>SDBS01006759.1_pt1 | contig 11144 bp, 12 predicted proteins | sample 2277091 | NCBI WGS metagenome assembly SDBS01 (sample SAMN10404972, study PRJNA504765) | marine sediment metagenome | isolation source: marine sediment core GS10_PC15, 163 cmbsf | place: Arctic Ocean: Southern Knipovich Ridge | collected 2010 | reverse complement strand
ACGAATCGCGGATCGTAGATCGGAGGGATGGCATCCATCAAGGAGCGGATTAATGCTGGCTGCGCTTCTGATAGTGGTACCGCCCGGTTCGCCGGTCGAAATGTATCGAAAATGATCTCTTCCAAGGGGACGCCGAACCTGGATGGGTCTACCCTAGGCACTGCCGGTAAATCGATCTGCTCGATGGCCTCGATTTTCAGCGACGGAGTTGGTGGGAGTGCTTCTTTCGTACTGGTCGCTGTCACTACCATAGATTCTGTCGATGTTAGTACAGGATCGATATCCGGAGATCGAGTCAACTCCCGCTGTTCAGATTCCTGAGAAGCGCTAACGGAACAGGCTGTTAGCACGATGGCCAGCAAGCCAATCGTCCAAAGAGATAATGGTCGCATGGCTGTATCTTAAAGCATGATACTGCCCGGTGACGGAACTGACCTTACAGACGAACTTAAATATCCAAAAGGCAAAGTTGTTAAGTTGGCAGCTACAGCCCGGGGGATTCTCTCAAAACGACCACTCCCCAGGACCTCAGAGTCTTGAATCAACTTGAAAAAATCTGGCAGGGTTTTAACTGCGGATCACCTGCCAGATTTGAAGAATTATAAAGTAAAACACGAGCTACAGAATATAAGCTCAGGTGGCGACAGTGTAGCTAAGGTTAGTTGTTAGTCCATCCTGTACGCACAAGCCAGGAGGTATAGTCCAGCAGATCGGGGTTCAGCTTCCGGAGAGCGTCGATATCGGCCGTATAAGACTTCCCAGAAAAGAACCTAAACGATGCCTCCTGTTCCTCATCTGGAACAACATCTGTGGGCATCTTGGTGGCTTCTACCTTAACTGGGCGGCCGATAGCTTCTGCGAACTTTTGAGCCATTTGAGTTTCGGTTAGCGCATCTCCAGCGAGTTCAAGGGTTTCACCTAGATATTCATCCCGGTTCGTAAGGGAAAGGTTGGTGAAGGCGGCGATGTCCAATACCGAAATCGTCTGCAAGATCTTCTCTGGCGGCAGTCCCCAACTGGGGTAAATGCCACTTAGAATCTTCTCCCGATTCCAAAATGCATTCTCCATGAAGGCGGACGGACGCAAGATGGTATATGGGACTCCGACCTGCTTAATATGGTTTTCCAACTCGAACTTACTTTCGAAATGCTTCTGACCCATTCCCCGGTGCGCTGCTCCAACCGAGCTGTAAACCAGGTGCTGGACATCTGACGCCTGGGCAGCGTCGGCTACGGCAATCCCCTGTCGAACTTCACCATCGAAGCCAACATTGGGCAGCCAGTAGTTCTGCACGCTGAAGACGCCGTATGCGCCCTGGAAAGCGGCCGCCAGTTCACCCGGTTTATCCAGATCGCCTGGCACAACTTCAGCTCCTTCCTGGGCTAAAGCCTGAGAAGCTGATTTCTGTGTATCGCGAGTCAGGGCTCGCACGCTCCATCCTCTTTTGAGCAGCAACCTGGCGACTGCGCCACCTTGCTGTCCAGTTGCACCGGTGACGGCAATGATTTGATTTGAACGATCCATGACTTTCTCCTTCTGATTCTCATCAATAATTACTTAGCAGACTAAGTAAAACAATTAAAAAAAAATTATATGCTGAGGTTTGAATAGACCTCGATTAAAAGCCGGCGAAAGAGCAGTCGTTCTTCGAAAGTAAATCCTTTCATCATTTCGTCATCTACCTCTTCCCAGAGGCGCACGATAGGCTCTAACAAGTCACGGCCCTTGTGGGTGAGATGGACGCGGGAGACACGACCATCATCCGGATCACTTGCCCGCTTGACCAGGCCGCTGCTTTCAATTCGATCTAGCATGCGAGATACCGTGGCCGGCTGTACGCAGATATGCTCGGCAAGCTGGGTGAGGTTCATCCCGTCTTGCTCCCAGAGGGGGAGCAGGAACATCTCCTGACCTACATGTAGATTAAATTTCGCCAGCTTTTTCTGCACTAGATTGCGGTGCACGTGACAAATCCGGGCGATCAGGTAGCTACTTCTCTCCTTTATCTGGGCGGTTGGCTGATCATCCATTGTTTTTCATAATACTTAGCTAGACAAGTAATTATACCGCCCAATATAAATGAGTCAAGCAGGTATTAGGCGCATGAGTCTAAAAGGCTATTTTGCTAATTCAGCTTGGTCTTGACACAGTTGTCTATAGAAGACGATTCCACAGCAGCGATAGCGACAGGGCCCCTGTCAATAAAAGCGCCCCAAACGCTGAGAAGATCACGCTGACCTCCAGTTTTTCCGTTTGCAGCGTTATTCGATTTGGTAAGTTGAGAAAGATATCCAGGAGCTGATCGGAGTTTTCTGCTCTGAAATAGGATCCTCCTGTTTTATCGGCGACAGCTTTCAATGTTGGTTCATCTAGAAACAGATAACGTCTGAAGCCGTCCCTTCCACCCCCAAAGCCACCACCAAACCCGCCAAAACTGCTGCCAGAGCCACCCCCAAAGCCACCACCAAAAACATCGCTGCCTAGCTGTTCTTGAGTACATACCATTTCACTGAACTCAGTCGAGCCAAAACCGATGGTAAAAACCCTTACTTTTCTTTCGGCCGCCTCTTGTGCGGCATCAATAGGGAACGTTCCGGATGTGTTTGCTCCATCGGTTAACAATACGATGATATCTGGCAGGTAGCCCCCGACATTCAGGTCATTCACATTATCTTCACCGCCCAATTTCCTGCCGCTTGGGGTGACCTCCGCGTTAATTTCGGCGATGGCGTCGATCGACTTTAGGGTTGCACTCCCTATCGCAGTGCCGAAGGATGTAGTGAGATTTCTGATCGCATTTTGCAAGAGCTCCCTGTCGTTAGTGGGCGAAACAATAATCTCAGCGAACCGGGCGAAGGCGACTATTCCGATTTTGGTTTCTCCAGCCTGATCCTCTATAAAAGCCAGAGCCGCATCCTGGGCGACTGTGAGCCGGTTGGGCTCTACATCAGTCGCGCACATACTGCGCGAAACATCGAGGGCGAGAACAATCGTGGTTTGGCTAAGAGGAACTTCAACCTCCACAACTGGGCGGGCAAAGGCAGTGGTCAATAGGGCCAGCCCGAGCAAGAAGAGTACGAATGGAAGATGCTGCCGCCAACGATTGTGTTTTGGCAGCGCCTCTCGAATTAGAGCTAGTGTGGAATAACGAATCGCAAACCGGCGCCGCCTTCTTAAGATCCAGAGATAAAACCCTACAAAAAAAGGAATAATCAAGAACAGTAGTAACAGCCAGGGCCAAAGAAAATTCATCATTACACCATCATACGATATTCGCTAGGGCGCTCTACCAAACCATATAAGAGAAATCAATCCTCCCATTATGAACAGAATTAACCCAAATCCAGCAATCAAAGCGGTTATCTCCATTTTTTCTCCGGAAATGGTTAGCTGCAGATTTACGTTTTCATATATTTCTTCGAAAGAGCTTTCCTCATGCGCGTTGTAGTAAGTCCCATTGGTTAGATTGGCAATCTGCTGCAAAGAAATTTCATCTAATTGGGAAAGAATATTGAACCCGTCTATCTCTAACACTGAACCCTTAGAGCTTCCAATGCCTACCGGATAGATGCGAACCCCTGCATCAGCAGCGAGCTGGGCGACCTCTAATGGATCCTGAGATACTGTATTTTCGCCGTCAGTTAAAAGCACGATGACTGTTGATGAAAAATCTTCAATTTGCGGCCGTTCTGTATCCTGATCAAGTGAAGACAAATCTATAGCTATAGGTTCACCTGCAGCCGCGTTGAGAGATGTAAAGATTCCCTGTCCCAAGGAGGTTCCGCCTTCTGGGCTAAGGCGATCAATAGCAGTTAAGATCGCCTCCTTATCATTCGTCGGCCGTTGAATTATGAAACCTCCATTACTAAAGCTGACGACGCCGATTAAAATTGTTGGTGGCTGGCTTTCGATAAATGTTTTGGCAGCTTCCTTGGCTGCATCTATCCGGGAGGGCTCCAGATCCTCTGCATTCATGCTGTTGGAAACATCGAAGGCCAAAATGACGGTACCCTCCACCCGCGGCAAATTTATGGTCATTTGTGGCCTCGCTGTACTGAATATTAATAGCGACAGTCCAACCAAAAAGAACGCTGGAGGTATGTGGCGGCGCTCTCCGACTGTGATCCCTGTACCTGTATGTGCAGCCGCTAAGGTTCCAAATACCTCGCTGGACCGCCTCCCTTTTCGTCGCAGCCAAATATACACCCCAATAGTAATGGGGATTAGTATAAGTAGGAGGAGCATCCAGGGCCAAATGAACGACATTATTGGGAATAATCCTTTAGCTCAAACTTTTGGTTTCACTCATCGCCAATGCGATCTTATTTTCTTCTCTTCTTTCGGTGCGCTGCCATTCTGATGATCGCGCCAAGCAGGTCTTCCTCGGTTGATATCGTAAACAAGTCGACGCCGGCCCGCTTAAAACTTTTCTTAAGTGTCTCCTCTAGACGATCGGCCGCCTGGCGAAAACGACGTCGGAACTCAGGATTGCTGGTGTCTACGTTGAGCTGTTCGTTAGTTTCAGCATCTTCAACGATGATGAGTCCACCTTCTGGTATTTCAATCTCAAGTGGGTCCCACAAGCGGACAGCGACCATTTCATGTTTTTGATTCAGGAGGTTCATGGGCCGCTCCCACCCAGGTTCACTATAAAAATCTGAGATCAAAAAGAGATGCGATCGGCTTTTTAACATATTTAGCGCGGCCCTAAGCAAGACGGATAAATCTGTTGACGAACCTGTTGAATCGTCAACGTCGTCTAATAGATGACGGATTATTCTCAAAACCTGATTTCGGCCGCTCTTGGGCGGAATTGTGCGGACAATCTTGTTGTTGAAGAGAACTGCACCAACTCGATTTCCTTTTTGGGTTAAGAGGCGCGCCATCGTCGCTGTAAAATTTACCAGAACCTCTTTCTTAGACCTCGTTCTAGGACCAAATTCCATCGATGGGCTGAGGTCGAGCAAGAACCAGGCTGTGATCTCACGATCCTCAACGAACTGGCGGACATAGGGGCTGTTAACGCGTGCCGTTACATTCCAATCGATATGCCGAATGTCATCGTAAACCTGATATTCGCGCAAGTCAGTGAAATCAATCCCAGTCCCGTAAAAAAGCGTCCGATATTGGCCCTGAAGTAAGCCATCAAGGGGACGAATTACCTGCCAGTCCAAGCGCTGAAGCAGGCGATCAGGCGTTTGTGGAAACGGCTTTGACTTTGTAGGCACGGTTGCGCTCATGTAATGAAACATCCGGAAGGGGAACAGCAGTGAGTAATTCGTTGAGAATATCATCACTGCTCACATTGTCGGCCAGGGCCTCATAAGAGAGGACCAGGCGGTGGCGGATGACATCGAGGGCGAGATCGCGCACGTCTTGAGGCAGTGCATAGGTTCGGCCGCGAACGAAGGCAAGCGCCCTGGCTGTGAGAATAAGATTAATTGACGCACGGGGACTGGCCCCAAATGTAATAAATTGTGACAGGTCCCCTTGCCCAACTAGCTGAGGTTTTCGGGTAGCTTTCACTACTTTAACTGCGTATTCGATAAGGGCTGGATCCACATAGACCTCACCTGCTGAGCGCTGTAAGAACAGCAATTGTTCAGAACTGATCACGGTTTGTACTGCTTGAAGCGCCCCGGTCATCCGTTCAACAATAACAAATTCCTCGGTCTCGGTTGGATAGCCGACTAATACCTTGAGCATGAAGCGATCAACCTGGGCCTCCGGGAGGGGATAAGTCCCTTCTGATTCAATGGGATTTTGGGTGGCCATAACGAGATACGGATCAGGCATTTCGAAGGTTTCACGGCCGATGGTTACCTGCCGTTCCTGCATCACCTCCAGCAAGGCGCTCTGAACCTTAGGCGGCGCCCGATTTATTTCGTCAGCTAACAGGAGGTTGGTGAAGACTGGTCCGAGAGCGGTATTGAATTCGCCACTATTCTGATTATAAATCCGTGTTCCAATTAAATCGGCCGGGACAAGATCTGGTGTAAACTGTATTCGCTGAAACTCGCCCCCAATTGTGCTGGCAAGGGTTTTAATGGCCATCGTCTTAGCAAGACCTGGAACCCCCTCAACCAGAATATGTCCTCGCGCCAGCAAAGCCACGATCAGGCGTTCAAGCAATTTATCCTGGCCAACAATTATCTTTTTGACCTCGAACAAAACCCTTTCCATAGGTTTATCACTATTGGGATTCTGAATCTGATCCATAAGATATTCCTCAGCTGATTTATTGTGGAAATCAAGCAGCACAATGTCAATCGCTAATAATCGGGACCCCCGGCTGCACTAACGGCCGTCATTATGGGTACGGCAAAACCAATACCGATGAAGAAGTTTTGGTCAGACGGATTAGCCAGTGCAGTCACGATGCCAATGACCTGGCCATTTCGATTGAGCAGCGGCCCGCCGGAGTTGCCAGGATTTACGGCCGCATCAAATTGAATCAAGCCTTCCAATTTTTTCTCCCCGGCGTCGGCCGGAAGCGATCGATTAAAACCTGAAATTACCCCAGAACTCATTGAGCCAGCTAATCCTAAAGGATTACCAACTGCAAAGGCTTCATCTCCAATGCGCATTGCATTCGGGTTGCCAAGCACTGCTGGAACAATCAATTCGGGTGACTGGTTGGGGTGGAGCACAGCTATATCATTCTCCGGTTCGGTGGCAATAACTGTGGCCTCGACCACTGAGCCGTCAGCGTAAGCAACCTCAATCACAGCCGCTCCGGAGATTACGTGAAAAGCGGTTAAAATATCGCCTTTGTCATTAATAACCACGCCTGCGCCAACGCCAACAGTATCTTCTTCGAGTGACATTTTGCCGGCTGCCTGGATAAAAACCAACGATGGCAGGATAGACTGATACACATCGGCTGAAAACGCAGCCGGTGCGGTGGCTGAGGCGATGGCCTTTATTATACTCTCTTCGATTTCATCCTGGGATGCAGGTTCGGGAGCTGGAAATATTGTGCCGTAAACGACTAGGACGAGTAAAGCTAGAACGGCGCCCGCCAAAACTGGCCAGGCACGATTGACGATAGACCATTTTGGTCGAAATCCATTCGATTGCGGCCTAAAATTTGATTTTTTGGATTCGGGAGAATCTTCAGCCATGTAAGATTGCTGCACAGATCGATGGAAAGGCCCATGGATTATAATCCAAAGTTGAGCACAGGATGTTACGATATTATAAGTATTTGAGGTCGGGCGCCATTGGGGACATGGTGAGGATATTCCATAGGAGGGCAGTATCACACCAATCTGGATGTGAAGAGATTTGTTGGAAATCATCGTGCTTCTTGCCAATCCTGTTCGTGCCAGACACATCGATGGGTCCCCTAAAAAAAGAGCATGAATATCAGCGAAGCCACAATTTTCGGAATTGGTCAATGGTGCAAGATGGAAATGGTAACTGCACAGGTTTTCCGGAGAAACAACTGGATTCCCGCCTGCGCGGGAATGACGATTTTCTAGATATCTAATGAGAGAGAGGAACGAGGCGCTGGATTCCGGCCTGCGCGGGAATGACGATTATCTAGATTTCTGTGGAGAGAGGAACGAGGCGCTGGATTCCGGCCTGCGCGGGAATGACGATTATCTAGATTACTTTGGAGAGAGGAACTAGGCGTTGGATTCCTGCTTGCGCGGTGATAACGATTAAATAGATTGTTGTAGAGAAGGGAACGAGGCGCTGGATTCCGGCCTGCGCTGGAATGACGATTCTCTAGGTATCTATAGAGAGAGGAACGAGGCGCTGGATTCCGGCCTGCGCGGGAATGACGATTATCTAGATTTCTTTGGAGAGAGGAACGAGGCGCTGGATTCCGGCCTGCGCTGGAATGACGATCATCTAGATTTCTGTAGAAAGAGGAACGATGCGCTGGATTCCCGCTGGCAAGGGAATGACGATTATCTAGCTTTCTATAGAATGAGGAACGATGCGCTGGATTCTCGCTTGGGCGGGAATGACGATTCTCTAGGTATCTAAAGAGAGAGGAACGAGGTGCTGGATTCCCGCTGCGCGGGAATGACTGGTGAGTAATCTCGAAGAAGCATAATGAATGATGGGGGAGGTAACATTTTCAGAAATGGTGATTTAAAGTACCCATGATTTGAAAAATCAAGTTCGCAATACCTAAAGACAGCTATAATTACGCATTGTGCAGATTGAAACATAGCCGAAATTCGCTTCGCCGATGCAGTTGCCTTTTTTCAATAGAGCCATGTTTAAGTTTTCATCCTCAATCGAGAGGCGTCCTTGAGTAAAAAGTGGAAAACGGTGCTGCTGCTGTCGCTGGCGGAGCTGCTGGCTATGGGGCTGTGGTTTTCAGCCTCGGCCGTCACTCCAACTCTCAGGGATGTTTGGGACTTGAACGACGGTCAAGTGGCCTGGCTGTCGATGGCTGTCACAGTTGGATTCGTCCTGGGGGCGTTCATCAGCGCGCTGACCAATTTTTCTGATATTTACCCTCCTCGTATCGTGTTCGGACTGAGCGCCATGGTAGGCGCCGGGGCAACGGCGTTAATCACGGTATCCGGAGGATACGCCCCAGCTATCTTTTTGCGGTTCATAACGGGTATCGCCCTGGCAGGCGTCTATCCAGTTGGGATGAAGATAATGGCTACCTGGATGAAAGAAGATCGAGGACTGGGATTAGGACTTTTAATAGGGGCTCTGACTATCGGAACGGCATCGCCACATCTGCTCAGGGCGGTCGGCGGAACTGCAAACTGGCAGTTCGTATTAATTCTAGCGGCCGGAATGGCTGCTTTGGGAGGGGTGATCGGGCTGCTGATTGGAGAATTGGGTCCTTATCGAGGACCGTCAGCGAAATTTCGATGGCGCTACATCGGGGAGGTATTGAGCGATCGAGGATTAAGGTTGGCAAATTTCGGCTACCTGGGTCATATGTGGGAGCTGTTTTCAATGTGGACCTGGGTATCACTATTTCTGCTGGCCTCTTATGAAGCGGCCGAGGGGTCGAGTATCTTTGGGATGCCGGCAGTCACGGCCGCGTCATTGATGACCTTTTTTGTAATAGCGGCTAGTGGGCCCAGCAGCTTGTTCGCAGGCTGGATCGCCGATAGAGTTGGCCGAACGCGAGTCACCATAATCGCCCTGGCAGTAAGTGGAAGCTGCGCACTGTTGATAGGGCTTTTCTTCGGACTAAATCCCTGGCTGGTTTCGCTGGTGGCTTTGATATGGGGATTCTCGATCGCCCCTGATTCGGCACAGTTCAGCACGGCCGTCAGCGAACTATCAGATCCCGAATATATAGGCACGGCGCTCACACTTCAAACCAGCATGGGATTTTTGCTGACTCTGATAACGGTTAGACTTGTCCCTACGCTTGTTGATAAGTTTGGCTGGCAGTGGGCGTTTGTTTTTCTTGCGTTAGGTCCGGTGTTCGGTATCTGGGCAATGGCGCGTCTAAAAGCATCCCCTGATGCCAGGAAATTGGCTGCGGGCAGGGGATAATCCGCTTCTGAAATCGTTCGTATCACAGAGTACTGTTTCAAGCGTATATATAATCGCCCTTCCATCCTTCAACCATCATCCTTCATTCTTCCAAAGCTATGTGCCCCCTCTCTTCTGCCTGATCAAGAACCTGGCTGATAGTCTCAATGAGCGATCTCGCCGCTTCGGCGCTAAGTTCGACGGCGACACGGGATTCCAGGCCTGAAGATTCGTTGACGAAGTCGATGTTGAGAGCGTGATCCATCGGCGCCTTGAAAGGGTGGTCATAGGAGATGTAGGCTTTACTTAGTTTGAACCAACCACTATTTCCTTTGCCAGTCCCTTCAATATTCACTGTTTCGGATATCATCGTACACATAGAGAGACTCCTAAAAATATTAACAGCTATACGATTAAAGAGAGATGTTCAGGTATTTGTCCAAAAAAGCGAAGATTTTCTCCCAGCCATCAACCGCCTGTTCTTGCCGGTAGGACGGCCTGTGCTGGTAGAAGAAGCCATGACCCGCATCAGGATACATGTGGAAATCATAATTTTTTCCTTGTTTTATCAACTCTGTTTCGTGAACAGCAACCTGGGCAGGCGACGGGCCATGATCGTCTTCACCAAAAAGGCCCAATATTGGGCAAGAAAGGTCTTGCGTATATTCAAGCGGGGCAGCAGGGAAATTGGGGGAGAGATCTTCCTCAGCCATCACCACCCGACCGCCCCAACAATCAACAATAGCGTCAAATCCCTCGATCCGGCAGGCCGCCAGGTAAGCGTGACGGCCGCCTGAACAGGTGCCAAATAGGCCGATCTTATCAGAGACATAGGGCAGGGAACGTAATGTGTTCATTGCGCCCTCAAGGTCTCCAACCGCCTGCTCATCTGGAATTCCTCCCTCTGCCCTAACCCTTACAGCTACACCTTCGGCCGTGCCATGGCCTGATCTGAAGTAGAGATTGGGCGAAATGGAGGCATATCCGTGGTGCGCGAACTTCCTGGTGGTTTCTTTATACCACTCATCCCATCCAGGCATATGGTGGACAATAACCATGCCCGGAAAGGGCCCCGGTCCGAGTGGACGAGCGAAATAGGCGTTGACAGTATCGCCGTTATTCCCCTGTATGGTCACAGTTTCCGCCAGCATGCCTTCATACATATCGGTTTTGTACATAATTGTCCTCCTGATGGCCTTTGTTAATCACACAAATTCTTGACATAATGCACAGCTCTATAACATTCGGATTTAGTGATAGAGTCCCTTTAGAATTACAGTGTTTCGAATTCCTAAGCATACTCTATGGTTAAGAAAATAGATCCCATTACATCTCACAATAGACGGTCATTATCTCGGTTTTCATCAATCAGCACATTTAAGGAGATAGCCACCATGTTATACCATATCCCCTCGGCGCCCGTCCTCAGCAATTAGAACATTGCCGGTTAACGCAAACTTAGAAGTAATCAGAATGAGGCAGACCCGGGCTTGGTCGGTTATCGGTTGTCGGAAATCGGTGGGTCTAGTGAAAAAAGGCGTTTCGCCGGAAACCTCCCGGAGCATACTATAGAAAACTAGACAAGTATCCAAATGTACGTTAATAAGCAACGCGAACCCAATATCAGTTCTGGAGTATTTTGTCAATCCAGCTGAGTTCGCGCAAATTATATAGA
>SDBS01006757.1_pt1 | contig 11145 bp, 7 predicted proteins | sample 2277091 | NCBI WGS metagenome assembly SDBS01 (sample SAMN10404972, study PRJNA504765) | marine sediment metagenome | isolation source: marine sediment core GS10_PC15, 163 cmbsf | place: Arctic Ocean: Southern Knipovich Ridge | collected 2010 | reverse complement strand
GATCCGGACCTGGCAGTTCGGCTTAAAGAGGCAATCCAGAAGCGTCGCGACGGCCGCCAATTCCGTCTTGCCCCCGGCACGATTAGCCCAAACAATCGAATCGTGGTTAGCAATCCTTGGTTCGTGCTTCGATTCACGAAAAGTGTGCCAGAGGTAATCCATCGGGCTTTGATGTTCCGGACAGATTCTCTTGTCCGGCACGTCGATACCAAGAAAAACCTTCACATAATTCTTCAGGTCCCGCCTTGTACTCGGCCGAGTTCGCCTAAGCTCGGTGTAAACACCAGTCGCCCTTTCGATGCCGTTGGAAATGGTTGATATTGTCATCATACTACCCCCTGATTTGAATGTGATTCTGAGTCAAAAACAAAGAATCTGTTTGCGAGTAAAAAATGTCCTGTATAGGCGGTTTGCCCACCTCTACATGCAGTTACCGAGTCGCTGCTGCTCCCAGACCTCCCCTGCGTCTAATCACTGCACAATCAAATACTGCGGAACGCCGGCCTGGACGCTGATAGTTATGCCGTCGGCCAACTGCTGTACCGTATATGATTTCCTCGTATTGGACGTTAGGTCGTGGACCATGTAGCGTTTATTCTGCTTGACGGTGAACCATTCGGGGAACTGGTTGATACGCGGCCAATCGAGCGGCATATTCATAATCGTCTGGTGTCGCGGCGTGTCGAAGAGCAGCTTTCCTTGCCATCTTCTGTCGGCGCTTATGCTTATTTTTAGAACGTCACCATCCTGAAACGCTCCAAAAACCACATCATCCCGCCAGGGCCGGATGGTCAGACCTTTTGTTTTCCAGAGGCAGTACATGATTGTGGTGCGTGCGAAGTTTCCGTCGCCGTGCCATCCTTCGATGATGCCATCCGGTCTTTGCATGTCCCACATTACCTTGATTTCGCTGTCCATCCACTTCGCAGCTGAAGCATCGGGCTCACGATTGTAGAGATTGATCGCGCCTTCGATTGAATCGGCGTAACCATCTGCACTGCTGCCTTCCCACTGATAGTTTTTATAGTAGTCGTTCAGGTTGCCGAGCGCTTTCTGAACCGCCTGGCGATAGGCTTCGGTCTTGTCTATCAAATACACGGTGTAAAATCCATTGAGATTATAACCCCAAGTGTCGGCCAGATTTTTATCGTGTCGGCCTGTATTATTATTAATAGCGTTGTAGAAAAGACCATGCTCGTTGCGACCGAATTCGAGAATGCTATCGAGCATTCCGTGAATGGGCGTTCGATAGGCACTTTTTTTTGCCGGCATGGCGAAATTAACAGTGGCATACAGCTCACACAGGCCCGAGACGATTTCACAGCCGTGGTCGCGAAGCCTGAGCACTTCTTCATCGCGTGTGGGGTGATGTCCACCGAGCAGATAATAATCGCCGAGACGAACGGCCCATTGTAAATATCTCCTATCGCCGGTCATCCAGTAAACACGGGACAATGTCTGGAGCATTTCCCCGTTGATCTCCTGGTTTTCCGAGATGATTTGCCCATATTTTGTTTTAACGGGCGCCCGCTGCCACAAATCGTTAAGGATGTTTATCATGCGTTCAGACCATGGGCTCGGCCCGAGCCATTCAGTAAGCGGCAGCAGGCCGTCTTTGACATATTCCGATGAGCCAAAGATTATACGGCCCAGATTTTCTTTCGAGTGATAGAAGTCCCGCTTGGTAAAAGAGTACGTATCGGGCAGGCTTCCGATGCGGGATGTAAGCCTGGTTTCGGCACGCAGCATATTTCGCATCCGGCCGTCGAAAAGCGGGCGGTCTATAATAGCCGCAGTGAGCACCATAAATGGATAATTGTCCGCGGCACTGTCCTGGGCGTTCCAGATATCTTTGTCCCGGCCAAGATTTCTGGGGATCAGGCCGGTCTTCGAGTCGGCATGTCGAAGCCAGCCTTTGACAAAGTCCAGGCAGTGGATAAAACCTTCATTGGCGAGGCGTCCGTTCTCTACGGCCTGGCGGAAGGTGTCTTCGTCAATTTCGGCAGGTTTTCCAATGCCCTTTCGTGCCAACCGTTTCAGCTCGGCAAGGTGCTTCTCATAGACACCGCGAGGAGAAGTATTGTGCTTCTTACAAAGTGACGCTGCCATTCCGATCAACTCGCCCATCATCCCGCCGGTACGCATTACGCGGACGGTTCCGAGCGCCACGTGTGTCACGCTGATGCAGCGCCCGGCCATCATCAGATTGCCGATGTTGCGGGAATAGAGGCTCCGGTAGGGGATCGGATACGGTTTTATCTGGGCATACTTGGCAATCGAACGGAATTCTTCGCCGGGAAAGTATTTCGAGTTTTTTGGGTCCGGATAGTGAAGGTCGATGGACCAGGTGGTTGTGACAAACGAATCGGGGAATCTCTTGCGTCGCTGAATGTCCTGCTGCTGCAATATGACATCACCGAGCAGCCGCCGTGATTCTCGCTTGCCGGCGATATATGCCACCCATTCGAGCTGTCGGTCCGCGTATTTTGCCCTGTTCCGGCTGCTGTTCTTCAGATAAGCCCAGTTGCCGTAGACGGCACGAAGAGAGTGGTCGCGGATAGACTCGAATTCCGTTATTTGGTCACGGTTCATTCCCGTCTCCCAGTCCCAATCGCCGCGGGTAAGATAGTGACAGCTTTGTTCATTAAACTGTAACGCCCAGGGACAATCAGGAAACCTCGATGGCTTGTCGTTTGCAGTCGAGTACCACTGGACCGATGCACCCATCGTCATTTTGTCGGGTTCTTCCGGCGCCAGAGATTCGCCGGTCTGGTCTTTGCTTTCACGTCCCATTCGGAACTCGGCGCCGGCCAGAAATCCGAGCGTACCGTCGCCCGTACAATCCGCAAACAGCGGAGCTGTAAAACGTGACCGGCTGCCTTTTTGAATATGTTGGGCAACAACTGCGACAATCCGGTCGCCCTGCTTTTCGACCTTCAAGGCGTGCATGTTTAGGAACAGGTGGATATTCTCCTCCGCCCGGACGACTTTGAGTTTCCGCTGGTCGTCATAATGCTCTGCGGGCTGGGCATTGCCTCGGAGCCCTGTATCCAACTCGTTAACTACGCCGCCCAGGGCCGGGTACGGCGGTAGATTGACCTCGCCGTTCAGGTGGACGCGGACCTCCGAACTGTTGTTGCCGCCCAGCACGGGACGGTTCTGTATGAGTGCTACCTGAAGACCGAGTCTTGCCGCCGACAGCGCTGTGCACGTGCCTGCCATACCGCCTCCGACCACGACCAGATCGAAATTACCTGCGTTCTGAGGCACATCAGACAAGCCAAGCAACCTCCTGCGAAAAGCCTCCATTGACTCGCCTTCGTTCGGCGGGATAAAATTCGTATCGGTGGAAAAGACAATCGCATCGCATCGACCGTCGAAGCCTGTTAAATCGTGCAGTTTGAGCACGACTTGATTTTTCTTAATCTCGACCGTCCCGCCGTACTGCCAGTGCCACTGGGCCCCTTCTGTGCCGAATACGGTATCGAGCGGCTCATTGTCGATAATGAGCTGGAACCTGCCGGGCGTTCCCGGTGCTTTCCAGGGCGCAACCCAGTCGCGCGTCCGGACCCAGACGCGATACGTGCCCGTTGCAGGAAACGATATAGCCGTCGCAGCGTCGCCGACCGGCTTGCCCAAACCGTGAGCCAGCAGGAACGGAGAGCCCATCTGGTCCATAAACTGTTGGTCAACGACCCAGCCGCCCCGGTTCGCGAAGCCCTCGGCTTCAATAAGAACAGTCTGTGCCCGGCTACAAGAAACCAGCACCGGTAGTAAAAAAATAAATACTAATGCGCTCAGGATTTTCTTTCTCATTTCAGCGTTGCCTCCCTAATTCTCATGGTTAGCAGTCGGTCACGTCTACAATTGTTTGCCGTATTGTATCCACAAACGGCTGTTGATGCCAGGGTTTTAATATTTAGAGACCATCTGATTTGAATAGAAGCTCGAGGATTTCATCCGAGAGTTGAAGTGTAAACTGACGGCCAGAATCCTCGTCACCCCCAATTTGAAAAGGAATGGTTTCTTTCAGGAATTCTCCATCTTCTTTACGGTAGATCACACCGAATTCGTCTTTGGAATAGGGAATCACGTTAAACCGAGCCATGCCGGATTCATCGGTATTGTGCGGCACACTCCATGCTTTGCCGTCGCGCAGCATCCTGACCGGTACGCCTTCTATTGCCTGAGACTTTGAATTGGTCACCTGCACATAAACATCGAGAGCGGGCTTGAACTCATGCCGGCCCAAATCCAGCACCTGACCCTGGGTGAGGTGAATGAGACGGGGTATTTCGATGGGACAAAACTGCCTATCATACGGAGTTTCCAATTTGACACACAAGTTCAAACCGGCCGGCACATGGAAACTCTGCACTTTGTTTTGTTCTATCCAGGCATCGTATGTAAACAGACTCTCTTTTCTGTCGTCTGTAAGTAAAAATTCCCGCACCCAAACAGAATTGTCGTTTTCGTCGATAATCCATCGCGGACAGATAGAAACTCGCCTCACTTCAGTACACGCCTCTATCAAAACAGTAGCGGCCGGGTACAGCTTCATCACAGGGATTTCGGCCTGCCGGTTCTCGTCAGGTATTAACGCGTGCCGACGATGAAGCAGGCCGAGATAATTCTCTTCAAAAGCTATGAAACCATAAATCTCACCGGGCCGAAAGCTCATCTGAAAAAAACCCTGCTCATCAGTCCGTACGATTTTTTTTACACCATAAATCTCGCATACCGGCTTTGCCGCCGGGTTCGTAAGGCAAGGATCGGCCGGTAAAGCATGTAGGGCCTGCCACTGCCGGTCGGTGATCATCGAAAGATTCCCCTTGGCCTTGCTGTTGTAGCCGATAACAAACACTCTGGGCATCGGCTCGCCAGTCAGGCCGTGAACGATCTGTCCATAATACAGAATGTTTTCCGACAGCCTGAATATCAATTCATCAGGGCTCTGCTCGTTTACCGTCAGAGGCTTGAATTCACAATTCTCCATCCCATACAGTACAGCATGATATTCTCCCGGCGGAAAAATCCCTCCATCTTTGAAGTCGTTATATATCAAGGGTACCCGATCGCCATCGGATTTTTTGATAGTGAGATTGATATACTGCAATTTCTTAGGGTTGGTAATTGGCCCGTTGGCGTCTTCAAATATAAGAGTCCTGAAACGACCGCCGCTTTCCAAAAAAATCAAGGCTTCCCGGCCGTTTTCAATCGGCTTAACGTACGGCAAAAGGCCAAGCTCCTTCGGCGCTTCAATACGCACGTGATATTTGGATTTCGGGGGGATAAGATATCCTCTTTCATCACGGCGGTTTTCATTCGGCAGGTAAAGGCTAAAAGCGCCTTCTTCATCGGTAAGGGATTTATATGCCGTGCCGTGAATCCCGTTGATCAGGCCCTCGCCGAGTGTGCGTATGTTGTAGCACTGAATTACCGCTCCACCAACAGGATTACCTTCAGGGTCCATAATAATCCCGTGAATGGAACGCTCATAGGCCTCCGTTGTTCTGGATACAAACGGCACGATTAATTCTCTATGTTCGTGAATATGACGGTCGATTAAAGAGATGCCGTAGTTAGGTTTTGAGATAGTAAAGGATAAAAATCTCAACGATCCGGTCGGATCAGGGATATCTAACTGACCTTGCTCATCAGTGGTAGCCGTCTGCAAATAAATGTACGGATCCTCTTCCTGTAGTCCCCGGATGAAAATTTCAACTGTGGCTTTTGGAAACGGAAATCCCAGAGCATCGGTAACAATCCATTCCGTTGAGCTTTTTGTGCCAGAGTGTGAAGGCCGGATAGAGAACCTTTTACCCTTTTTATAGCGTTCGGCGTAGACTGAATTGCCTATCACTGCTGCTACAGCTTCGTCTTTCTGCTGTCGACCTGATATGACGATGGCGGCCGAATCGCTAATACCGGGAAAAGCTTTCCTGACGACATCGAAGTTGACAGAAAGATCGCTCAACGACACACCGATTAGCTTATACGCACGCGGATCAGTTTGCCAGTCGTTGTAGATACGTACAAGTACCTGTCTGCCGGCAAGATTCTCCCGAGCTAATCCTCTGGCATGTCTTTCCTTATCCTTGCGCAGGGATTCTTCCGCTTCTTCGTCGGCGAACGCAGCCGGCAAAAATAACAGCACAAATAACAGCGAGAATATAGGTATGTGTTTCATTGTACCGCTTCCCGTCTCAACCCTATTATTATAATAATCTGCCCGCATTTTTCAAGTATTTTTTTTCGGAGCGAATAAACGGCAGACGTTCCGGACACTCACATTGCCATACTTAAGGACGATCAAACTGGACTGGGTATTTCTGCCAGGGTACGGCTCCGGCTTCGATTATGTGGTTGCGAAGGGCCGTAAAGAGCTTCTGATACATTTTGTTCTTCCTGCCGAGAGGTTTCTGCTCTCGCGGATCGTCCTTGAGATTGTAAAGTTCCATCGGCTCGAAAGGATTGTTTTGCACGAGCTTGTAGTCGCCGTACCGTGCGGCGTAATATGCCCGCCCGCCGTAGCCGCCGCCCTCACGACGGACCCAGAACAAAAAGCGGTCCTCGGCCGGCTGCGATTTGCCCAGCAGTGTCGGCAGGATGCTTCGGCCGTCGATCTGGTGAGCGATCTTTGCGCCGGCTGCTTCGCAGATGGTCGGGTACAAATCCATTGTCAGCGCCACGCGCTCACTGTGCGTGCCCGGCTGAATTTTTCCCGGCCAGACTGCGCACATCGGCACGCGGATACCGCCCTCGTACATGTCCTGCTTGCCCGCCCTCAGGGGGCCATTATTGGCACCCACGTTAAGCTGGCCGCCGTTGTCGGATGTGAAAATCACCAGCGTGTTGTCACTTACTCCGGCGTCTTTTAGTGCTGCTATGACTTTGCCGATGCCGTCGTCGAGATGCTCGATTAAAGCGACGAACTTCGCGCGTTTCTCATCGATGCCGGGCTCACGTTTCTTTACCCGCCGGAGCCAGTCTTCAGGCGGCTGGATCGGCGTGTGCGGCGCGTTATACGCCAGGTACAAAAAGAAAGACCGGTCCGATGTGGCGCGGTCGTTGATGTAGTTGATAGACCACTGCGTAAACAGATCGGTGGCGTGGCCTTCGGGGTCGATTTCTTTGCCGTTGAGCCGCATGTAATTATTGCCGTGCCGACGGTGGTTGTAGTAGTCGTCCATCATATCGCCGAGAAAGCCGCCGAAGTGGTCGAAGCCGCGCTCGTTCGGCGTGTTGGGCGAAGCCAAACCGAGATGCCACTTGCCGACGATGGCGGTGTGATAGCCCGCCGGTGTTAACAGTTTCGGCAGCAGCACCGCATGCGGAGCAAGGTGGCCCCAGTTATTAGTGATATGAGTGCGAACCACTCCCGGCACGCCTGCCATATCCGGATAGCGCCCGCTCAATAGCGACGCCCTTGTCGGCGAGCAAACCGGGCAGTTGGCGTAGAAATTATCGAACCGCACGCCTTCCGTCATAAGCCTGTCGATATGAGGCGTCTTCAAATCCTTCGCCCCATAGCTCGACAAATCCCCATAGCCCAGATCATCCACGAGAATCATCAAAATATTCGGCTTGCCCGCCGCCTTTCGCTCTCCGGCCATTAGATTCCCCGTCGAAGCCAGAGCCGCCGCCCCAGCCCCCATCGCTTTCAAAAATCCCCGCCGTGTGTAATGAGATTGACTCATACCAATTCACTCCTTCGTTCTCATGCCTTCTACCGCCCTACCAACTCTTTATATAAACCGAATGGGCATTATATCTTATTATACTTTCGTTTAATAAGCGAATCCTTATTATACTTTTAGGCCCGGAAAGTATAATAAGGCAAGAAATTTGGTCTTCGATTAAGATGTACTAAGCGGTTTTTCTTCTGCCAGGACGGCTAAGATTTTGCCGGTGGTTTCGGGAGTAAGCTCAGAGGTGTCGGAGGCCAGCGGTGTGGGATTATCGCCCGGTGTCGTGGGGGTGCCGGCTAAACGGTTGGCACGCATTGTGATTATGTCGAGGCAGGCCTTGCGGGCAGTTTCCGGGTTTTGGCATTCTGTTAACTTTATGAGATTTGACACAGCCTCCCGGGCTTTACGGGCCAGTATAAACTCGCTCCTGCGGTATTCCCGGGCCACGCGCCAATCGAGTTGGTCGTTAAAGGCCTTATCGGCCAGCCACTTGTTATAGAACTTTCGGCTGAGCTTGTGTTTTTCCAGAATCTCCCGCTCCTGAAGCTCACCTTCAAACAAATCCTCGATCACGGTAAGCTGTTTGGCGCTTAATGACTTTTCTTTGGACATGGCTGTCCCCCCCAATTTGCCTTATCAAAATTCCGGCTTGAAATGAAAATCGGTTGCGGCTGAATTTACTGATGACGCACTAAATACGTCCTATCAGAGATGGCCCCCAGCGAAACTGAGGGCTAAACATTTACGAATGAATGCCGTCGAAGATCAGGCTCTTTTCTTGCGCCGTTTTCGAGGGCGGCATTTAATGGCTTTTAAATAGTTATCGCTTTTTCTTAGCCCCAATTGGCGTGCTTTGGTCTTTACTGATCCTGCCGACCTGCCAAATCGCTCGGCCAGTTCGTCTGTTATCGTATCGGGATAAAGTTTTGCAAGCAGCTTCAGATCATCCTCTGTCCAATAGTTGTATATATCCGTTTTCATCCCCATGTCGTAAGCCTTCTGCCTGACCGCCGTCAAGGGCCGGCAAAGCTTCGCGGCTATCATCTTGGTATTTCCTCGAGGATAAAGCCGTTTTAGTAGCTTTATATCATCCACTGTCCACGACCACGGACCACTGATAAGATTTTTTTCACCATTATTCGCCATTAAACAACCTCTTTCCTTATTTTTAAGTGTTCACATTACCATAAAATGAAAATACAGGGAGCCCCCTAAGAAAACAAGTACCCTGCATAAAACCTTAAAAACAAAAGAGTTACAACTTATAAGTGTAAGTACGCCCCACTTTTATCGGAAGAAATTCCTTTCGAAAACCTTCCTTTTGCTAACTTGCAACATATTAATATCGGCAATTTTTGGTTTGTTGTCAAGAGATTTTTCGTTTTTATTGCTCCGGAGGCGTGTAGCTCTCGAACCGTGACAACTCCGGGAGGAACGTCAGCTTTATCGCTCCGGTCGGGCCGTTCCTCTGTTTGGCGACGATAATATCCGCCACGTTCGTATTGCAGTAATCGGCCTGACCCTTATGGTAATAGTCCTCCCGATGCAGCAGCAGCACGACGTCGGCGTCCTGTTCGATGCTGCCGCTCTCACGCAGGTCGGTGAGTCTCGGCATAAAATTGCTCCTGCCGGCAGGCGCCCGGTTTAGCTGGCTGAGCAATATGACAGGGACACCCAGCTCCTTCGCCAGCGATTTAATCGACCGGCTTATCCTCGTAATTTCCTGCTGGCGATTTTCATGCCGGCCATTCGTGCTCATAAGCTGCAAATAGTCGATGACGATGCATTGTATATCGTAAGCGGCTTTCAGACGCCTGGCCCTCGACCGAAGGCTAAGCGGCGTCAGCACGGAGGCCTCTTCGATCCAGAGGCGTCTTTCCACGAGCCGCCCCATACCGTCCGCCAGCTCGGCGTAGTCTTTGTTGTTCAGGTGATTTTTCCTGACCTTCTGATTTCCCAATCGGCTAAGCGAGCACATCATCCGCTCGGCCAACTGCACGCCGCCCATTTCCATGCTGAACAAAGCGACCGGCACATCTTCGTCGATCAGCATATTCTCGATGATGTTTAGTGCCAGCGACGTCTTGCCGATGCTCGGGCGGGCCGCCATTATAATCACATCGCCCTTCTGCAAGCCTGAGGTTATCTCATCCAACTGATAGAACCCCGTCGATAATCCCGTCAGACCGTTCGGATCGCGCATCTCGATGGCCCGAAACGCCAAAGGCAGCAGCTCGCTCAGCTTGTGCATAGTCGACGCCTGAGTCTGCCGGCCGATTGCAAAGATGCTCGCTTCGGCCTGGTCGAGAAGCTCGTCGACCGTCTCGCCCTGCTCGAACGCCCTGTCGCAGATGTCACTGCCGGCCACAATCAACTTGCGAAGCAGGTATTTTTCTCTGACTATCTTCGCGTAATACATCACGTTAGCGGACGATGGAACGCTGTCCAATATCTTTGCTATATATTCCACGCCGACCTCTTCCATTTTGCCCATCGTGACAAGCTCGTCCCGCAGCAGCACAGCATCGATGGACTTGCCGTCACCGCGGTTGGAGATTCGCAGCAGTGCCTCGTATATCGCACGGTTCTCGAAACAATAAAACGCCTCGACACAGAGAAGCTCGGCCGCCTCGGCAAAGCACGCCGGATCGATTATGATCGAGCCTAACACCGTCGCCTCGGCTGCTATCGACCGCGGAAACTCTCGTAACGGCATAGTGACATTATTCGTAGACATTTCAACTCCTTTGCAAACTGAGCCGGCGTCTCTCCTCGCCCGCACGGTGGCTCTGTACTTTCCTGACATTCTCTAGCGAACGCAGCTTCGCCAGCAGATTCGCCTTTCTCGCCGGGCTAAGCTCGCCCGCGCATTCCTGAGGCTTGATAATAGCGACAACCACCTTCGGCCCTTTGGGCCAGCGCATCAGTCCGGCGTTATTGGTAATCGCGAGCTGCCCATAATAATAGAGCAGGTATCGCGCCCCGGAACCGAGACACCGGCCGATCTCCAGCATCTCATGAAGCTCTTGCTCCTTACAGGTCATGCTGTCACGATTATTCGAAACCATCCGTTCAATCCCGGTATCAAGTCAACATATTCACTTTTCAGGCTCCCGGCCCCCGGCCGAAAAAAAGCCGCCCCCCATAATTGAACGTACCTGCACGTTTGATGCGAAAATCTACAAAAATGTAGACAGCATATCTACCACAAGCCCTTACTACAGAAGCAATAATAATTTTTCTGAACTTTTTTATTTTTACTTCCAACTACCATCGCTTTTGGTCGAAAATTGGTGAAAATATTGCCCGTCGGCTGAAGCACTTTTTTTGGAAAAATACGTAGATGTTCTCTATGTTTGAAAGAGCATTTTTTTATCTTTCTTAACAATTTTCCTAACAGGTCATTTGGATGCAGTCAGAGCAAGTACCCAGGACCCATGCTTGATCTGATTAC
>SDBS01006756.1_pt1 | contig 11146 bp, 7 predicted proteins | sample 2277091 | NCBI WGS metagenome assembly SDBS01 (sample SAMN10404972, study PRJNA504765) | marine sediment metagenome | isolation source: marine sediment core GS10_PC15, 163 cmbsf | place: Arctic Ocean: Southern Knipovich Ridge | collected 2010 | reverse complement strand
TGTTTTTTTTGCCATTGTTAAACCATTTTGACTTTTTATCAAATTCTACACTTTAAGCTTTTTATTTATAATAGTATATCTATTTACTCAGCTCCACTTTTTGAGTATTATGCCCATTGCGAGCGTAGCGAAGCAATCTCTTTCATTTATACATCCTTAAACTTACTCAATCCCCGTATAAGGCTGTAAAAGCCAGAAAATATACCGAGGAGCAAAAAAACGAGTAGCAGCCAGGGATGGGTTCCGAAGAATTTGTCGAGATAATAGCCGAAGAATAACCCTACAGCGATGGAAGAGGGCAGCATGAGTCCCAGGGAACTTATAGCGGCAATCTTCCCGTAGTTGATTTTCGAAGGCTTTTTATTTGGCATGATCTGGCATTCGCTTTTCTATAATATCACAATTTTCATTCTAAAATAAAAAAAGCGGCTCAAGGAACCGCTTTTTCTATGATCAGATCTAAAAACTAAATAATATATCTAAACTGAATCCTTCCTGGGCTACTCCTAAATTTTCCTATTTATGATTATAATATTTTAAAACGTTCAAACTTATTTTATTCTTTTACTACCCTAAGAAAAGGCCTAAGATCTCCTATAGTTACACATATTTAATTATAGAACTCGGAATTCAATTGATAGACATGAAAAGAATTCCCTAATAAATACATCCAATAAATCTGTTATTTAATGCTTCTAAGCATTTTTTTAAGATTGCCTTTAGATACAACCTTCGGGTTATTTTTCATCCTTTGGGGGCTAAAGCCATTTTTTATAATAATTTCTATTCCGCTGTTATCTATGCCCAATTTTAATAAGTTAGTTTCAAGTTTAATGTTGTTCATTATGTACAGGAATTTTTCTCTTGCTTTAGCCGGAGTTCTGGCTCCAATGACACCTAAAAGTTCGTTCAATATATTTTTCACGAATTTTATGCCTCTTTTATCCTGTAAATTTTTCGGATCAACATCATAATTAAATTCAATAAAATAAGGCAAGGTTAATGCTACTGCATGTCCATGAGGAACATGAAAAAAAGAAGTGATTGGATAGGAAACTGCATGAGCCGCGGTTGTTTCAGCAATATTAATTGCTCTTCCAGAAAGATTACTACCTTTTAACATGTTTTTTCTTCTTATTCTATCAGGCTTATTTACCGCTTTAATAATATTAGACAAAATCAATTCTATTGCTTTTTTGCTATACATCCTTGACTCATCGGTTGAATTAACTGACCAAAAAGATTCAATCGCCTGACACAAGGCATCCATACCGGTGTATGCTGTTACATACGCTGGAAGCTTTTCAGTGAATGTAGGATCAAGAATAGCGTATTCTGGAATTAAATTATTATGTGCTAATGAATACTTTGTTTTTCCAATGTATACAACAGAGAAATGTGTTGATTCACTTCCTGTGCCTGCAGTAGTTGGTATCATAACAGAAGGTATTTTTCTGGTTTCTAATAAGATCCCATTTTTAATAACTTCTTTTATATTTGCTTTTTGTTTTACTAATATTGAGATTGCCTTTGCCACATCTATAACACTTCCACCGCCAACCCCAATTATAAAGTCGCACTTTGATTCATTAAATAAATCGATTCCCTTTATTATATCTTTAAGTTTGGGATTAATTTCGAAATTAAAAAATCTAATATTGTTATATTTATTAATGATTTCCCCTAATAATTTCTTGGCACCTGATAAAGTAAAAGATTTTTTCCCTGTTATCAAGAATATATTGCGGGGAGTGTGCTTTTTTAATATGCTGGCTAATTCTTTGTGAACTCCATAGCCAAAATATATTTCCTGGCTCATTCTTAAGCTTCAAGCATAAAACGCATAAATTCTTTTTTGTTTTCTTTTGGGCTAGTTGTTGGTCTACCTAAGTTTTTTCTTGCCCCCTTGTTTATTTTTATTTCTAACAATGCTGGTCCTTGGGCAGTTTTTAGCAAGCGAAGTCTATTTTCAAGTTCTTTTCGGTTCTTAGCGTAATAAACTGCTTTATATCCACATGCTTTAGCGATAGCAGGAATATCAATATTGAAACCGGCAGTAGGCTGTCCTCCAACAGAATCATGTGATCCGTTATTTAAAACAATGTGTTTAAAATTTTTTGGACTTTTTAGACCTATGCTTGATAATGAGCCCATGTGCATAATTAACGCACCATCTCCATCTAAGCAATAAACTTCTCTAGAAGATTTTGATAGCGCTATGGCTAAAGCTATCTGTGATGAGTGCCCCATAGACCCAACTGTTAGAAAATCTTTGGCATGACCTTGTCTTAATTCTTCCCTATATTCAAATAATTCTCTAGAGGTTTTTCCTGTAGTAGCCACAACAATATCCTGACTTCCTAAATAATCAATAATAAGTTTAATTGCATCTTCTCTCGAAAGTTCAAATTGATAATTAATAGTACTTTTCAACTTATAGGTTTCAAAAGTTCCCTTCCGAACTATCAATGCATAAGGCATATGTTTTTGTTTCAAAACATCAATCGCAGTTCTTAGAATTTTACTAGCTTTTTCAATATTATCAGGTAATATTTCATTAGGGACTCCAAGTGTATCCAACAGGCTTAAAGTAATTTTCCCTTGCTTTATATGCTGAGGCTCATCTCTTTTCCCTGGTTCTCCTCTCCAGCCAATGAGAAGTAGCACAGGAATCCCGTATACTTCTGCGTCTACCAATGATGTTAAAGGATTAATAGCATTTCCTTGTCCTGAATTTTGCATATATACCAAACCTATTTTTCCAGTTGCTAAATGGTAACCAGCAGCCAATGCCACCGCATTTCCTTCATTAGCAACAATAATGTTGTTCTCATCTTTAGTATTGTCGGTAATATAAGCACAAAAGTCTTTTAAGAGAGAATCAGGGACGCCAGTAAAGAAATCAATACCGTTTTTTATTAACAAAGTGTAAAAGTTTTTGCACTTTAGCATTTTTTGTCCCCTTTTTTTAGATTTATTTCGTAATTGCTATTTGCTTCCTGGAATTAGGGTAAGAACGTCTTTTATAGGAATACAAAATTCTGATGCTTCATAACTTCTTTCATTCAATAATATAGATTCAGCAGCTTTTAGCATCGGAGGATAAGCACTCCTTAAAAGATGATTTGCATAAATAACTATATTTACTTTTGCCCTTATAAGTTCTTTCTCTGTTATTTTACTGTAAGTAGTAGGCACAACAGTGAGAGGGACAGTATAATCAAATTTATTATATTCTTCACAAAACCTAAAAATTTCTTTGGGATTTTTGCTTTTGCTATGAATCATTATGCCATCTGCACCGGCCTCAATATAAGCTTTTGCTCTCATAAGAGCATCTTCCATTCCCTTTTCCAATATTAGGCTTTCTATTCTTGCTATAATCATAAAATCATCTGTGACCTGAGCTTTTTTACCTTGTGATATTTTGGAAGAGAAATTTTCTATTGTATCTTGAGTCTGTATGACCTCTATTCCAAACAAAGAATTCTTTTTCAACCCTATTTTATCCTCAATAATCACGGCAGAAACACCAAGCCTTTCAAGCGTCTTTACCATGAAAACAAAATGCTCGCTTATACCTCCTGTATCCCCGTCAAAGATTATTGGTTTTGTTGTTACCTCCATGATTTCATTAATTGTGTTTACTCTTGAGGTTAAATCAACGCATTCTATGTCTGGTTTTCCTTTTGCTGTTGAATCAGTTAAACTGCTTAACCACATTCCATCAAATTCTCTGAGTATATTATCTTTTTCTATTTTTGTATGCTCTGCAATAAGGCCTGTTAGCCCATTATGGGCCTCTAAAATTCTTACTATAGGTCTTACATCTAATAATCTCCTCAACATTTTCATCCTAATCTCAGGCGTAGTTCCAATCTCTCGCACTTTAGCATTAAGATAAGTTGAAGATATACCTTGTGTATAGGGAATCTCTACTAATTCTCCACCCCATTCTTTGAGTGCGTTGATAACCTTTTCTCTAGTTTCCTTTTGAATCCCAGTTCTCCAATCATCACCATGAACGACATAATCAGGTTTTAGCCGTCTTAAATTAGGCACATAATCGAGAGTGTCTTGAGCTATTACTTTTTTTACGCCCTTTATATTTTCAACAATTGTTTTTCTTTGCTCGTAAGATAAATATGGAAGACGTTTATAGCTTGCAATTGCCTTATCTGAAAGCAAACCAACTATTACTTCTCCAAGCTTCTTCGCTTCTTTTATTATATTCAGATGCCCGTGATGAAAAAGATCGGCACTCAATCCAACATAGACTTTTTTCATTTTTTCTTTTTAACGAAATCCTAAAAATTATAGCAAATTAAGGTTCAGTGTACAAATAAGTTCAATATTCACAAATGGAGACAAGTCAGCACAAACTCTTTTTGATTAACAGAAAACCAAAGAGAAGGGCTATTTTATTAAGAGGGCCAAAATAAATTATAAGGATATTTTCAGGAAGATTATAGTGGACTTCATCGGCGAGAAGCAACATTATATTAAACATGAGAATTTATTTCTTACCTTGGAACAGAGAGCAATTTTTTTGAACGCACAGGTTGCTGTCAATAGAGTTTATGATGATGAAATTGCGAGCTTTATTTGCAATGGGTTAGCATTCCCCTTATATCACAATTTTCATCCTAAAATAAAAAAAGCGGTTCAGCGAACCGCTCTACGGTTATCAGCCTTAAGAAACTAAAAGCGAAAAAGTAAAAAACTTAAAGATTAATTTCCTTATGCTGTCTTTCTATAAAAACAAAGAGAAAATTAAACAATATAAGCAGAAATATTAAAACAAAGATTGAAATCCACATAGCTTTTTCAGAAAAGGTGGTAAAAATATTAGCACTGACTGGGCTTTCATAGTATATATTCTTTTCGGTCAAGGCCTCTATTTTTTTGATTTTATCATCAACCCACCAATAAACTGAATTTTTAATACTTAGATTAAAATATTTTTTCAAGATAAGATTTTCCTTATAGGCAATAAGGTAGAATTCTTTCTTTTCCTTTGGATTAGAACTCTTATTTGCTTTCTTGAAGTGTCTGTCTCTTCTAAAGATATGCACGCGAAGCTCATGCATGAAAGGATCGGTAATAGGATTATATTCTCTTATGAATTGCTGGTAATTTTTATTAACAGATTGATTCAGTATTTGAGCATATTCTTCACCTTTCGCAATATCTGTCTTCAACAAATCTTCAGGATTCAATCGTGAATAAAAAACTCCTATCTCTGGATCTTCATATTTATATCCGAATTCACTCATCGGCTCTTCTTTTTTAAGAGAAGATAACCAAGGCATGAGTTTTGTGTAATATTCTACACGTTTTGGTGTATTTGAGGCACATAACCCAAGAACAATAAGAGAGACTCCAAATATTGAGCTAAATATTTTTATGGATTCAGCTCTAATTTTTTCTGATATAATTTTGGGTTTTATTACCTTCCACAAAGCTACCTGAAATAATCCTCCTGATAGAGTATTGAGTCCAACGTCATGGAAGCTCCAGAATCGCCCGGGAGTTATCCACTGGAATGTTTCATCAAATGTGCCAATTATCAGGGCAAAAAGTGTAGCTGTAAAGTAGATGCTTTTATCTTTTATATGGTTCGTTAGAGCTCTAAAAAGGAAGAATCCAAGCAATCCATACTCTAAAAAATGAATAGCCTCTGCAGGAGCTTTTATCAATTTTAGAGTGAAATATGCATAAATTCCGGTCAAAACAAAAAGCCAAACATAATTTGATGCTGAAACAATTTTTAATTTAAAGATTAAAAAATAAAGCAGAGATATAAACGCCAATGCTAACACGGGCAGGACAAGATAGATAAAGGCATTTTTTCCCAAGTTTTTGGCGACAAACGTTTGAATAGTCCGGGCAACTGGCACGGTTGAAAAAATTGCAATTGAACAAAAAACGACCCACATCCATGAGGATACAATTTTTTTGTTAAGAAAAATTTTCGTCTGAAAATAAAAAAAGCGGTTCAAAAGACCGCTTTTTTATAATTTGCTATCAGCAACGAGCCAAGAGCTGCAATTCCTAATCCTATCCCTTCGACCCTATTTTTGTTTCCCGAGTAAGATTTTCTGTGCTGTTTTCAGCAGAACTTGAACATCAAAGAGCATATTCATATGAGAGACATAATAGAGGTCATACTCTAATTTTTCATGCGAGTCTTCAATAGAGGATGCATACGGGAAATTCACTTGAGCCCATCCTGTTACCCCAGGCTCCATAAAATGGCGAAGCGAATAATAAGGAATCTTTTTCTCTAAGTCTTCAACAAATTCTGGTCTCTCAGGCCGGGGACCCACAAGGCTCATTTCCCCTCTGATAACATTCCAGAATTGAGGCAATTCATCCAGGTGAAGTCTTCGTAAGATTTTCCCTACAAAAGTAATTCTTTTATCGTTTTTATCAGCCCAGACTGCCTCGTTTTCTTCAGCCTTATCGATCATGGACCTGAATTTATACAAAGAAAAAAGAGATTCGTTCTTTCCAACCCGTTTTTGGACATAGAAGACAGGTCCTCGAGAGTTCATTTTTATCAGCAAGGCAATAATAGGCCAGAGAGGCAGGCTTAAAGTAAGAATAAAAGAAGAAATAATGATATCTATTAATCGCTTGGTTTTCATAGCTAAAATATTTTTAGGGTACTCAAATCCCTTTTCTCTTAAAAACCAGTTATCTTCTATATAGTTAATCGGTATTCTCCACTTTAAAGCCTGATACATATCAGGCATATCTATCACTTCAATTCCTTTTAATCGGGCGTTTAAAATATTTTTTGTTAATCGAGGATTATCCTTCTCTCCGCGAGCGAAAATGATCTGATCAATTCTGTGCTTTTCTATAAGCGTCAGAAGTTGATCTGACGTGCCTAATATTTCAATATTTTTTCCTGCGGCAGATTTCCCCATTTTATCATTATCATCGTCTATAAAGCCTATAACTTCGTAATTTTCTCCAGCGGATTTAATAACCTGAGCGATCTCTTGGCCCTCTTTGCCAGCTCCAGCGATAACTAACCTTTTTGGCTTGACTAAATACTTAAACAATTTATAGGAAAAACCCCTCCAAGCGGAAATATAAATAAGGACAATAAAATTAGCTATGAGAAGGATTCCTCTGCCGATAGGAAAGAGAAATATTGCATAGTTTAAAAAAGAAATAAAAACAGAGGCCACAACAATACTTAAGCAATTTTTCACAAAGAAGTTTAATGTGAGGTAGCTTTTGTCCAGTTTATATAAATCAAAAAAATGAAATATCCCTATGTAACTTAAGGCCATCAAAAATAGAAACCATAAAGGAAATTTTTCCCAGAAGCCCCAAAGAGAAAAAAAGCGCAAATAGTAGGCTGCCACATAAGAGAGAGGAACAATAAGGATATCCCCGGTTAGAATGAAAAGTGATCTTATGGAACTCCCTTTAATATTCACCGTTTCCTCTATAAGATTCTCAAGATATTCTAGCTCTAATACTGAAGTGATTCAATAATGGGAAAATATTTTAAAGCAGCATTTTTAAGACTATATTTGTTATTAATCGCTTCTACTGCGTTTTTCCCGAGCTCTTTACAAAGATCATTATTGTTATAGAGCATGAGAATAGAATTGACTAAACCTTGTACATCGCCAGGTTCCACTACTATTCCACAATTGTTCTCCTCTATAATTAAAGATATTTCTGATGTTTGGGACATTATGGCAATAGCAGGAACTCCGGCGGCTAAAATGCCAAATGTTTTTGAAGGAACCGATAGCCCTTCTTGGCCGCGTGACAATGAAACTAACCCAACATTGGCACAGGCGAGAGATAATCCCAGGTCGTTCCGGTTTACATAAGTACGGAATTGACAATTTGTTAATTTCCACTTTACAGCAAACTCTTTAATCCACCTTTTTTTGTATCCTTCTCCAATGAAAAGGAAAAGTATATCTTTGTATTTTTTTAAATTTTTTGCAGCGTAGATAATTGTTTCCATATCATGGAACCTTCCCATATTTCCCGAATAACTAACTACAAATTTTCCATCTAAGTTCCACTTCTCAACGAATGGATTTTCTTTTTTTTCAACAGGTTTTATCTCCCTGTCATCACTCCACACATGAATTAGATGGGTCTTATCAGTAAGATAACTTATGCTCTTTCCTTTATTAATAATTACATCTTTCATACAACGGCCCAGTACGATTACAGCAGAGGCGTACTTGAGAATAAATTGATTCCACCGATCCCATAATTTTGCTATTAATCCTTTTTCTTTGAGTACACCAAGTTTTATTGCAGTGTCTGGATAAACATCGAATATTAGATAAATATATGGTTTTCCCCCAATCGCCCTGAGTATAGCGCAAATAGCTCCTAGGAAAGGAGGGTTTGTTACGACAAGAATCGGTCTTTTTGAAGAATCAAACAGTGAATGAAAAAATACACTTAAAGCGTATGTGATCTGATTAATAAGTTTTCCTATGAAGCTCAGCTTTGGAAAACGAGTTCCCCAGACTCTTTTTATTTGAATCCCCTTATAGAATAAAAGTCGAGGGGCAATTGTTTTTTTATTAAGTATGGTTGGAGGTCCGCAGATAACTTCTATTTTAGCCCCTAGGTCTATTAGTGCTTCACATAATTCTGTTAAAGTTTGACCAGTAGATACTAATTCTGGATGAAATAGCTGACAGAGTACTGTGATTTTGGGATTAATGGCTTTTCTCTCGTTTTTCCAAAAAGTTATTTATCTTTCTTTCCCTGTTCTTCAATCCATTTATATGTTTTAGCTAGACCTTCTTCCAAGCTTATCTTAGGTTCCCATCCGAGTATTTTTTTCACTAAATCTAGATCTGCATTTCTTCCTCTAACACCTTGAGGAGCGGTCGTATCGTATTTCCTTGAAATTGTTTTCCCGGAAATTTTTATTATGATATCAGCAAGTTCATCTATAGTTACCAGAGTGTCTGAGCCAATATTTAAAGGTTCAGGATAATCGCTTTCCATTAGCATTATGATTCCTCTTAAACAGTCATCTATATAACAAAATGACCTGGTTTGTTTTCCGTCGCCCCATATCTCTATTTCACCAGGATTTGATGCTTCAGCAACTTTGTGACAAAGAGCTGCTGGTGCTTTTTCTCTTCCTCCTTTATACGTGCCTTCAGGCCCATAAATATTATGATATCTGGCAATTCTAATATCTAAACCATAATCTTTTTTAAATGCTTCACACATTTTTTCTGTATATAATTTTTCCCAGCCGTAAAAGTTGTCAGGATCGGCCGGGTAGGCATCGCCTTCTTTTAATGCAGTTACAGTAGGGTCAGTTTGGCGAAATGTTGGGTATATACAAGCAGAAGATGAAAAGAAAAATCTCTTTATTTTATTTTCAACCGAAGCCTGGAGCATATTAGCATTAATAAGTACATTATCATACATAACCTCGGCTCCTACTTCTGTAATAAACCCAATGCCTCCCATATTTGCTGCAAGATTATATACATAATCTATGTCTTTTGTTAATTCTTTGCAGTTTTCCTTCTCTCTTAAATCAAGTGATAACTTTTCAGAGTAATATGGCTGTTCAATATAGTCATCCCATTTTATGTCTACTACCTTCACAAAAAATCCTTGTTTAAAGAACTCTCGTGCTAAATGTGAACCGATGAAACCACCGGCACCAGTGACTAAAACTCTTTTTGCCATAAAAGCTCCTTTTATTTAAATTTAACATAATTATTTTAATTGAATTCTTTATAAAAATCTTCAAGTTAGAAACTCTTTTGCGCAAGGAATTTCTCCGCTTCCTACCCTATAACCATCCGGTTTTTCCTGCTTTAGAATTAACCATATTGCTTAAACATATTCTAGAGCCTACTCTCAATCTATATTGGCGTCTATATTGCTTATGTAAATTTTATTTGCTTTTTTGTTCAGTAGTGACTGCAATTAGTGCTTTTTTCATCATGTGGCTCTATGAAGGATTTCACTGTACAGTTTTATATATAGCTCCCGAAACTTCTTTATAGTGTAATGTGCAAGACAACGAGCCCGACAATTGTTGCTCATGTTCTCGCGTAATCCATCGTCTTGCAACAAGTTCATCAATGCCTTCCCCAAGGCTTTTGTGTTTCTTGGCGGGACAAGGATTCCGCATTCTTCCGGGATCTGTTCTGGTATTCCCCCTACCTTAAATCCCACGACTGGAATACCACAAGCTAATGATTCCAGTACAGTAATAGGAAAGTTTTCCTCTAATGAGGAGATACAGAATACATCTACTGCAGAATATACCTCGGAAATAAAATTCTGATCAGATATATATCCTATTTGTTTAATATCAACTTTCATTCTCATCTTTTCATTAAGATCAGTCTTCTCCCCAACCGTTATTACCATCCAATTTTTTAATTTTATAAGTTTTAAAGCCTGCAAAAAATAAAAAAAACCCTTTCTTTCGTTTCGTAAATCATTAGCTACATACAAAATTAGCTTTTTGTTAATAGGAATGCCAAGCTTTTTCCGGATTGAAATTTTATCCTTGGGTTTAAAGATATCTATATCGACACAGTTGGGTATAACTTTAATCTGATATTTATTTAAATAGGATTCTCTAACCTTATCCGCAAGCCATCGAGAGGGGCAGACTATAGTAAGATTCCAATCACTGTTAAAAAGTACTTTTTTTCTTCCCCACATTAAAGCTGACGAATCTAGATAGGTTTTTGGATACGAGAAAAGATAGGGGCAATCTCCGCACCCTATATTCCAGCGGTCGCAATCAAAAAAGTAGGCACATCTTCCTGTTATTGGCCATGCATCATGCAAAGTCCAGATAACAGGAATACCTGAATTTTCTATAAATCTAAAAAAACTCAAATCCAAATAATAGCCGTGAAGGTTATGGAAATGTAATAGCTCAAAGTCTCCAGTTTTTATGTACTTAAAAAGGCGTCTCGATGACAAAGGTGTTCCATAGCCTTGTAATCCACATAAACGCGTAAGGGCAGCATGCAGATATATTTCAGGCCATAGAGAAAATCTAAATGCCTTATCGTTCTCTATTTTTGGTCCTCTCCCATAGGCAAAGTAGCTTTGGAACCCATGCGTTACATTAAGTTCATCATGCAATGTTTTG
>SDBS01006755.1_pt1 | contig 11147 bp, 9 predicted proteins | sample 2277091 | NCBI WGS metagenome assembly SDBS01 (sample SAMN10404972, study PRJNA504765) | marine sediment metagenome | isolation source: marine sediment core GS10_PC15, 163 cmbsf | place: Arctic Ocean: Southern Knipovich Ridge | collected 2010 | reverse complement strand
GGAGAAGCTGGCCGCCGCCGAGAGATTGGTGGCCGAGGAAGCGGAGGCCGCGGCGCAGGCCCAGAAAGATGCCGCTGCTGCTGCTGTGAAAGCTGCGGAGGATGCTGCCCAGGCAGCCGAGCGCCTGGCCAAGGCCCAGCAAATAGCAGCGGAATCCACGCTCAATGCCCTGCAGCCTTTCAAAGCGCTCAACGATCAATTTGCCCTGGCCGCTGAAGGTGGCGCCACCGCCGAGCAGTTCGTGCTGGCATTCGGGGCCCAGATCGAATCGGCCGGCCTGAAGGCTGACGGTAGCGCCCGCCTGTTTGCCGCCATGGGTGTCAGCATCGATCAGCTATCGCCCGAGCTGCAGGAAGCTGCCGAGAAGCTGCGGGCCGTCAATGCGGAAATCGAGCGCGTGGGTATCTCGAGCCTGGTAGCCGGCATGGCCATCCCCCAGCTATCCCTGGCCGTGAGGGATTTCGCTGGCCGCCTGGCGCTGATCGGTGGCCCCGCCGATGAGGCCGCCCGCAATGTGCAGCGCCTGACGAAAACCCAGGAGGAGCTGGATAAAGAATCGGCGGATGCCACGGCTGAATTGCGGCAGCTGGAAATGGAGATGCAGGATTACGCCAGCCTGGGGGTATCGGCTGCCCGCACCACTGAGAAGTTTGGCGCCAGGATCGCGGATGCCCAGCGTAAAGCAAAATTGTTTGGTATCGAGCTGGGCAAAAACACCGCCGCTTTCGTGAAGGATACCGCAGCCAAGAAGCGGAACACCGAGGTGGCCAAGGATTTCAGGCAGCAATGGAATGCGGCCATCGGATCTGTGCTGGGCAATTTCCTGCAGAGCATTCAGGAAATGGAATTCTCCTTTTCCGGTTTCGCCCGCAGTATTCTGGACACCGTAAAGAACCTGGGGCGGACCCTGCTGTCCCTGTTTGCCGGTGCCATTTTCAAACCCATCCTGAAGCTGGGGCAGCGGTTCGCCCAGAATCTGGGGGACACCCTTCTGTCCAAGATTGGCAGCGGCAAGGCGCCAGCCGGTGGCCTGCTTGGCGGCCTGGATATCGGCGGGACGTTCAAGGGGATCGGCTCCACCATCGGCGGGGCCTTCTCGAAATTGGCGCCGCTGCTGACCAACCCCATCACCGGCGCCATCGCCGGCATCGGCATCGCAATTTTTGCGGCGTTTAAATTGTTCACCCAGACACCCCTCGAGGCCGGCGTGAAAGAAGTCACGCGGGATTTTGGGGTGGAAGTTTCCAAGGATGCGCTGGAAGGTTTCACCAAGGGCCTGGGGCTCACCGAGGAACAGTTCAAACCGATCCGCAAGGATATCCTTTCCAGCCCTGCAGCCTTTCGGGACCTGCTGCTGCCGGCCGCCCAGGCCAGCGGCCAGGTGGATGCCCTGGTAGCCTCGTTTGGAAATTTGACCGCCTTCGGTAAAACCTTTGATCTATCCGGTGCAGCCGCCAAGGCCGCCGCCGGTGATTTCACAGAATTCAATGCAGCCTTTGCGGAAATTTTCGCCGGTGGTGGCATAGAATCCGTGGGCGGCGTGGAGCAATTCCTGGTGAAAACAGACGAGGAGCTGGCCGAGGAAGGTGTGGCTGTGCGCACCACCGAGCAGCTGGGCGATGTATTTATCGATCGCCTGGATGCCCTGATCGAAACTTTTGGTTTGGGATTCGAAGCGCTGGTGGAGAAGCTGACCGAGGTGGTGGACAGGCTCACCGCCCTGGTGGATATCAATGCCGAGGCCGAGGGCATGCTGCCTGGTGGCGGGCTGCCTGGGGAGCAGATTAATATCACCATCAACGCAATCGATAGCGCCACCTTTCGGGAATTCCTGGCAGGGGATGGCGGGGATGTATTCATGCAGGAGCTGGCGCTGCGCCGGCAGGAGCAGCTGGTGGATGTGGTGATGGGTGCAGCACAAGGGGTGACTGAATAATGCCGCCGATCACTTTTTTACTTTTGGATCAGCGCGACCTGGGTGGCGATGCCACCTTTTTCGATACCAATTCTTACGCGCCGGTGCCGAATAAAATCCACCTGCTGGTTTGTTCTGGAATCGGATCGGTGCCACCACCCGATCCCATCATCCCTGTGGTGACAGGGAATGGGCTTACCTGGTCCATAGTGGCCAGCCAGAAGTTTGATTGGGCAGGAACGAATCGCGGCATCGTGAGCATCTTCCGTGGCATCGGCACCGCGCCCACCACCGGCGCCACCAGGGTGTCGTACAACCGTACATTCTTCCGGCAGGCGATCTCGGTGTGGCAAGTGAACAATACAGATATCGGGAACCTGGGGGCCGATGCAATTGTGGCCACCGCTACCGCCAAGATTCTGTTTGACCAGGGGCTGAATCCATCCATCACCATGCCACCGGCCAGCGATGCAGCCAATGCCACACTTGGCATTCTTTCCTGGCGTGATTTGCCTGGGAACATCAATCCGCAGGCCGGCTTCGGATTTTCGCTGCTGCTGAATCTGCCCAATGTGGAGGGTGGTGGCCACGCCCTGGAATTCAGCCAGGTGGTAAAGACCAATGTGGATTGGATCATTAATGGCGAGCCTGATCTCGCTTTGATCGGCGTGGAGCTGCGCAATGCCCAGCCGGCGCTACCGGAAGCCGTTGTGCAGGTGCTCGGGCGGCCAGCCTTTATCACCGGAAATTTAATCACGTGAGGAGCGCCCCATGTCCCTGATTACTGCCACCAGCGAGGACCCCACCTTCCCCACCGCCAATTTAATCGATGGCGATTATTCGGCACCGTTCAAATTCAATTCCCTGTTTGGCGGCACTATCGAGATCGATTTCCTGGCCACCGCCGTGTTCGACACGATCTTTATTGGGAACCACAATTTCAATCCTGCAGCCACCATCGAGATCAAGGTGGGGGCCAGTTCGCCACCCACCACCGTGGTGGCCAATCCGGCCTTCAGGGAAAAAAATATCACGGTGCTATTGGCCCAGCAGACGTTCAGATTTCTGAGCATTGCGATCGTGGATACCAATGATGCCCTGACCCAGATCGGGGAGCTGGTGGTGGGGGTGCGCACCATACTGCCCCGCGGGATCCGGTTCGGCTTCCGGCCAGGCATCCAGCAGGAGATAGTTCTGGAAAGAACGAACCGCGGCAAGCGGTATGCCCTGGAGCTGTTCGAGCTGGAGCGCCGCGAGTACACCTTCCGATTTCCTGAATCGGAGCGGGCCCAGTTTCTGGCATTCTGGCAGGCTGCCAGGGGCAGCGACGATCCGTTCGTATGGATAGAAAATGAATCGCAGCCCGACCCCACCGAGGCGCTTTTTGTATCGATCGAAACCCCAGGCTTCACGCCGCGGGAGCTGGATGAGCCTGCACCGGATCCGGTTTTCGATTGGTCGGTGGTGCTGATCGAGGAGGGGCTGGGCGGGGAGATTGAGCTGTAAATGTCTGACGATATTATTCCCAGCCTGCTCACCCAGGGCAGCAGCGAAAGCAATTTTTCTTCTTACAGCACAGCTGGGATTTCACCGGCGGCCCTGAGCCTGGTGCTGGCCTTTGTGAATCAGGTCACCAACACGGTGGCCTCGGGATCCAATGTGCCCACCTGCACAGGCGCCGGCATGACCTGGGTGCAGGTGGCCACCCAGGCTTATGACAGCGAGAATCCAGACCGCGGGCGGGTGACCATTTTCCGCGCCCTGGATGCCTCGCCAGGATCGGGCGCCCTGACCTTTGATTTCGGCGGCGAGACACAGGCGCGGGCTGCCTGGGGTGTGGTGCAATTCGCCGGCGTGGATACCGGCGGCGCCGATGGTGCCGATGCGATCGTGCAGACCGTACAGGGGGAGAAGCTGCCAGGTGACAGCGATGCCGATCTGCCGGCTGTCACGCTGGCCACTTTCGAGGATATCGCCAATGCCACCTTCGGCGTGATCGGCGTGGGCTTCCCTGATGTGACCGTCACCGTGGGCCAGGGGTTTCTGCAGCAGAATAATATCGCTGTGGGCAGCAATGGCTCCCGCACCCAATCCCAATTCCGGCCCACCAATCACGTGGGGGTGGAGTGGACCCTTTCGGCCGTAGGAACTGAATCCGGATTTTTCGGCCTGGAGCTGCGCAGCGCGAATCCCCACACCGATGTGGAGACAAATGTTATCACCAGCGGCCAGAACGAGGCGGACACCACCGTATATTCCACAGCATCGATCAGCCCCGCGGCTGACAGGGTGCTGCTGGCGATTGTTCATGGGCTGCGCCTTTCGGTAGCTGTGAATTCTGCTCCCACCTGTGCCGGCCTGGGGCTCACCTGGGTGGAGGTGGCGACCAAATCTTTCTCCCACGGCGTGGGTGGGCCTGACCGATCGCGGATGTCGATCTTTCGGGCCATAGGGCCAGGCCCCACCACCGGCGCCGTCACGTTCACGTTTCCAGAAACCCAGGCGCGGGCCACCCACGCCGTGATCGAGCTGGTGGGAACCGAAACCGGCGGCGGCGATGGCGCCGATGCAATTGTCCAGGCCGCGATCAGCGCGGAAACCACCACCAGCCCGAGCGTCACCCTGGCAGCAGGAGATCCAGCGAATGGCACCTTCGGCGGCACGTGCTGGTCGGTGGGCGATCCCACGGTGGCACCAGGAACCGGCTTCACTGAGCTGACAGAGAATCGCCTGGCCCCAAATGGCACAGGGCTGCAGACACAATTCCAGGCGGCCTTTGATACCACGGTCGATGTGGTTTATGGCGGGCTGCCGATTACCGATTTCTTCACGGTGGCCTTCGGCCTCGAGGTGGCAAACTTTATCCCCACCCCGCCGGTGGAGAAAGTGGCCAGCGATACGCTGGGCCTGGCCATCATAAATGAAGTTAAGGATCTGTTCCTGTTCGAGCCCATAGTGGCTGCCGATACCCTGGGCCTGGCCGTGGGCGCAGATGCCAACCTGCAGGGTGAATTTGTGGAGGGCGACCTGGTCACCCTGGGGGGCTTCGGAGAATTCGCGGCGCCCCTGGCATTTTTTGAAATCGAAAATTCCCCACCCGATGCCATCACCCTGACCGAGCAGGTGATAAGGAATTTTCCCCAGGGCCCTGTTTCCACAGCCAAGACCCTGATGATCGCGGAGGTGAAGCTGACCAGCGGTACGCTGTTCCGCGCCGGCAAAGGCATCCGCCACCCGACCAGGATGTACGTCGGCAAGGTTAAATCCTTCGGCAGCATCATCAGATCGGTGCAGGTGCCGTCAGGAATTGCCCAGATCGGTGATGCGGAATTAACGATCACGGATGCCGATGGGGAGCTGCGCCGGCTCATGTCAGTCACCCCCCCGCAGAACCGCGAGGTGGTGGTAAAGATCGGCAGCGAGGGCCAGACCGAATCCATTTTGCAGATCGCCTATCCCGGCATAATCTCTCAAGCCACCTTCCCGCCAGGGCTGGACAAGATCCGGCTGATCGATAATACCTCCCAGTTTCTGGATGAGCCGCTGCCCGATCTGCTCACCAGGGAAAACTTCATTGCCGATCCGGTGTTCGCCAAGAATCTGCGGGCCCGCACCGAGGGCGCCTTTGATGAATCGGAAATTTTCAGCCCGATCGTTTTCGGGGTGCTGGATAGCACCGGCCTGGATGTGATCGGCTCCCTGAATGCTGTCCGCCTGGATTCGACCACCTTCAATCTGGCGCAGCACCCCATACCCCACGCCCCGATTAAAATTTTCATCAAGGATCCCGACGCCCGCCCGATCGCTGACCAGGAATTCGTCCAGCTGCTGGGTGGCTTTTCCATTGTGGAGGTGGCCAAAACGATCGAGGGTATCGATTACGTTTTCACCCATGTGGTGTTTGGCACAGGGCGGGCCACCGGCTACGAGGTGCGCTGGGATGGCGAGGGCATGACCGATGATGGCACCAAGGACGGGGTGGTAATTCGAAACCCAGCCGTGGCCATTCTGCAGTACCTGATCAGAATCGCTGGGCGGGATCCTGGCACCGAAATCGACCTGATCGGTTTCGCTGCCCAGGCCATCAAGCTGGGGCTGGTGAACACCGGCGGGCCCCAAGCCGGCTATTTTTGCGACGGTGCTATCACCCAGAAAATGAATCACCGCGAGGCGCTGGCCCGCATGACCAGGTCGTTCGGCATTTTCCTGTTCACCAATAAGGCTGGCCGGATCACGATCCGATATATTTCCGGCAGCGATCCAGACCGCCCGCTGCTGGATGATGTGCAGGATATTTATGTGAAGAGTGAGGTGCACAGCCTGGCCCGCCCGATCGTGAACAGCGTCAGGCTGCAGTACCTCCGCATGTTTTCGGAGCAGAGCTGGCAGGGCCTGCTCACCGTGGACGATGATGATTCTATCGATAGCCTGCAGCGCACCGAGGCCAGTGAGCTGAAGCTGTTTTTCGTTCGTGACGATTTCGTGGCCGATAGGGTGGCCCGCGATTTCCTGCAGTTCACAAACCCCGGATCGTTCCGCATCGTGATGACCATCCCAGGGCACCGGCGCACCGCCGACGTGGAGCTGGCCCAGCTGATAGGGGTGACCAATTACTCGGGCCTGGCTCCCAGCGGCCGCGGCTACGAGGATAAAGAATTCCTGATCTATAAAACGGAATTCGGAACGGACACCAAGGAGCTGCGGGTGCACGCTGTGGCTCTGGAGGTTCCGCCGGCCCTGGGCCTTACCGAATCCACCAGCCTGGAATTTTTCTTTCCAGTTGTGGCAGCAGATCCACTTTTTGAAAACGGGAAGTGGTTTGAGCTCACCGGCCGCCCGCCCCTGGATGGTGGGTTTGACAATCCGGTGGTGTTACCATTCATCCCGAAGTGGATCACGATCGAGGTGGCAAATGGATTCGGGGGCTTTCCAGGGGTGCCCGTTCCCACGATCGGGCTTCTGGATTTCGGGAGGGGCATCCCTGGTCAGGTGCAGGTGGTGCTGCAGGGGATCGCAATCATCACAGATCAGCAGGGGGTGGATGGCCGAGCCTCCAGGCAGTATTCTTTTCCCTATGAAGGCTGGCGGAAAGAAGATCGGGTATTTGTCAGGGCGAGGGACAACCAGGACGGCCCTGCGGAATCGGCTCCGCAAACCCACGATTGGGTAACCGATATTACCTTCTGGAGATAGCGGATGGGAGAAATCAAAAGTTCAGGATCGTCGGCGGTAACCGTTCCGTCGGATACCACGGCGCCCAATTTCGGCCCCTGGACTGCCATGTTCATGGGGGTGGACCAGGCCACCCATCCCATCACTTTTGATTCACTGTGGGCGCTGCTGGTGATCGGGACAGACGGCATCACAGCAGCTACCCATTTGGATGTTGAGATCGGGATCGGGCCCACCTCTCCCCCGGCCACAACCGTCTGGGGGCCCATGTATTTCACCGCCCGTTCCACGGGAGGGGGGAGGGGGGTCAACACCAATTATTCTTTCCCACTGAAACTTTCCGCCGGGGATCAGGTGTGGTGTAGGTGCAGGAAAGGGGTGGGGGAAGGGGCGGGCGTTCAGGAGCTGCAGGTATTCCTCACGGTCAGCGATCAGTTCCAGCCGATCCGGCCGGCCACCGTTCACCTTTCAACCTCCACTATTTTTGAGCCGGTCGGCGGATTCGTAAATTCGCCAGGCTCCCCAGGTGGAGTTCTGTGGCCTGGGGACAATGTGTTGGGGCAATGGTTTGAGATGACCACCCCCAACGAGGGGCTGGGTTTTGATGCCTCGTGGATGTCGATCACCGTGGATCTGATTCAGGTGCCGACGATCAGGGGAAGGTGGCAGCTGGGGGCAGTCCAGCCAGGGGAGGGCTCCCCACCCGATTTGCCAGAATTGATCGATGTGGGCTTCCAGAGTTTGGGTGGCGGGTTTGGTGGCATCCATGTTTCTGTGGTGGCGGATGTGATGAATTTTCCCATCCCCTGGGCCAAGGGGGACAGCGTCTGGATCAGGGGTGCCGTGTTTCCCACAGTGGATGCAAACCCTGCTTTGAATTTCAGGACTGCCCAGATTGCCGCCACGTTCTGGGGGAATCCATGAGCCAACAGCTGTCCCCAAAAGTTACCATCGGCAGCGGCTGCCCACCCAGGAACAATGTGGGTGCCTGGGAGCTGCTGATTCCCGTGGTGGATTTCGATAGCAGGTGGGCCATGGTCCATTGGCTTGGGGAACCACAGCCAGGGGCCGATACCAATTTGGAGATCGGGATCGGGGCGCTGGATGAGGAGGTAAGAAAATGGAAATCCCTCGCAGGCTTTACCAGCGGCAGCAGTTTGGAATTTGATGATACAGGCCACACCCAATATATACCTTTCAATTTCAAAAAGGATGACAGGATTTCTGGGAGAATCGCCGGGATAACCGTGAATTTCGGGACGGCGATTGAGATCCAGTTACAGATTTTTTCTTGAGCGGAGGAAACCATGAACCAAATAGTGCGCCCCATGTGGCCCACCGGCGTGGGCCCGCAGGTCCGCTGGGGCTTCGAGATTCAGCGGTACAAGATTATCGCGCCGGCAGCTGCACACCTACAACCTGGACGGACGTTCACGGCGCCACAGGACACCAGGCAAGGCCCAGAGGGTACGCTGTGGATCCCCAACAGCCGTTTGATCACCGGCCACAATGTGGTGATCGATGTGGCCCAGGAAGAACTGATAAAAATCTGGCGGGCCATCCAGGGCTCGGTGCGGCAGATAGAAGATATCGCCGTGGGCAGCGGGCTCACGGATCCCACCGATTCAGATACCACCCTGGAGGCCGAGCTGGATTCAAAAAATATCGATGCCTGGGATGATGCCGCCATCACACCGGACAGCACAGGGCTTTCCACCGTGAAGGCGCAGGTGACCTGGCTTTCCCTGGAGGCCAATGGCCGGCTATCGGAGATCGGTTTGAAATTCGATGATGGCAGCCTGGTGACCCGCGCCCTATTTAAAAAGCTGAACATCAGCGCCATCACCCAGGCCAACCCAGCCGTGATCACCACCACCATAAATCACGCCCTGGTGACCGGCGACGAGGTGCACATCGATAATATCGTGGGCATGACCGAGCTGAACGATCGGGATTTTATAATCACCGTGGTGGATGCTGACGAATTTTCCCTCGATGGGGAGGATTCCATAGGGCACACCGCCTACAGCTCGGCCGGCGATGTTTGGCTGGTGGTGACGAAAACCACCGGCGAGGTGGTGCAGACCAATTACGTGCTGACCTTCTTGAGCTGATGCTGTACCACATGGCACGCTATGCGGAATCGAAGGAGGACACCGCCGGCCTGCTGCTGGCTGGTGGCCGCTTCATGTGCTACACCCTGGAGGATGAATTCCGCGCCGTTAAAAAATTCGGCGAAACCAGGATCCCCGCCGGCACCTACAAACTCGAGCTGCGCCAGGCCGGCCGGCTGCACAAAATCTATGGCGATAAATATCCGTTTCACCAGGGCATGATCTGGCTGCGGGCTGTGCCGAATTTCACGTTCATATATCTGCACACCGGCAGCAATGACGATCATACGGCTGGCTGCATCCTGGTGGGTGACCAGCCAAAAAATAACACCGTGACACCTGGCGATGATAACCTGTTTTTATCGCGCCAGGCATACCGCCGCATCTACCCCGAGATCGTGGATTCGATTCTGGGGGATGGCGCCCAGCTGGCGGTACGGGATCAACTATAGGGGGGCAGCCATGCCAGAATTTCTTAAGAAAATGTGGGACACCGCCACGCTGCGGATCGTGATTTGGCTCCTGGTGGGCACCGGCAGCGGGGGCGCAGCCTTTGCCTGGGGATCGGATATCTGGGCGGCGGTCGGTAGGTCCAAGGAAAATTCCGCACAGATCACCACCATGATGGCCGCCAGCCTGGCCCACAACCTGCTGGAAGAAGGCCAGCTGAAACAGATCCAAGAGGATCTGGCCTACCTCAAAATGCTCACAGGCACCGCGCAGGTGCGCACCACCGGCGACGATATGAGCGCGGCTGTGAACACCAGGTCGCTGGCCCTGCGCTTCCGGCCAGGGCATGAGGTGTGGGTGGTGAACTATAGCGATCCTGGTGATGTGCGGATCAAGGTAAAAATCGAGGAGGTATCGTTCCGCGACGATCCAGAAATATTAATGCGCCTGAGCAAGCGGGCGGGCGAGGCGCTGGAAGCCAGCGGCCGCGAAATTGCCGTCAGCCTGGAGCCGGTGGTGGTGAAGAAATAAGGGGGGATTGAAATGGCAAACTTTTGGGGACCTGTGGGGAAGTGGGCGAGGGGCCTGGTGGGCGCTTTCATTCAGAGCGGCGCCACCTGCATCACGGTCATGATCGTGGATCCGCAAACTTTTAATATCGCAGAGGGCCTGGGCAATGTGGGCATCGTGGCCCTGGTATCTGGCGGGCTGGGTGCTGCCCTGTTTCTATCAAAGCATCCGCTGCCGCTGTGGCTGGGGGGTGAGTGATGAAGCGAATCGCAGCGCCAACATTAATCTGCGCCCTGCTCCTGGCCGGCTGCGCCACCCGCAATCCGCTGACCATACCGCGCCCCAATGCGCGTACCCAGCTCGAGGAGCGGGCCTACAATGTACTGCTGGTTTCCGAGCGCCTGATCACTGAGGCCGAGGCCAGCAATGCCGCCGGCACCCTGCCGGAATTCATGCGGCCGATTATCGATGGCCTGATCGCAGGCCACAACCTGGCCAGGGATGCCGCCGCCACATATACCGCCGCCCTGAACACCGCCGAGGAGGTCGGTACTGCCACCGCCCTGGCTGACCTGCTGGTGGATCTGGATCGCCTGATCAGCGGCATGATTCGTAATTTTGCTTCAACGGAACGCATCACTCATCAAGGTGACGTTCGACTACTTTCTTATGTTGTTCAGCATAACTCTTTTACCCAGGAAAATGTGTTGTTACACGTTCCCTTTGAACTCCCTCTTTTTAGAGAATTACTTAAGACACTGGATCCCAACGATTCAAATCAACGCTTTCTCCATTCACACGTAAGCAGAGGAAACACAGATCATCTTCAAATATTACTACCACTGACGGCCGATCCTAATCAAACGCATGAGGATAAAACCGCTTTAGAAATTGCTTGTCTAAATAATCGATTTGCTGAGATAAGGATTTTGCTAGAAGATGAACGAGTGACTATCTCTCAAAAGGTTTGGGATATTTTGGTTTCT
>SDBS01006754.1_pt1 | contig 11147 bp, 8 predicted proteins | sample 2277091 | NCBI WGS metagenome assembly SDBS01 (sample SAMN10404972, study PRJNA504765) | marine sediment metagenome | isolation source: marine sediment core GS10_PC15, 163 cmbsf | place: Arctic Ocean: Southern Knipovich Ridge | collected 2010 | reverse complement strand
CATGTAAATCCTTCGATTTTTCAACGTCCATCGAATCTCCTATATCATATAGACGTAGTAGTTTTAAGAAAGTTTCTACTCAAATCCAAAAAAGTGAATGGACTGAGGGATTTTTATTGATTTGGTCATATCAAACTTATCTTAGAACCTATTTTATTCCGCCTTTAGTTTTATTCTTGGTTTGTTTCACATTAACATACAGAGAAGATAATCCGCATTATGGTATTAAAAACTCAATCTGGTTTATTCCTTTAATAGTTTTGGTTTCGTTTATTTGGTATTGGATAATATTTGGTGTTTCTAATGACCCATTTTTGTTCCAATTTGCATCATGGCAAGGATATATTAATTTAATGATTCTGTTTGCGATAAGTGTAGGTGGGGCTATATCAGGAATGCGACTAAAAATGTATTTTACTTCAAGAACAGAAAGTATAGAAGCAGATACTTTAAACACATCGACCATTTATTAGGTGAAAACGAATATGGCACAAACAAATATGATTAAATATATTATAAAACGAGTTTTGGTCGTAATTCCAACTTTTTTTGGAGTTATTATAATGACTTTTGTATTAACACGCTTACTATCAGGTAATCCGGTCAACCTGATGTTCCCACCAGATATAGATCCGGATATTAGAGAGGCAAAAATTAAGGAACTCGGTCTAGATCAACCTTGGTTTATTCAATTAGGGATATATCTTGGCAATTTTCTGAGAGGAGAATGGGGAGAATCATATTTAGGAAAATCAGCGGGATTTCAAGTTCGTGAATGGATTTTTATTATGATTCCTCGTACTCTTACCTTAACAATTATTCCGGTTGTGTTAGTTCCGATAATCGGAATTAAATTAGGAGTAACTTCAGCAAATTATAGAAATAAACCCATTGATACAGTTATACGAGGATTTGCGGTTGCGGGGTCAGCTATTCCTGTATTCTTCTCCGGATTGATATTCCAGTTACTTTCCGGATTTTATTTGCAGAAATTTACCGGTGGGGAATTTTATTGGCCAACGTTTGCATATAAGGATTCGACTATAATAGATCCGGTGGGTTTTGAAGTTACAAATTTTAGGATATTGGACAGTATCATTGCAAATGATATGGATATATTGTTTGATTCTTTAAGTCATGTTGTTCTTCCAATATTTACCATGACTATTGTATCCCTTGCCGGTACTACTAGAATGACAAGAACTACTATGTTAGATGTCTTACAAATGGATTATATTAGAACTGCCCGTGCAAAAGGTTGTCCGGAGAGCACAGTTATCAACAAACACGCTCTAAGGAACGCTATGATTCCCACGTCAACGGGGATTGTGTTGGGTTTTGCACTTGCAATTACAAATTCTATGATTACCGAACAAGTGTTTAATATGTATGGTATGGGTCGAACATACTTCATAGCTATTATTTACAGAGATTATTGGATGATAACTGGATGTGCTTCTGTCATTGCAATAGCTGTATTACTCGGTTACGTTGTAGCTGATGTCGTATATACAATAATAGATCCGAGAATCACGTATTAACGAAAATGGTGAGAGTTATGGAGAGAAAACAGATACTAAAATGGATTCGATTTTATCTCGTTCCTTTCTGGCGGGAGCCAGAATTTTCCCAAAGAGAATTTGAAGAGGCTAAAATTAAATCAAAACGACGACAATTTTCTATGTTCTTATACCCATTGACAATTTCTGGATTTTTAATAATAATATTTATCGGAATTCTGGCAGTTTTTCCTCAATGGATTACAGAATTTTCTTTACTGGAGGTTACAACTCCTCTGGGTCGGACAGCTCCGTTCCACCTACCCGGTTGGGTTGAAAATCCTACACCACCGCACGAACTTACTTACCATATTCTTGGAACGACCAAGAATGGGTATGACATATTCGGACGATTAATATGGGGTTCAAGAACTGCTTTGACAATGGGAATTCAGTCTAATCTTATATCTGTAACTGGAGGTGTGACTTTAGGATTAATTGTAGCATATTTCGGAGGTAAAACTGATTGGGTTGTCATGCGAATATTAGATGTAATTCAAACGATTCCCAATTTTATTTTTGCATTATTCTTAATATCTCTTGTAGGTAATGAAATGAGTTATATTCTAATGATATATGGAATTTTGGGTATTCCGGGTTATGCTAGATTTATTCGAGCCTCTGTATTTCAGGTGAAACAAAATATCTACATCAGAGCTGCAAAGACAGGAGGTGCTAATAATTTTAAAATAATGTTTAAACATGTTTTACCAAATGCAATCTCTCCGATAATCATCATATTTTTCGGAAGTCTGGGGGGTACAATTCTCGGAATTGCTTCTTTGACTTATATTGGGATGGGAGATGAAAAAATCTCTGATTGGGGAAGTGACATTAATTGGGCGCAAACGCATATTCTAACAGCTCCTTGGGCTGCATTATGGCCGGGTCTTCTTATCGCTTTAACAGTTCTTGCATTCATGCTTATCGGAGATGGATTACGGGATGCACTAGATCCAAGATTACGAAAATAAATCAGGTGATGAAATGCTAGGTTTAATATATCAAATAAGTAAAACTCATTTCGGCATGAGTTTATTGGAAATAATAGTTATGTTGCTATTTTTGGCAGTTAGTACTACTTTTATAATTGAATTAATGGCAGAAGAAAGCCAAATACCCGGAAAAAAAATGCTGCTAATGGTATTAAGAAGTATAATTCCCACATTTGCTCTAGGTTGGGGATTAAGATTTGGGTATGATCTATTCATTTACGATGATTTTTTGCTCGGAAATATGTCCTACAATCCTTTTTCGAATATGTTATTTATGTCAATAATGGCATCGATTTATTTTCCATTATTTTTGATTGGGATTAAAAAACATGAAGAATTTCATAATCAAGATGGTACAGATGAGAATAACCGAATAAATCATTATGATAAGTACAAAAAAGCATTCCTGATGTTAATTTTGCTTTTCTGGATTATTACTGCAATATCATTTATTATTTGTTTTATGTATCTGCCGACAAAAAGCCTATACCAAGGATTATTTTTAGCTTTTCTGACTATTCTTGTATTAAACGGAGTATTGATGATTTTCAACATGGGATTGCCAATTGAGAAAAAATCAAGAGATATTTCTTTAAGTAAAGAGCAGAGAAATCGATTAGTAATTTTCGTTTCAATTTGGACGGTTTCTTTAATAGGAAGCCTTTCGGTGTTATTATACGGCATCATTGACCAAATTTGGTTTATTTGGTTGTTCAATCTTATTGGATTGTTTTTTGTTCCGGGATCATTGAATAAATTAGGACTTATCCCGGTGAAGATTCCTGATAAATCTTTGAAGAATGCAAGAGCTTTTTCTAGTGCTGTCGCTTTTGGTACTTGGACAATCCAACTATTATTTTTAGATGTTTTTTGGGCAATACTTGAAGAATTTGGAGTTTTCGATATAAATCAAGACATTAGATTAAACATAATCCTATGTTCCGCTATATATTTTGTTGCTTTTTTTGTTTCGCTTCAAAAGAAGTTTATACCTCAATCAATTAGCAAAAATGTAGCTCGGCTTAGACAAAGCTTGTTAAAAAAAAAAGATGAAATAGATAGTTCTAATGTAATCTTGGATGTTAAAGATTTGGTAACGTATTTCTACACAGAGGAAGGAATTGTTCGCGCTGTTGAGGGAGTATCATTTCAAATATTTGAAGGGGAAGTGTTAGGACTTGTCGGAGAAACAGGATGCGGAAAATCTGTAACTGCATTATCAATCTTGCAACTTGTACAACATCCCGGAAAAATTGAAAGTGGAAGTGTAATTTACCGTGGTGAAAATTTACTTGAGAAAACCAAAGAAGAGATGTTAGCGTATCGTGGAAGTAGAATTACTATGTGTTTTCAAGATCCACTCAACTCAATAAATCCGGTATTTAAAGTAGGAGATCAAATTGCAGAAGTATTTCTATTACATCAACGACCCCAGTTATTTAAAGTCGTAGAGGAAAATTTGCACAAGATTGAAGATTATGATAAAAAAATCAAAAAAATAGAAAACGATTTAAAATTATTGTTGAATAAAAAAATCTATCCTTCATCAGATACAATATCTAAAGAAAAATCTTTACTGGATGATTTATCTGAGAAGATAAATAACTTAAATCGAGAAAAAAATATTTTTAAAACCCAGACAACTATTCATAGTGTAGCCAGAAGATGGGTGATAGATTTACTAAAAAATGTTGGTCTCCCAGATGCTGAACAAAAATTCGATGGTTATCCCCATGAGCTAAGTGGAGGTATGAGACAGCGTATAAGCATTGCGATTGCGATCGCTTGCAGGCCTGATCTCTTGATTGCTGATGAGCCAACAACCGCTTTAGATGTGACCATTCAAAATCAAATCCTTAAACTGTTTAAAGATTTAAGAAAAAAATACCAAACTTCCATGCTCTTCATTACCCATGATTTAGGAATTATCTCTAAAATGTGTGATCGAGTTGCTGTAATGTATAGTGGATACATAGTTGAATACGGGATTAGCACTACTCTTTTCAAAACTCCCTATCATCCATATACTAAAGCTCTATTAGCCTCAATACCTCATGTTAGACAAAAAAGACGCGAACTTGAAATTATACCAGGAATGGTTCCAAATTTGATATTTCCACCAGAAGGATGTCGATTTCATCCTAGGTGTGGATATTGTTTTGAACCTTGTGATACAATCAATCCAAAAAGCATGGAGATTGAACCAAATTATTTTGTTGCTTGTCATTTATATGATCCTAAATATAAGAATGAAGTTAATGATATTATCGAAAAGACTGAAAAAGAAAATAGAAATTAAGAGGAGAAAACTATGATTTTACAATTTGATATTGAAATAGGCGCTTCAATGATGTTTATTTTGGGGCTAATATTAATACAATTAGCTTCTGTATTTTTTATTAATATGGGGGATAAAATGCAGTTAGTGGATTCAAAACGACTTCCATTGATGGTAATCACTACTACAATTTTCCCTACAGCGTTTTTGATAATAATTTACTTAATTTTGTCTGAAATATTAGCTGATCTTGAATTCTTTTTTAACAACGCTTACGTAATAATCGCTATTTCAATTGGTTTGTTAATTATTACCGGATTAATTGTAAAAGGCTTTACATACAAAACTATTCCTATTAGAGAGATTAGGGAAATTCGGAGATTAGAAAAAGGTCAAATTTTATTGGAAGCAATAGATTTGAGAGTATATTATCCTTTACTCATAGGATTATTAAGAAGAGAAGTAGGATCAGTTAAAGCGGTTGACGGTGTATCTTTTACTATTAGAACGGGAGAAACTTTAGGATTGGTAGGAGAAAGTGGATGCGGGAAGTCCACTATTGCACTAAATATTTTAGGATTAGTGCCTACTCGGTCCGGACAATTATTATATAAAGGAGAGCTGATTCCTCCAAAATATCCAAAAGCATTAAGACAAAAAATTCAAATTGTCTTCCAAGATCCTGATGCTTCCCTTAATCCAAGACTAAAAGTAGTTGACATCATTGCAGAACCGTTGAAAAACTTATTAGGTATAACAGACAAACAAGAAGTTAGAAGGCATGTACTAAAATTGATGGATCAAGTTTCATTAAAAAGAGAACATATGGATCGTTATCCACATGAATTTTCCGGAGGACAGAAACAAAGAATAGTAATTGCCAGAGCATTAGCATGTAATCCAGAGTTAATAATACTCGATGAACCAACTTCTGCTTTAGATGTATCAGTTCAGGCTCAAATTCTCAACCTATTGCGCAAATTGCAATCTGAGTATGGTTATGGTTTTCTTTTTATAACTCATGATCTTTCAGTTGCTCATCATATTGCTGATGATATTGCCGTAATGTATTTAGGAAAATTTGTTGAAACCGGGCAAGTTGATAAAATTTTCGAGCATCCTACCCATCCGTATTCAAGGGCTTTACTTGCTTCACGTCCAGAAATCGATCCCGAAGACAAAACAATCACGTTTACCATAAAAGGGGAGGTGCCTAGCCCAATTTTTCCACCATCCGGATGTTATTTTAATCCAAGATGTGATTCAGAAAATCTTGGATCGCTCTGCTCTTTTGAAATGCCAGAATTGAAAGAAGTTGAAGAGAATCACTTTGTAAGGTGTCATTTTTCGGAACGAGATCTGAAGTCTGATTTCAATTAAATTTTATCAAACTCATTTTTTTTACTTTAAGTCAAAATTAATTTCAAATAATTTATATTAGGTAAGAAAATATAGAAATTGTTGAAACTTATGGCAGGCGCGATTTACTCTGTAGCAGAATTAAATATGATTATTACGATGTTTGGTTGCCTTTGTGCCACGATTCAAGCATCCACAGGATTTTATGCGTCAGTAATCCACAAAAAAACTTTCTTATTAAGAAGTAATCCCGTTTTGAATCGTGCACATCGTACCTTTGGTAATTTTTCAACGGTTTTTTTTCTTTTAGGGCTATTTGCTGGTTCATCGGGGTTTTTAGGGGCTTTAATTGGGTTGGATGGTTCTCCTCCTTTGGAATTTAATGACATTAGCTTTAATATCCACTTCTGGGGCAGTTTTCCAATTGCGATAATGATATTAACTAAATTAGTTCTCTCGTATTTTTGGAAAAAGAAAGTTTTCAAATATGGGAAAATACTCGGTACTGCCACATTTATCGCATGGGCATATACTTGGATAACGTCAGGCATTTCATATTATCTCAGAACTATTCCGCCAAATCTCCAGCATGAACCGCCTTTATTGTTATTTTCAATAGAGTTATTATGGTTACAATTAATATGGCCTTTTTTACTCGGTGGTTTGATCAGCATCCCTATTTTGTTAACAGGCTCCAAAATAGAAAAACTAAAAGAAAAAAAATCGAAAGTCTGAATTCCCAAAAATTAGGATTTTTTCTGCTCTATTGAATATAACTTGACGCTTTTTTCAATGCTATTTCTGCATCTTTTATACATTTTTCTATAATGTCTGAAACACTTTCGATACTCTCAACAATACCAATAGATTGGCCAAGTAGAACATATCCATTGTCGACATCTCCATCATAAATGGCGTAGTTTGCATCTCTATCTCTTTTTAGTTCTGCTAACATATCTTCCTTGCTCATTGATGTAAGGCCATCTCGTCTGGCTTTCTCCTCATCCATTTTCTCTTCTTTACTCTTGACTAAGCCTTTAGCAAGAGAGAACTTGTTTTTCCATAATCTGATAGTTCCGAGGCTTCCTGTTCTTACGACTGTATCAGAAGCTTTTGAGGAAGGTACGACATTCTTATAATTAGGATGAAATTCACTATCTTTGGAAGCAATAAATCGGGATCCCATCGCCATCCCATCAGCTCCTGCTGCTAAAGCTAATGCTAATCCCGTGCCGTTTGCAAATCCTCCGCAGGCAATTTTTGCAATATCAGGATGTTTCTGCTGAACTTGTTGCAAAAGAACTGCACTTCCAACTTTTTCGTAGCTTTGATGCCCGCCACCTTCAAAACCTGTTACAACCAAGCCATCGCAACCGGCCTCAACACATTTAGTTGCCAACCATAGGGCCGGGGCTACGTGAAAGTGTTTAATCTGAGAATTTTCTCTTAATTTGGCAAATTCTGGGTTCTTAGGTAATCTTTTAGCTGAACCTGCGCTAGTAAGTGCGTAAAGGCACTGTTCTTTCAATTTCGAATTTTCTGAAATATATTTGGCCGTTTCACTTATTAGTTCGTCACATCGATACGTATTTCGGGAAGTTCGAACGTTAAAACCAAATATCCCTGATGTATGTTCAACTGTATACTCGAGATTTTGTTTCATAGCGATTATAGCGCTTTTTTGCCTTCCCTCCATTGCCATGTCTGTGTGACTAATCATTCCTAGTCCTCCCGCTTCAGCTACTGCAACAGCAAGCTCTGTTGTGCGAAATGGACCCATAGCAGCACTCGCAATGGGATATTTTATTCCAAACATTTCCGTTATCTTAGTTTTTAACATAAATCATTCCTTTTTTTTTGTTTTTTTAGATTTATGGTTGATTTCAATTTATATTTTTTCATTGTAAAATAAATTTTCATCAAGTTTATTTTGGATCTTAATATACAAAATCCAACTGAAATACCCTTAGCAAATTGATTATACGATCTACAATGGAAAATATTAGTTACATACCTGAATGGGTTAAAAATAGTACCATTTATCATATTTATCCGTTCGGTTTTTTTGGGGCACCAAAATTCGGAGATATGGAATCTGAAACCACACCGAGATTAGAATTAATTCGAAAATTTTATCCGCATTTTGATGAACTCGGGATAAATGTAGTTCAATTCGGACCCATATTTGAATCGGTCAGTCACGGATATGATACCACCGATTTCATGAAAATAGATCATAGATTAGGTTCAAACGATTTGTTTAAAGAAATTGTTGAAGAATTACATCAGAGAAACATTCGGGTAATAGTTGATGGTGTTTTCAATCATGTAGGTCGGAATTTTAATTCGTTTAAGGATGTTCAAAAATATAAAGAGAAATCTTGGAGGCTACACTGGCATTTTATAGATTTCAATAGTAACAACCCATTTAACGACGGATTTGATTATAAAAACTGGGAAGGTCATTACAGCCTGGTAAAACTAAATCTCTTAGAACCCGATGTCAGAGAATATATATTTTCAGTGTCAGAATACTGGCTTAGGGAAATAGGAATTGATGGATGGCGATTGGATGTGGCCTATCAAATTCCAAGAACATTTTGGAGAGAATTTAGAAAGAAATGCAAAACAATCAAACCTGATTGTTTTCTAATCGGAGAAATGATACACGGGCCTTACGGAAAGTGGGTGGGACCTGATCTACTTGATGCAGGAACAGGCTACCAAGTAAACAAATCAATTTGGTCAGGATTTAATTCGAACAATTTATATGAATTGAAAGCAGTATTAGAACAAAATTTCAATCCAAATTTTGGTTTAAACAAAGGAATACTATTGGTAAATTTCTTGGGCAATCACGATCTAACTAGAATTCGTTCTCAGCTAAGTAATGAAAATAGTCTTTTTCCAGCATTTTTATTTTTATTCACGACCAATGGGTTGCCTAAAATTTACTATGGAGATGAAATCGGATTAAAAGGAGAGAAAACTGAAACTTCGGATGATTCAGTTCGTCAAATGATGATTTTAAAGAAAGATGATTGGCCTGATCGGGGTCAAGAGATATTTGATCATGTGAAATTATGCATCAGACTACGAAAAGCTCATCATTCACTCCAGTATGGAAATTTAACTTCTCTTTATGCAGATGACAGTACCATTGCATTTCTGCGCAAGTCTTCAAAAGAAACTATGCTAATTGTTCTATCAGCATCTGAAAATACCAAATCTTGTTCAATTCCTCTCTGGAATTTAAATTTAGATGGCAGATTTTTTCAGGAGCAGTTAACCCAAGGGGGGAAAAAAGAATATAGAGTTGTAAAGAATAAATTATTCATAGATGAATTATATCCAAGTTGGGGAAGAGTTCTAAAGCTTGTAGAAAATTAAATTTTTCACATTTTCTGAGATAAAATTCAATTTTTTTTAAAACATTCAGTAATGTGTGTTGTCTTTTTACTTTTTAAATTTAATTTGCTTTTCCTGTCTGTTTTACCGTGTCAAGAAATTTAAGAATCTCTTTTGCGGTTCGATATGGATCTTCAATGGCCGTCATGTGTCCTAAACCCTCCATAACTACATGTTTTACATCGGGAATCTCTTTAGCCATTAACTCACTTGGTTTTAAAAAAACAACATCGTGTTCTCCCAATAAAATTAGCGTCGGACATTTTATTCGTTGTAGCTCCTCGATTCCGGGATCAGGATCAGTATAAAAATTCCTCATGAAATCGACAATCTCACCACGATCTTGGCGTCTAAGAAATCCTTCATATATTTGTAACATTCTCTCGCTATCGGGATTTTGAGCCATTATATGCAAGTAAGGCCAACCATCATTTCTTATCCCTTCCATTCGTTGTTCTGTTGTGGTTGTTAACTCATTTTCCCTCCAAGCTGCAAATACTTTTTCTGGTGTATTATTTACTTCAGCAAATTTCCTCGCTCTTTCTGCAATTTGAGATTTTTGCTCATCGGTTAAACCCGCCCTCTCGGGAATATCTATTGCAGTGTTTGAACTGGTGTCAGTAAGAACTAAACTTAGCAAACGCTCTGATCTTTTCCTTCCATAACGAGCTGCTACCATACCACCAGTTGCATGCGATAATAGATGGAATTTTTCAATTTTTAAAAAATCTGCCAAGGCGTCAAAATCACCAAACATTGTATCGGCATCATAACCTTTAGGTTCCTTTTGTGAAATTGGTCTGGTCCTTCCGTGAGCTCTCATATCAATTGAGATAAACCGATATCCAGCTTTTACCAATAAGTCCGTTACCCCTGATTCACTCCAATAATTGCAATCTTCAGATAATCCGTGATTAGAGATTATTGGTATTCCTTTTCCTACATCTTCATAATATAATTTTACATTTTCTTTTTCAAAATAGGGCATTTTCATCACTTTTGTTTTGATAATTTTTTATATTATTATTTCTCGTTAAGTTCTTATTATTTTAGTTTACAAATATGAAGATCCTATAATCCTATTAAAATAGCCCAAAAAATTCAAGATTTTTGAACTATTCTTCTTAATTCATTGAAGAAATCAAGATCCCATGAATAATTCTAGCCCGAACCTCTCAAGCTTCTTAAAATGCTTGAGATTTTTTGTAAAAAAAGGAGTTTTCTTTAAAATGGCTACAGCTCCAATCATCGTATCACGTAACCCTATTTGTTCTCCCGTTTTCTCTAATTCAGCAAATATCTTTCCGGTAAGTCTGGATGCATCAACGTCATATTCTATAACGGTAATTTGTTCTGATAATTTGTCAACTGCTGAAAGGTTATTTTTAACCTTCGTAGATTTATAAGCACCAAAAAATAATTCAAAGAAATTAATAGAAGTTGTAATTACATGTGTAGTTTCTTCTATTTCTTTAATGATACGTCGAATGGTAGGATCTTCCCTCAAGAAAGGAATTAAAATATCGGTGTCTAAACAGATTGCCATGT
>SDBS01006753.1_pt1 | contig 11149 bp, 11 predicted proteins | sample 2277091 | NCBI WGS metagenome assembly SDBS01 (sample SAMN10404972, study PRJNA504765) | marine sediment metagenome | isolation source: marine sediment core GS10_PC15, 163 cmbsf | place: Arctic Ocean: Southern Knipovich Ridge | collected 2010 | reverse complement strand
TTGTTTAATCGCAAGGGAAGCCTCTTCGTTGTGGTATTCGCGCGTCAAAGTTTCTGACAGTCAAACTGACATGAAAGCAGAAGCCCTCTACATGTTCAAGGAGATGAGGCATGTAGGCGTTTCTCTTGCCCTTGACAGTCTCCGGCTGCAGAGCATTGACATTGACCTGAGAACACACACCGATTACCTTTTCATCAAAGGTCAGGGAATCAACGGTCTCGACGATAACCTCAAGTTTCTATATTCCTTTTTTGATCCGAAATGGATTAGAAGTATGAAACCGTGGGAGTTTGCGCTGGTGTGCAGAAAGGGACCTCTGGCAGTAGGTCACTTTCCTTATCACGATTGGCATAAAGTAGAGAAGGAGGATATCGTTTCAAAGGTAGGGTTAAAGGTTGAGTATGGTGTAGAACTTGAGCAACCTAAAGACATGGGGACCTTCAAGAGTGTAGGCGATAAGGAACACCTAGAAATTGTTTCATTATATGCTGAAGGGTTAGGCTATAACAAAATACATGAGAAACTGAACAGATCAACGAAGACAATCTTTGTGCATGTTCATAAACACAACGATGCTGTAAAGAGAAGTGGTTTCTGTGCTTCATGCCGGAGGGCTAGGGGAGAGTATGAAAATGAAATTGTGTCTAAACGAAAAAAGTAATTTAGAATCAATCTTGGTATGCGCGCGTATTGGGCGAAAAGCTCAAATTTCAATTGATCAACTATAAACAGGGTGGGGGGTTTGAAAAAAAAGATTTTAGCAGTTCATGAGCAAAATCTCGATTCATTCCTTGAAAGTGTAGGACTACTACATGCACTTGAGACTGGAAAGCTCAGATGCGGAATCTGTGGTTCATTAATAACCCGAGAGAATTTCCGCGGCGTGTTTCCAGAGGAAGGAGAACTAAAAGTGTGTTGTAGCATTCTTCATTGTTACAAAACAGTTCTCAAGAAATTGGAGCGTGCGCGTGATGCTTGAAGTCATCTTGACTCTTTCTTGGATATTTATTGGGGTATTAGTTATCCTGATTGTATCTATACTGAAAAATCCCGAAAGAGGAGAACAGTTAGTAGCACTCTTATCACGAATATTTGCTTCGCAAAGCTTGAAGTTTGACAAAGCTTACATCGCTATGGACATTCAATCCAAACTAAATAGTTTCACTAAAAATATCAATTCAGAAGCGGTCGATGTTTTGCCTTATCCTGCAAAAATTGAATGGGTCACTTCTGCCGAAAAGCAAACCTTGATACGCAATAACGAGATAGTCATTCGACTAGATAATCACGCTGAGCAAAGCAAGAATTTTGTTTATGCTACGACCGCATATGTTTCTAAAGGATTGTTTCCATACTCTCGAGCGTATATAGATGAGCAAATACTCAAATCTTGTGATTTAGTTGTTACAAGCAAGATTCTGCGAAAAGAAGAAAAAGCATTACGCATTTTCTTCGATGAGATTTTAAATCCAATTATAGAAGAACAACCCGAAATAAAAGAGATTACTAGTCTAATGATGGAGTTAGATAATTCCGGGTTTTTTTCTCGAATTCTTTTGAGAGAATTATGGGACCTCGGGCGTAGATTATATCCCAAAGAGTCTTCTCTAAGCATTAGAGAGGAAACTAAAGACCTCCTCAAAACCCTTGAGAACTTAGCTAAAAAAGAAAGAGGTGTTGATATCAATCCCACTCTTGAAAAAGATAACATCAAGATGAGCATTGTTTTGGTTGCACGATATGTAGTAGTAAGTGCGAGAGGGATAGAACCTTATGTGAATTGGATTAATGAATGTATTACAAAAGGAATATATACAATCCACATCCTTGCAGCGGGATTTACAAACGTTCAGATCGCAAAACTAGTTGCGAGACATTATGAAAAAAGCATGAAAATAGAAAAAATTGAAGAAACGAAGATACCGAAGAACAAAATGCCCGAGGGTATCCACATTCTATTCAAGGAGAGAATGGCATGAATGGTTCTGGGAGTTGCTGAAAAGTGAGTATGATTCTTCCTTCGACAACAATATATGTCTTAATGGTGGTGTCGTGGCTGGTGCTCTTTTTTATAAAAGCCTTAAGGATAAGGACGAAAAAGGGAGAATTATCACAGAATCATTTCGCTGAAACACTTCTTCAGACTTTTGGGCTCTCTACTTTGATAGGTCTATTCTTCACAAATTTCAACTTCTTTTGCACAATGCTACTATCTTCAGAACCTCTAATTGCTACTGAATCGCTAATCTATTCCTCTTTTGCATTAGGAGTAATGAATTTATTATTGGTTGTCTACTTCTTTTACTATCCTCTACCCGACTGAAATTCATGATCTTGTGCGTGTATAGGTTGAAAACTCTTTATATGAGTGTTTTTTACTTTTTATTTACTTACACCGAGACTTCCCCTACATATAGAAAAAATAGAAAGAGGTAAAATCTGACTTTCTTCCAATATGATAGTTTAGCAGTTAACTAATTCTCTATAGTGTTAGTTGGTAGCGGGGAGTTGATTTGAACAACCGATCTCTGGGTTATGAGCCCAGCGGGTTCACCTGGCTACCCCACCCCGCTACATTCGGGCTAAAAACTTTTGCCAGCATATTTTTTCTAGCCCGGTATGATACCTTTGTCGCACTCTTTCTTAAGCTTTACTTTATCCAATCTTCAATTTGAACTCAAAAATGGGTATAGCGGCAATAATATCGTCAATGCGCTGACGAGAATCCTTTAACAAGCCTTAAATCCAATAACTCTAAGCAAAATGTATGACAAAAAAATTAACCGTGGACGAACTTCTTGAAAAAGCAAAGAAACCCTCCAAACTGGCGTTAGCTTATCACCCCTTCTATGGAGGCAAACTCCAAGTTATGCCAAAATGTGCTATACGAGGTTCACAAGACTTTGCAATATGGTACACTCCGGGCGTGGCTGCCTCATGCAAAGCCATAAAAGATGACCCGGACAAGGTCTTCACTCACACGAGCCGATGGAACTACGTGGCTATAGTAAGCGACGGAACACGTGTCTTGGGCTTGGGCGACATAGGTCCAGAAGCTGCAATGCCCGTTATGGAGGGAAAAGCTTTACTCTTCAAGTATCTTGGCGGAGTAGATGCCTTCCCAATCTGCTTGGCGACCAAAAACCCGGACGATATAGTTACTGCGTGTAAGTGGTTGGAGCCCACTTTCGGAGGCATAAACTTGGAAGACATAGCCAAACCCAAATGCTTCCATGTGTTAAATAATGCTCGAGACGAACTCAACATTCCAGTCTGGCACGACGACCAGCAGGGAACAGCCACAGTTATCTTAGCTGGATTAATTAACGCTCTGAAACTGGTTGGAAAAAGTATGAGCCAAGCAAAGATAGCTATGTTGGGTGTGGGTTCAGCCAACACGAGAACTGCGTTGGTTCTTATGCGCGCAGGAGTTAAAGCCGGCAACATCGTAATGGTGGATAGGAAAGGAATTCTTCATCTAAACAGAAAGGATATTGAAGCAGAAAAGGAAGAGAATCCTTGGAAGTGGAATTTCTGTCTCGAAACCAATAGTGAAGGAAAGACTGGGGATGCAGCTGAGGCACTGAAGGGCGTAGATGTCTGCATAGCCGCTGCCAAGCCGGGTCCGGGCACCCTCAAGAAGCCTTGGGTTAGTAGCATGGCGACTGATTCGATAGTTTTTGCGTGTGCGAATCCTATTCCCGAGATATGGCCTTGGGAAGCGAAGGAGGCAGGAGCAAAGATTGTAGCCACGGGTCGCTCAGACTTTGCTAATCAGATAAACAATTCGTTGGGTTTTCCTGCTATCTTCAGGGGAGTTCTGGACGTGCAAGCAAAGACGGTCACTGATGACATGTGTATTGCCGCGGCGAATGAGTTGGCTAGTTTTGCGGAGGAGCGGGGCATCCACGATGAGGATATAGTTCCTAGGATGGATGAGTGGGAGGTTTTCCCCAGAGAGGCGGTGGCTTGCGCTCTTGAATCCATTAAGGAGGGAGTTGCCCGAGTCAAACCGAGCAGACAAGAACTCTGGGAAAAGGCGACTCACATCATTAAGAATGCCCGAGAATCCACGAATCTGCTGATGAAAAAGGGGCTTATCCCGCCTCCCCCAGAGGATATTTGAGAAAAATATGGTTTTGTTGGGTGTATTGGGGGCGCCCACAAGCCCTTCTTTATGTTTTGTTTACTCCAGTCAAGTGTATAACATAGTTATAATTAAATAGAGGGGAAAGTATTTAGGTTATGTGTGAAATTTTTTGTCTGTTGGAGGTTTGTAATTGGGTGCCCAAATTAAACCTGACAGAAACCTTGACTGCGTCGGTCTTTATTGTCCTGAACCTGTGTTTAGGACCCGTCAAGAGATTGATAAATTGGGTGTAGGCGAAGTTTTGGAGGTAATCGCAGACGACCCAGCGTCTGAGGAAGACATACCGCGTCTGGTCAAGAGGCTTGGTCTTGAGCTCATTGAGATGCGTAAAGAAAAGGACCAGTTTCGTTTCATCATCAAAAAAATAAAGTAGGATGTATTGTGGCGATTGAGAAAAGTGTATATGGATCACGGGGCTGGGATGCCCTTAGATTCTAGAGTATTCGAAGCCATGAAACCGTATTTCATGGAGTATTACGGAAATCCTTCATCGTCACATTCTTCTGGAAACAGCGCAAAAGAAGCTTTAGCTGCTTCAAGAGAGAAGGTTGCCCAGCTGGTGGCTGCAGAGAACTCTCGAGAGATCATCTTTACTTCAGGAGGCACAGAATCTAATAATCTGGCGATTAAAGGGGTTGCTTACCGTAACCGGGAGAAAGGAAACCACATAATCACCACAGCCATCGAACACATATCCGTGATAAACATCTGCAAATTCCTTCAAAAGCAGGGCTTTGAAGTAACATACGTTCCCGTGGACAAACAGGGAGTAGTTGACCTCGAAAAAGTCAAAGCCGCAATAAAGGACAAAACAATCCTAATTTCGGTTATGTACGCGAACGGCGAAATTGGAACAATTCAGCCGATACGTGAGATTGGAAAGTTAGCCCAAGAAAACAGCATCATTTTTCATGTGGATGCCGTAGCTGCGGCAGGAAAGGTGCCTATCAACGTTAAAGAAGAAAACGTAGACCTCTTATCTATCTCTTCCAATGACATGTATGGACCCAAAGGCGTGGGAGCCCTATACATAAAAAAGGGAACAAAAATTCTGCCAATCATTCAGGGCGGCGGTCAAGAGACTGGCTTGCGTTCAGGCACAGAAAACGTTCCGGGCATAGTTGGTATGGGCAAAGCAGCTGAACTTGCCAAAAAGGAGATGGAATCCGAGGTCAAACGCTTGATAGGACTGAGGGGCAAGCTGATTACGGATGTTCTGGATAAGATTGATTATTCTTTCTTGAATGGTCACCCCACCGAGAGACTTCCCAACAACGCGAACCTCAGGTTTAGTTATATAGAAGGTGAATCTCTCATTTTAGGTCTGGACATGCATGGAATTCAAGTATCCTCCGGCTCTGCATGCACTTCAAAAACCTTGGAGCCCTCTCACGTGTTGTTGGCTATAGGCTTAGCCCACGAAGAGGCTCACGGGTCTCTGGTCTTCACCATGGGCAAACAGAACATGGAAGAGGATGTGGATTACGTGCTAGAAGTATTACCAGACGTGGTGAAAAGATTGCGGGCGCTTTCGCCCCTAACCCCGAAGGAAATCTTGAGGTGATGTAAAATGTATAGCGAAAAAGTTATGGATCATTTCATGAAACCCCGAAACGTAGGCGAAATTCCAGACGCAGACGGTGTTGGAACCGTTGGTAATCCCGTTTGTGGGGACCTAATGACGATGTACATCAAAGTGAAAGACAACAAGTTGGTTGATATCAAGTTCAAGACTTTTGGTTGCGGAGCAGCCATAGCCACAAGCAGCATGACCACCGAACTTGCAATGGGGAAAACCATTGAAGAGGCAATGAAAATCACACGGGCTAACGTAGCGGAGAACCTTGGAGGTCTTCCTCCCATCAAAATGCACTGCTCAAACCTAGCTGCAGACGCCCTACATGAAGCCATAAAAGACTACCAAAAAAAGAAAGAAACAAAAAAATAACCGCTGCGATTACGCGGTAGATGTCTCCTCATATTAGGAGACTAATAACAGATGATTGTTGAAAACTAGCTTTTTTCTGAAAAACATGGAAACATAAAGAGGCTCTGTTTGTCAATGCTTCTTGCTTTCGATTATTTCCCTGCACTTGTCTGCGAACTCGCACCAGTCTAGACATGACTTCTCTTTTTCGGGTCTGCCAACTTCCTTGTTGCATATGTCACATACGCTAGTGTCCTCGTCGCTCCAAATCTCCACGCTTCCGGCGCAGTTAGGGCACTGAATGTATTCTGGTTTAGGGCGAAGGAACTTTTTGATGCCTGGACAGGATTCTGCGTTGGAACTTGCCACTTTGTTTTCATCTCCAATGTTTAACTTTGCGATATTTTTTCTCCCTTTATGCTGATTGTTTGCTGCCTCAACGGAACGCTCTTTCCCGAAAGCTCTAAAGCTTCCTTGACGAGACGAATTAAACCGAAACAGCATGGAACCTCCATGTTAACCACGGTGACGCTTCGTATGTTAGAATTCCGAAATATCTCAGCCAACTTGTTCCTGTAAAGACTTGCGTCATCAAGTTTAGGACATCCAATAGCAAGAGTTTTGCCTTTCAACATATCCTCATGAAAATCTGCATAAGTAAAGGGCACACAATCAGCAGCTATTAGCAAGTCCGTATTTTCGAAGAAGGGTGCATTAGGAGGTAACAGTTTTAGTTGGTATGGCCAGTTAGAAATTCTGGACACCGTTTTTGTAGCTGTTGTTTCTTTCGGTTCGTTTTCGAGTTGCATCGCTTTCACTGACGGACACAACATGGGAGCAGGACAGACAGAAGAGGCTGCTTGAGTTCTTTTTACATGTTCTTCTGCTGCTTTTTCGTCGAATTCCTTTGCCTCTCTTTGTATGACGGTTATGGCGTCTTGGGGACATTGTCCTAGACAGGCACCTAAGCCATCACAGTATATGTCTTTGACCAGTCTTGCTTTTCCGTCTACTATTTGGATGGCTCCTTCGGCACAGGCTGGTATGCATAATCCGCAGCCGTTGCATTTTTCTTCATCAATTTTAACGATGTTTCTTAACACCATACTGTTTTTCATCCCCTTTTTCAGTTTCTAAGGAATTACCATGGTTCTTTTACTAACTCATCGGCAATGAAGTTTACGTCTGATTTATGCTCTCGTTTGCGGGTTATGTATACGGATTCTCCTCTTTCTAGGCGGCTTTTAACTTCTTCAAAGTCTATCTCGTCGACTTCCGCAACCTCAACGCTTTGGTTTTTGTCGTTTTTCAGGAAGAATATCTGAAAAGGTGTTTCTTTTTTCTTGTTTTCAATAACGTTTCTTGTCATCTTTTTTCTCTCCTTTTCGTGTGGTTCATCCCTTTACCTGAGATAAACTTCATATGAATATATATTCATGCTTATTTTATAAGCATTGTGGCGCACCAAACAAAGCCACAAAAACACGACAGTCATCTCTACAAAAAATTTATAACAGCGTTATAACAAATGTATGTTACACAAAGGTTGGAAAATTTTATGCCAGAAAAAAAGAAACTCGCCCTAATTATTCACAGCGGCACCATAGACAAGCTCCTCTGTGCATTCACACTAGGTTCCACCGCAGCAGCCATGGACATTGAAGTACATCTATATTTCACTTTCTGGGGACTCAACATGCTCAAAAAGGGAGCCATGGATAAAGCTGGACTCCCCGCAACATACAAGCAATACGAAGAGATGCTGAAAACGAAACTAAAAGAGATGAACTATCCCACGCCCTACGAGATGCTTAAACGGATGAAAGCGACGGGAAACGTGAAAGTATATGCCTGCAGCCCCACGATGGAGATGTTTGGGGTAACAAAGGATACTCTAATTCCTGAGGTTGATCAAATCGCAGGTGCAGCAGCATTCTTGGACATAGCCGCAGACGCAGACACAACTCTCCTAGTCTAAAACTATCTTCCAGGAAACACCTCTTTCTCCCCTTTTTTCTTTTTTTTAACACAATTCACAGCAATCACTGGAAAAAAAGGTGAGTTGCTCAAACTATTTAGCCACCAAAACAACTATGTTAAGTTAGCTTTGTAAGAGTTAACAATGCTTTTTCATGAGATAACCAAAAAGGTTGGAGTGTGTTGTTGTGAAAGAACATAAAGAAATTGACGCCATGACTAGGGTGCTGAAAATTATTGAGTTGCTGGAAAATGAGTATCCAGATGCGAAGACGGCTCTGAATTACATCGACCCCCTAGAAATATTAGTGGCTACAATTCTTTCGGCTCAATGCACCGACAAACGAGTAAACATCGTCACGAAAACGTTATTCAAAAAGTACAAAACCGCAACAGATTATGCCAACGCAGATTTAGCGGAACTTGAAGAAGATATCAGGTCCACGGGCTTTTACAGAAACAAAGCCAATAACATCAAGAAAAGCGGTCGGATGCTGGTTGAAAAGTATGATTCGCAGGTTCCTTGCACAATGGAAGAGTTGATTGAGTTGCCGGGTGTTGCCCGAAAAACAGCTAACATTGTGCTGTCGAACGCCTACGGAGTTATCGTAGGAATAGCTGTGGATACCCATGTTCGCAGGTTATCCGAGAGGCTTGGACTAACAGAGAACACGAATCCAGACAAGATTGAAGCTGACCTTATGCTGATAGTTCCGAAGGCGTACTGGAAAAGAATAAACAACCTGCTGATATTTCATGGAAGAAACGTTTGCATTGCAAGAAAACCAAAATGCAGCCCCTGTGTTTTGAACAAGCTTTGCCCCTCAGCCTTCAAAGTCTAGAAAACAAAACAACCGAAGAGGCAAATAAAGAGAGAATCTTTTTGTTTCCTAGTTTTTCAGGAAAAAGCTTGTTTTCAACAATCAGCTGTTATTAGTCTCCTAATATGTTTGGGTTTTCCTAATCTTTTTAAGCTGAAATAGAGTGTTAATACTTCTGCCCTTATTGGGGTCGTGGTCTAGCATGGTCTAAGATTCGCGCCCGGGGCGCGCGAGGTCCGGGGTTCAAATCCCCGCGTCCCCACCATGAGCTTAATTTTCAGGAACCTGATCTTCGTTTTTAAGTTGGTCAGAAAATGTGAACTCTTGAAACTGAGCAAAGGACTTGTTTGTATTGCAGATTTTTGAGTTTATCAGTCATATTCGAAACAGTTCTATTTCTTCGTCACTTGCAGCAGTAGCTCTAACAATACTTACGTTTCCGGCTACTACCTGTTTAACATCTACTTCGGCACCTTTTTTAGCGTCCGAATATCTGACAGTTATCTCAGCCGCTTTATTAATCACCTTATCCGGACACTTCTCTTCTAACAGCGTTATCGGACCCATGTATTCAGCAACCTCTAGCCATGGTTGCTTTTTTTGACTGGCTATTAACAAAAGCCTCTGGTTTTCCTCTTTGTTTCTCCCTACAACAACTTTGCAGCCATCCACTCTGAAGTGTCTCCCAATTCTTAAGAGGGCTACATCATCTATTTTTAGGCACTTGTTATGTTTCAGCAAATCCTTGAGCCTTTGAGCAAACCTAGGATCAGTCAGCAGACACCCACCCGACGGACAAGGATAATCTTTAATTCCCCACTCTTTAGCTAAATCCATCTGCGGCAATCTTCTCCGCCCCTGAATTGAATACAGCTTCTCCCTATTCACAAGCCCACTTTTCTCAAACTCTGTTTCAGGTAAAAGTTTGGCTGACAAAGGTCTCAGAATCTTTCCCTCCAATCCCGCCTTCCTTTCAATAAACTCCATTGCCCTCTTGGTTTGAGAGAAAGGTCTTTGATCCAAAACCTCCCCAGTTACAACACATTTAGCCCCCAGTTTTTGGGCTAATTCTTTAGCTTTTTTCATCATCATAATTCTACAGTCGATACAAGGATTCATTTGACTTCCATATCCACGAGGAGGATTAGCAATTAAATCCAAGTATTCTTGGCCCAGAACGACTGTGTGAGCTTTTATTCCAAAGTTTTTCACTGTAGATCCTGCCGAACATTTATCACAAAGACAAAAAGGGGTAGTAAAAATTGCTGCCTCTACATCTAAGTCTTGATCAATCATTGATTTAACAGCTAACGTACTGTCTAAACCGCCAGAAAGTAGAACCAATACTTTGGGTTTCTCATTCAACATTCTATCACCAAATTAGATTTGAACCAATAAATTAACCTGCATTTTTTTGTTAACATCAAATTTAGATTATCTGCGTCTATTCAATTCCCTTCAAACGTAGAGCGTCGTGAAGCAGTGAATTTCCATCACATTTGAAGCAATGATTTTCAGTACCAGACGGAATCTTAGCATCAATTACTATCTGAGCTGCTTCCATTATCGTTTCTAGATACCATTTACTTGTAGGGGCACGATGCCCTTCAAGTTTTGAACTAGGGTTTGGTGACCAAACAAAGGGCACAACGTTGGCTCCCAAACTCGTAAGAACTCTTACACCATCTAAGAACGTTTCCCGTGGTTCAAGTCCCATTACAAAAACCCCATAGACATTTCCTTCACCAAAGACCTCAACAGCATTCCGAATAGAATTAACAAATTCGTCATGACTAAAACTCTTAGATTTACCCGGACAAATGGCGCGATACAACATTTCATCCCAGATTTCCATGCTGAATCCAATGGCATTAATGCCTGAATCGTAATATTTCTCAATTTCATCCAAATTTTTAGCTGGTGATGGAAGAATTGTGCCTGGAACTCGATTCAAACCAGCATGCTCACTAATAGTTCTAACAATATCTGTCACAACCTCTATCTCTTTTTGATGATTAAAGCATCCCCCAGTAAGCAGAACATGTTTTACGTTGGATTCAGAAAATGCCTCTTTGGCAACTTCTCCGATATCTTGAGTATCCTTCTTTTTCAAGACTGAATCGTAAGTCTGGGATGTTGAGACTAGATTGCAGAAGAGGCACTGTTCATTTTTGGAAAAATGACTGCAGAAGTTTTGGTAACAAAAGAATAAACAATCTTCTCCTCCAATTTGCCCAATTTTAACCATCTCTTTATTGGAGCTGGTTTTCTTGT
>SDBS01006752.1_pt1 | contig 11150 bp, 9 predicted proteins | sample 2277091 | NCBI WGS metagenome assembly SDBS01 (sample SAMN10404972, study PRJNA504765) | marine sediment metagenome | isolation source: marine sediment core GS10_PC15, 163 cmbsf | place: Arctic Ocean: Southern Knipovich Ridge | collected 2010 | reverse complement strand
CGTCAGCACGCTGATTGAAGCGTGCGACGGTTCGCGGCCCGTCGGCGTCCGCGACCGCGCCATCCTCATGACGCTGCTGGACACCGGAGTGCGCTGCTCAGAGCTCGTCGGCCTTGACCTGGCTGATTTGGATCTCCCAGCCTGCCGGCTCCGAGTCCTGCACGGCAAGGGCAACAAGCAGCGGGTCGTGCCCTTCGCCTCGCGCTGCGGCGAATCGCTGGTCGACTATCTCGCCGTTCGCGAACGCGAACCGGGGCCGCTCTTCGTGGCGGCGCTGGGGAACGGGCGACTGCGTCCGGGAGTGCGGCTCGAGCCGAACGGCCTCAAGCAGTTGCTGCGCCGGTTGGGCCGCGCGACAGGGATGTCGAAGGTGCACCCCCACCGCTTCCGGCATACGTTCGCCACCTGGGCGATCGAGGCAGACGCCCGCGAGCTCGATGTCCAGTATCTCCTCGGGCACTCTTCGCCGGACATGGTGAGGCGCTACGCCGCCAGCTACAACTGTGAGCAAGCTGCGCGCCGCCACGTCTCCTTCTCACCCGGCAACGCGCTCTTCGCCGCTACCCCGCCGGGCTGAGGCCACGGAACAGGGCGCTCTGGCCCCACCGATCCCGTCTCGCAGGTCTCAGAGAACCGGAGGCCGGCTGCCTGCACCTTCATGCCCGCCGCGGGCGTGTCATGTTGAAGCCCTCATCGCTTCCACCACCCGAAGCATCGCCTCGGTATCTCGCTTGCAGTAGGCGAGCAGGTCACTTCGCAGCTGCGCCCGTCGTTCCGGCTTCGTGTCGGGGCTGATCGACTCGAGGAAGGCGACCGACGCCAGTTGGCCATCCTGGATCGCTAGGTCTTCGTAGCCAAACTCGGGTGCCAGCGCCGGGAGCACCGACTTGATGGAGAACGAGCCGTGGAAATCGCGGTGATAGTAGTGACCCCGAACGACCCTGAGAAGATCAACCCACGGGAGTGACATCACACGCCCCAGGGCGGAACGCCAGTCCACCAGCGCCTCCGTGAGGGCCCGGAGGCAGGCCATCTCGTAGCCGCTATATACAACGATCGTCGCGGCCCCCTCCAGTTGAGCGATTAGCGTCTCCGCAAACTCCGCTCGCGGGTCGTCCGAGCCCTCTGGGAGGAATTCAGCGTGTGAAATGCTACCGTCCTGGTGGAGGACGTGATCCGACCACTGAAACGGCACCGTATTGTACGGCCTCGTGCCCGGGTAGACCGGAAGCGCCGGGCCCAGGGTCTCGAAGTCGATGAAATGGGCGGGAGCAACAATCTTTTCCAGTTCACCAATGAGAGACGGGCTCGCTTGAGGTCTATCGGCAATCACAGATTGCCGCGCTCTCTCCTGTGTCGGTGTAAGCCGTGTGTCACCTGGAATGTCGACGATTGAGCGGATACCCCGGGTTCTTAGGTCCTCGCGCTTCGCTGAGCTCAGCCCCGGAAGCTCCTCGATGCTCCAGTCGGGTTCTCTACTTCGACAGTGCGCATAGAATTGGCACTCGTACGGCGTGTTGCAGTGTGGTCCGACGGCGATGTCCGGTGGCTCGTCCTCTGCGAGCGCTCTTCGCATCTCGTCGAGTTCCGCGGGTACGCTTTCGGCGTACGCACGAGCAGCGTCAGTGATGTCGTCAACGGCGAGCAGCTGATCAACCTCGTAATCACCACCGGGGTACACGTAATCGCGGTTCATGTGCGCGAGCCCTATCTCGTTGACCGTGAGGCCGGTCTTTTCGGCAACCATGAATTGGACGGCAGCATCGGGGATGTGCTCGTCCTTCGTCGATGCCGATGACTTCACCTCGATCAGGTCCCACGATCCGTCAGAGGACCGAGCGAGGATATCAATGCGAATCCGCACGCCATCCTCAGTGAATCCCGCTTCGTAGATCGCCGGGACATCGTCCCGGTCGAGCAAGCCGCTCGTACGATCGACTGCTTCGCTGTGGTGATAGTAGGGCTCGTCGATGAGCACGCCGCCCGGACGAAGTTCACGCGCGATCTCACCAACCCGAGTTCCCGTGTCAAACACCGCCTGCTGGGCGGCGTCAGTAGGCGTGCCAAGGTCAGGTTGATAACACGCTAGATGTAGCTTCCGAAGGCATTGAAGGCCGGACATGAAGCGGCTCTTTGAAAGCAGGGGAATCGAGTCGCGAGCCATAGGAGGCATTTACCGCTGGCGCCGTAAGTCACGCTCGAGAGCGGAGGTGTCTAAGGACGTACTCAGATGTAGCACGGGCGGACCAACTCCTTCCGAAGGTGCGGACCTATTATAGGAAGCTGGCGCCCGATATAGAAACGCCGTCTGGCAGTCGCTGAAGGGGGAATAGAATGGCTCAACGAAGCGTCGAACTGATCGAGAGAGGCTTCTACCGGTTCGTGCGGGAGGAGCGTCACTTCTGTACCATTCTCGTCCAGCTGCTGCTGGCGAAGAACGGGAACCTCGGGGCGTTTCTGAAGCTCGCAAACACCAAGCTCGATGGAGCTCCGCTCACAACCCGGGGCGCCCGGCGAGCTGAGATCTACACCGAGTTCAGCATGCTGCGCGACGACTGGAACGCCCTCGGTCGGGACAACGATGCCAAGCGTGCCAGGATCAAACGTCTGTTGAAGCGTGCCGGTATGGGCAGCCATGTTGGCGCGCTTCCCGAGGGCGTTCCGGAGCTCAACGAGTTCTTCATGGGCCCTCGGGGCGCCAGGATCGTCCGGGATATTGCCTACCCGGGGAGCTGGAGCGTCTCCACACTGGCAGAGCGGTTCCGAGATAAGCCTGAGGCGTTCCATGATCTGTGTCGCTTCAAGTGGGCGTTCAACATCAAGCCAGACATCGTCATCGTGGTCCCGGGCTCCAGCCCGCTGAGTATCGAGGCCAAGCTGGAGAGTCGAGAGGGTCAATATCCTGCGAGCTCCGTGGACCGCGCCGTGTTCGACACAATGTTCGGCAAGAAGAAAGGAAGGGTGCAGCAGGTTGAGCTCCAGCGGTTCATGTTCAAGAAGCTGCTTGGCGTCTCCTGCGAGTTCCTCACGCTGGGCGTACGGCGAGTGACTTCTGCGGACGATCCAGATCAGACTCCCATCCTTACTTGGAGGGAGGCGTTCGCCGCGCTGGACCTGACAGGCTCGCTCGACTACGTGAAGCGGTTTGTAGACGAGAACGTGCATCTGAACCGGGAGTGAGGACGATGAACGGCCAGTTTCCTCTCACAGAGCAGATAACTGATCACAGAGCGGATAACTGAGCCCGTTTCGGGCCATTCCAGGGGTCGCTCCGTACCTGTGCTCATGGGCCACAGAGCACACTATCGCCAGTTATCTACTCTGGCTCAGGTAGGGCCGAGGGGCCCGGTGCCTGACGAGGCCCAACTAGGAGCGTGCGGCCAGCGAATTCCAAGCGTGTTGGCGTGGAACACACTTGCGCGCGCCTAACTACAACACCGACGCGATCCGAGGGCTGGCGGCTGCATCGAATTCTGACCCGCACGGTGCCATCGGCCGGCTCCGCGGCCCCCTCTTCGCCAACTCCCCCTTTCTGCTGCACGCTGAGCGGGAAAGATGGATAGTCGTCATTCCGAACGTGTCCTGAGTCGCCCCGATGGACGCGGAGCATGGTTGCGCTATGTCAACGCCGGTCAGTATGCTGAGACGGACGGTTTCTGTATTGGACTCCGCCGATTCTAGACGATCGCTAGTCGCCCTTGGATACGCCAATGACGAACGTTAGACACCTCATCCAGCGCACGGCAGCGAGGCTTCTGCGCCCCCGTCCTATTCTTGACGGAGCCACCTCCAATGGGGACAAGCCAGCCAGCGTTCCCCGGCACGTCGTGATCATCCCCGACGGCAATCGCCGGTGGGCGAAGTCACGCGGTCTTCCGGCTATAGAGGGGCACCGGAGAGGCGCCCAGGCCGTCGAAGACTTGGTCTGGGGATGCCGCGCCTCGGGCGTATCAGTTCTCACACTTTGGGGATTCTCAACCGAGAACTGGAAGCGCTCTGGCGATGAAGTTGAATACCTCATGGATCTCTTCTTGGACTTCTTGCATCGGGTCGAATCTAGCTTGCATAGCGAACGAGTGCGATTCATGCATCTTGGGCGCAAGGACCGCCTTCCGGCCGCCCTCTCGGCAGAAATCGCCCGCCTGGAAAGGGAGACAGCCGACTACGGTGACTACTATCTGAATCTCTGTCTGGACTACGGCGGGCGCGACGAGATCGTACGTGCCGTCAGACGTGCCATGGCAGCGGGCGTTGATGCCGATAAGCTGGACGAGGAGACTCTAGCGGAGTTCTTGGACACGGCGGGACTACCCGATCCGGATCTGATCATCAGGACTTCCGGTGAATTCAGACTGTCCGGCATTCTTCCATTTCAGTCTGTCTACTCTGAGCTGGCATTTGTTCCCGTGCACCTGCCAGACATGACAAGGGACATCCTAGATTCCATATTCGAGGATTACGCGCGTAGAAAGCGTCGGTTTGGAGAGTGAAGGGTATGAGTAATGAAGGTCAGGGAGCGCTGAGTGCACCTGCCTCGCTAGTCGAGGAAGCAGCAGAGTTCGACACTTATTTGCGTGCCTACCAGGCACTCGCAAGTGAGGCGTTGTCGGAGGTGCTTTCGGAATGGGAACAGCGAATGTTTGAGCAGGCTCCGATTCCCCGAGAAGCGTATGAAGAGGTAAAGAAGTACGCGAAGGGTGGCAAGAAGTTTCGTGGGGCTCTGGTGCTGTTGGGCTATCAACTGGCCGGCGGCGGATCACCTTTGGCGATCCTGCGCTCATCGGTGGCTTACGAACTCATCCACGCCGCGTTTCTCATTCATGACGACGTGATGGACCGCAGTTTGACCCGCCGCCACGCCCCGACGGCGCACATTTCCTTCGAGGAGCTGGCGAGGAAGACCGGCCATCGAGAACCCGAGCAGTACGGCATCTCGATGGCGATCAACGCTGGCGACATTGCCCCAGCCATCGCTTACCACACCGTCTGCGCCGAGGGTTTGCCGCCCGAGCACATCATCGAAGGGATAGTCTGCCTTAGCGAGATCATCATCGCGACCGTGATGGGCCAGTTCCTGGACGTCACGCTCTCCATCGAAGGCGCCCCGACCGAAGAAGACATCCTGGGCATCCACCGCCTCAAGACCGCCAACTATACCGTCACAGGCGCCCTTCGCTTCGGCGCTGCGCTGGCCGGGGCGCGCAAGACGTCAGAGGGACGCGAACTCATGGCAGCGCTAGGTGACTACGGGGATCCCGTGGGCATCGCCTTCCAGATCCAGGACGACCATCTCGGTATGTTCGCGTCGGAGGATGAGCTTGGCAAGGATGTCTCGTCCGACCTCCAGGAGCGCAAGAACACGCTCCTCTTCCTCCATTGCCTCCGTGAGGGCAGCGACGAGCAGAGAGAAACGCTGAAGGCGGCGCTCGGCCACAAAGCTGAGGGCGATGAACTCGCTCGCGTCCAAGCGGCGCTCACCGAATCAGGAGCGGCGGCGTACTCTGAAAGTCGAGCGCTGGATCTCGTCGATCAGGGCAAGAAGTCAATTCCGTCAGTCACGAGCGACGAGCGCTTCTCAACTCTTCTGGAGCAGTTCGCAGACTTCGTCGTCTCGCGCGGCTTCTGAGTCTAACGCAAACGGAGCGGCAGCGGAAAGCGCACGTGCTCGGGCTCGCCCACCGGGTCCTCGACGATCTCGGCGTCGTACTTCTCACGCAGGTAGTTGACGACTTCCGTGACTAGCGGCTCTGGCACTGAAGCGCCTGCGGTTAGCGCCACGGTCTCCGCACCGTCCAGCCATTCGTCCGCTAGCTCACTGACTGAGGCCATGCGATGAGCAGGCGTGCCCATTGCGCGAGCGACTTCGGCCAAGCGTACTGAGTTTGAAGAGTTCGCCGCGCCAACGACAAGGACGACGTCCGCCTCCTTCGCCAAGCGCTTGATGGACACCTGCCGGTCCTGCGTCGCGTAGCAGATGTCGTTGGTCGGAGGATCCTCCATGCGCGGGAAGCGCCGCTTCAGAGTTGACACGATCTCCGTAGTGTCGTCCAGAGAAAGCGTCGTCTGAGTTACGTAGGCGAGCGGCCTACCGTCTGGGACTTCGGTGGACTTCGCTTCCTCGACAGTCTGAATTAGGTGAATGCGCGAGGGGTCCGCAATCTGGCCCATCGTGCCCTCGACTTCCGGGTGTCCCGCGTGACCGATGAGCAGAATCTCGTAGCCTAGTCGGTCCAGCCGGTGAACCTGCCGGTGCACCTTCTCGACGAGGGGACACGTGGCGTCGATCGAATCGAGCCCGCGTGCCTTGGCCTCTGCGACAACCGCCTTCGATACGCCGTGCGCGGAGAAAATGGCGGCCGCGCCCTCCGGTATCTCGCTCACCTCCTCGACGAAGGTGGCGCCCATCTCGCGAAGTTCGTTGACGACGTGGGCGTTGTGGACGATCTCGTGACGTACGTAGACGGGCTCGTCAACCTTCTCGACGGCTTGTTTGACGATGTCGATGGCGCGAACGACGCCGGCGCAGAAGCCCCTGGGATGAGCGAGTACGACTTTCATTTGGACAGCAACTCTGCCATTGATGTTATCTGATTCGGCTTTAGCTGTCCTACTCTGCGTGATCTACTTCCCCGGAAGTAGGTCGATCAATCAATTCACGAAACTTCTTGCGAGAACTTGAGGTAAGATCGATGGCGTAGCTGATCGGCCGTGGCAGGCCCCCAGTCTCTTCTGGGCGGAAGCGGAGGTAGCACCCCCTATTTCGGTGCAGAAGTACAACACCGCGTGAGTCGTGGCTCGATCCGAACATGAAACGGATGAGGTTCCGCGATCTCAGACCGACGAACCACCATCGCTTATGATCCTGATCCGCTGGCTCTAGCCGCCGGATCCGGCCGACGAGCAGGTCGACGATTCGATACTCAGTCCAGAAATCCAGCTTCTCCTTCTGCGGCGACTTTTCCGCGATCGTCGCCTCGAAGTACCTGACGCCGATTGGAAAGCCTTCTTCATCCGTGGCCCACAGGTATAGCAGACGAAGGATGAAGAGCGCAAATAAGGAAAAGGCGAGGAAGACCAAGCCTGAAACGATGAATTCAACGATGGATTCAACGGAGAAGTCAAACATGTGGGCGCTCCCAAGTCTGCGGTCACAACTTCGACGGACCCTCCGGCACCAATCAATTCAGCCCCGGAACTGTCTCACTTTCTTGACACGGGACAATCTCTATTGGTTCGTAAGTATGAATATCTGTTAGAGATGCGTCAACGGGACGCCATGGCGGCGTTCACGGCAGCTCCACAACATCCGTTCCGCGTGGTGTGGCACGTCAAGCAGGTCTCGCCTTTTGAGGAGGAAGAGGCCTCTCGCTGGTGGGTGGGATGAATACGGAGCCGAAGATCTCCAACGAGGTCAGACGATCGGCTCGGGCCGCGGACAAATTGGGCCTCGATGGGTGTATGAGCCACTAGAGTGTCTTGAGGCATCGTGGCAGCGTCGGACCAGGTAGCAGCTCGAAGGAGAGCACTTGGTTGAGGGGCCACAAGTCACTCAAGCTGTACACTGTCGAATCGCGGCAGGTCCCCCAACTTCGAATGCAGCTGCATCAACTGGAGAATCGCTGCATCGCAAACGCCGTCACTCGCCTGCCTGCCTGACGACCGAGAAAAGATCCGGCTTTGAAAGCCGCGATTCGGCCCAAGATGCGTGCGCTGACCACAACTCCGGGGCTGGTGGCGAACGACGATTCTTTGATTGCCGCGACCACTGCAGCGATCCACTCAAACCCGCTACTCTTGAGGACCCCGTCAGGAATCGTCAACAGTCGAGCCAAATCGTGCTCCCATTCGCCCTCCTCGATCGCCCCAGCCAGGAAGCCAACTGCAACCCCCGCTAACAGTAGCTTCATTTACAACCTCCTCTGGATCTTTCGTTTTTGCCCGCTGGAATTCAGTCGGACTGCAACCTAGCGCCTGGTGCGTGTCAATCTGTTGCCAGGGCCACGTAGAGCTACCTAGAGGGTCTTACGATCCCTTTGTCTACGGCCCCTCGCCGTTAGCTGCTGTATGGTGTCTGCGTCTAGCTTATTCTTCAAGGCCTCAATTCTCCTGTTCATCCATGCTCTGGTCTTCTTCTTGTCTGATATCAGAGACCCCTCGGTGCCTCCATCTACGAGACCCTGGAGAATCCCCAGATCGTCCTCAGACAACGTAACGCTGCCGGTTACCGGAGGGAGACTGGGGCTAAACCAGGTCTCGCCGCTCAACACTCTCTCAATAGGTTCGGGAAGGCGATCCAGGCCGTCCTGTTTGAGAAAGTAGCCCTCTACCCCGAGACTCCTGGCCGCTGACACCCACTGCGCTCCAACCGGCTGTTTCGAGTTCGAAGGTCGCACCTGACCAGGAAAGCGAGTGACAAATATGACCTTAGGGATCGGGTCTTGGCGCTCCTTGAGCTTCCTGACTACATCCAGCCCGTCGATGTCATCACCTAGATCGATGTCTGTCAGCACGAGGTCATAGCTGCGTTTTTCGACCTCAGCTAGCGCGGCGCGCCCTGAGTTGACGGTCGCAGTCGTGAAATTGTACGTCTCTATGCCAATGAGGGCCTCGGCGATCGCCGCCCGTGTTGTTGGCTCGCAGTCTGCTATGAGGACATGGATGCTCGGAGCGATGGGTGCATTCTTCTTCTTCTCCGAAACCTCGCGACAGACCAATCGCTCTTTCTTGTAGCCGCCGTCCGCTTCAACTGAAACCTCCAGGGCAGCTGGCCGAGCGCTTACAGAGACCGTAATGCTCTTGGTGGAAATCTTGGGCAATACCGCGATGAGTTCGTTTGAGATTGCCTCCCGAACCTGAGCGATCTCCCGCGGTGAGAGCTGCTCGTCTGTAAGCTCTAGTTCAAGCTGCGGCACAGGTCGACTCATCAATCGACTGACCTGCCTCAGCTGCCTTTCGATGTCCGGCGCTAGCTGAGTACTGGCGGGAAAGAGCTGCCGAAGCTCGGTTATTATGCTTAGGACTTCGTCGCTGGCCAACGACAATGATCGTATGGACTTTGGGAACGATGCGGTGTTCAGCCTCGGCGTGAGGTCTGACTTCACTCTTTCGAGCCGCGTAAGCACTTTCGTGCTCAGCCGATGAATGACGTTTCTACGAGGATCATCGGGGGCTAGATCCCGAACCATGTGAATCAGCCGCGAGTTTGCCAGCGCGAAGGCCGCGTATCCTGAGAGAAGCTCTATCGCCTCTCGCATATCCTCCGAGAATGCGACGCGGCGGCGATAGCTGTAGAACGCGACCCCTTGTGCTTCCCCATCAAGCTTCAAGACAATTCCGCAGCTGGATTTGATCTGCTCCCGCTCGACAAAGCTCCTAGCGCGGCTCTTGGACTTCCTGAACTTCACAACTTTGCTGGCGTCGGGCCAATATCGCGATTTTCCTGTTTCTAACAGCCTTCGCGGTACGTCGCCAGGCCTGACCTGCGTCATCATCTTCCTCGGAACACGTAGATTCACGCCATCCTTCAGGGCTACGACCCTCGGCGGGTTCTCAATCGTGCCATCTGGCCTGACAACGTAGAGGGTGAAGATATCCGCCGAAAGCTCTGAGACAGCCGCCTTGCCGATGCGTTCCAGCGTTGCATCAAGGTCAGAGTTCGGAGTCAACGACGTGCCAACAGCATGCAGGTCTCGCACGACGCGTTGTAACTTCTGTCGTTCGATTGCTTGAGCTGCAGAACCGGCGAATAGTTGCAGAAGCTGGGCTAGCTCGGGATCTACATCTCTCCGATTCCGGTAGTCAACGTAGAGGAGACCTCGCGGAACTCCGCCGTACGAAACGGGCAAGACGACCATGGTCTCCACTCCGTAGCTTCTTAGAACCGGATGGGCGTGAGAGCTCGATTTCGTTACGTCGGGGACTATCTTGATCCGCATACTCTTCAGGACCGTGCTTCCAACGCCGTTGCTACGCGGCATCGTGTCCCGCAGAAAAACCGGATCAACACCGTGCGCTGCGCCAGGAACAAGTCTTTCCGTGTCGTTCAGCTCATACAGCACTACGATGTCGGCATCCGCAACCCTAGCTGCGTGCTGAACTATCGACTGCAGCAGGTGCGCGGCGTCGCCATCGGTCGACTCATTAATCTCTTGCGTCGACCGAAACGCGAGCTCAAAGCGATTCTGACTAGGCACTGCAATTACCTCAACTCTCGAAATGCGAAATCATTACACCGCAATTGAGAGAGTGATGCGACAGGAACCTTTTAGCATAATTGTCGCTCAACTTCTCGAATGTCTTCCCATAAGCCCGATTTCTTCACTTCAGGTTCGACGGTCCAAGGCATCCGAGCCTCTGATAGTAAATGGTCACTGTCAGTGCGAGGAGGGCTTCACAATGCTACGTCGAATTCTTTCGCTTCTCATGGGCTGCCGCATGGGCAGAGGCCTTCAGACGAGGCGTCGCCGAACTGAGCTGTGCAGCGTATCTGATCTGCGGTTGGCTGCTCTGCTCCAAGCTGCCACTGCCCTCAGTCCCCACTTCGGGAACTCGGAGTCATCCCTGAGAGCCATGGAAGACTTGCTGTTGGCGGGCCAAGATCGTCGGCAGGGGGGTCACCGCTAGAGCTGTGGGAAGCGGCGGCGACAAAATCTACACGAGAACCTGCGGTAGCCGAGCGTGGTGTCGTTGTGGGGTGCCAATATCTCATCCGTATCTGGAAGGGTTGCCGCAGTGAGGATCGGATGTAAGATACGGAGTCCTGGCGAGACGGATCAAGAATTCTACGATCAACTGCCCGAGATACTGACACGAACGACATTCTGGCACCCCACAGGTTCGCGCGGATAGCGTGCAAAGAGGGGTTCCCGGAGAAGGTAGAAGAGATAGCCGCCGAACATCTCTACGTCTACCTCGGTCGTTACACCGGCCACTCGCTGGAGACTCGGCACCGCTACTTCCGCGAGGTGCGCTGCTTCTTCAACTGGCTGATCCATGCCGGATACGTGAGCGAGAGCCCGTTCCGGGCACTGAAGAACGTGAGGCTGCCGCGGCGCATCGTGCGGCCGTTCAGCGCTGAGGACGTCAGCACGCTGATTGAAGCGTGCGACGGTTCGCGGCCCGTCGGCGTCCGCGACCGCGCCATCCTCATG
>SDBS01006751.1_pt1 | contig 11150 bp, 11 predicted proteins | sample 2277091 | NCBI WGS metagenome assembly SDBS01 (sample SAMN10404972, study PRJNA504765) | marine sediment metagenome | isolation source: marine sediment core GS10_PC15, 163 cmbsf | place: Arctic Ocean: Southern Knipovich Ridge | collected 2010 | reverse complement strand
AAATAATAGTCTCTGAGCCATTTAGATCTCGGTGATAAATCATGTGATTTGGCAATCCTATACTTAGGATCTTCAGAATAGGTTTTATCAGAATTTGTTTGAGTCATAATATGCACCGTTAAAAATTATTGTTAGTTAACGAAAATCTTGGTGTTAATTGAAATTTTATAATAATTAACTTGATATATTACAAAATTAAATTTTCCGATTTAAATAACCAAGCTAAATTAATAAACGTTGAGTTAATTAATTGTAACTGATTTGTATTGTAAAATAAGATTTGATTATCGGTCTGATGCGTTCTTCCAATATATTTGTCTTATGTATAGATTAAAAATAATTATCAAGTAAAAAAAATTATTAAAAAATTTAGTTTTGCTGAATTATACAAGTTATAAGAAACATCTTAAACTCCGATCTATACGGTATTCTCGAAATGATAAGAATTCTTGAAAAACAAATTTGGCATTTGGCTTTTGTGGTTATTTCTATAATTTTATTCGCTGTGATTCTACCTTTTAGTAATTTTCTCGATGGAGAACTATTTGGAAGACCTACCTTGTTTTGGGTCATAAATGCTATTTCTATTGGAATATTGCATCAAGTGTATGTATTGTTCTGTTGGAGAATTCAATTAAAATACCAATGGTTCACCAAGAAAATGGGACAAAAAGCCTTTAAACTGTATATTTTGGGTTTTTTCATTCTATTTTTTACGCGGATAATATCTGTTTTTCTTGCTGCTTATTCAAACTCTAATTCTCTTAATGTTCAACCGATGATACTATATATTATTGCCGGTATCATTTCAGTTCCTATGATTTATTCCTTTTATTCAGTGGGGCGATATTTTGGAATGTATAGAGCAGCCGGTGCTGACCATTTTGATCCGTCCTACAAAAACAAACCGTTTGTTAAGCAAGGAATTTACAAATACACAGACAATGCAATGTACAAATTCGCACTCCTGATTATTTGGATTCCCGGGTTGATTTTTGCTTCAGAATCTGCTTTACTACTTGCATTATTCAATTATCTTCATGTTTGGGTTCATTATTACACTCTGGAACTGCCCGACATTCAAAAAATATATGGAACTACTAAAAAATAATTCTCTTTTTTTACCCCTAAAATGAATATTGTGGATTAAGTATTTATTACGAAATTTTCTCAATAGCATATTATTAATTATTTTATTTTCTTAAAGTATGAAAACCAACCTCACTTTTTAGAGCGATTTATTATGATATATCAAATCATCATCGTCGATTTCATCGAAATTCAACCCCCTATTAAATTATTTACTCAGAATCAGTTATTTTTAAAATTTTTCACACAGAAATGACAAAAGCGACTTATAATGATATACCAAATAATTATCGTCGATTCAGATTCGGGAATTTTGATTTTAGAGAAACAATTGAAATCATTGGACAAAACTAAAGCGCTCAGTAACGAAATCCTGGCAGGTTTTTTTAAAGCATTGAACTCAGTTATAGACGAAATTCAGAAATCAATGAAAAAAGGAAGAGACGTCGAAAACATGAGTCGCGTCGTATCAAGCGAGAATTCACTAATTATTCTGCACTTTCATCCTCAATCACGGGTTTTAATGTGTTCGATTTCGGACCCAGATGATGAACAGGAAAAAATTATAGAAGTTTTGAGGGTTCTTGCTAAGAGATTTTACGCCAAACATCAAAGTGACATTGAAATTTTCCGAAAAGAAAATACCCGAGATGCTTTTACAGCTTTTAGCGTCGATATTATGACGCAAACATTGGCAGGCAAAGTAGCCGAAAAATTCCCTCTGCTTTTAATAGCTGAGAGTGCTCTTGATAGAATAATTAAAATGGGTGTAGTAAATGACCTAGAATTTTCCATCGCTAAACTATGTAACGGTAAAACAAGTACTATGAAAATCAGTAAGGAATTGGGTGGAATTTCAATCGATACAGTAAAAAGAGGTTTGAACAAATTAGAGGATTTGGATATTATAAAAATGCCTTAATTTTGTGTGAAATTCATTAAAAAAGAAAAGAAATGACTTTTTTTATGCTTTAGTTGTAGTTTTTTTTGAGGATTTTTTTTTAGTAGTTTTCTTAGAAGTTTTCTTTGCGGTTGTTTTCTTAGAAGTTTTCTTTGCAGTTGTTTTTTTAGAAGTTTTCTTTACAGTTGTTTTCTTAACAGGTTTCTTTTTGGGCTTTACTTCTTTTTTTTCTACAGATTTTACTGTTTGAGGCAAATTTTTTAGAAACTCTACGTTACTAGCATGTTTTGATCTACGTCTTAAATCCACTTTCACAGAATTAATTATATTATAATCCCTTCTAAAATCCTTTGAAATAGATTTTGTAGATTTATGTTCATTATAAAGGGAAATTAATGCTTCTTTCATTTCACTCCGAGAAAATCCTCTTCCTTTTCTGAAAATATCCTTTAAACGTCCTGTTTTTACATTAGCTGATCCGATTGTATGACTCATTCTTAATAACATCTTGACCGTTAATTATTGAGCGTAAGTTATAAAAGTAAATGAATTAAATTACGCTTCTTTTTATGATCTTATAAACACACAATTGTTTTTCAAATTTTCTAGGAATTTAACTCACAATAATAATTCTTTTTTGCAATAAACAAATGGAAAGGTAAAAATTACGATGAAACGAACTTACTGGATCTATAAAAATAATGATTGTGGCTTTAATGTTGAGAAAGTTCCCATTTATTTAGAGCGGGTTGAAGAAGAAGGAAATTTTGAAAGTGGCAGGGTTTCTTTTAAAAGTGTTGGCCAAGTTGATGAAATTTGGGGATCTGATGTAAAATTCGAAGTCACTTGGGAAAAATGCAATCGAATAACGTATCATCATGGTGCCAAAATAAAGGAAAGCATCGAGATGTATAATACTTTACAAGTTTCTGTTATCAAAAAGCAACATGAGTGGATTAAATCCCATGAAATGACTTATTGGATAGGAACGAGAAAAAAAATAATGAGAAAACGGTTTTATGCTAGCACAATTATTCACGCTTTGTATTTATGTGAGGTTACCGAGCGATTCTTCGAAATTCACGCCGTTATAATAAGCAATTTATTTCCAAACTATGAGAAATTAATACTGGATGCAATAAAAAGCATGAACTGCCATGATCTATAATTTTTTTATCAGTAAGAAATAATTATTTCTTAGAGATCGAATAAGAATGGTGTTTAGATTTTCGGTTTGAAATTCCTGCAATTCACTAAAATTAAATAAATGATATACTCTTGGTACTTCAATCCGCTTATTTTCTCTGCTAATCACTGTCCAGGGTAAAAAAATATCGTTTCTTTTTAATTTCACATGTTTTCCTTTTAATGATTTGATTAGATGCTTTTTTCCTAGCATTCTCGAATGGAAAGTTGCCTTTTTTGCAATAAATGAATTTTTCCCCTGGGTAGCGCCCCATATGGAAACTAAAATTAACCCTTCTCGCTGTGTAATCTCACTAATTTTTTTTATAACTTTTCGCCGTCTTCGCCGTCTTAGAATATGATGGATTACTGCAATTGAAACGACGGTTGATATTGAGTTTGGTCGGAAGGGAATGTTTTCGATGTCACACTGTATCCACTGTTGATTTATTTTATTATCAGCATTCGATTTTGCAATTTCTAACATTTTAATAGAAAGATCTGCCCCGATATAAAGGTCTGCTTTTTCAGTAAGGATCTTTTGATGTCTGCCGGTTCCACATCCCAAATCACAGCAAATTCTTTTGATTATTTGATCTTCTGTGGTGTAATATTCGTTAATACTATCTAGAAAATCAAGAAAAAGCTTCCATGGTTTGCTTCTTTTCTTTGAATAATCTACCGCAATGGGATCGTATCGATTTATAAAATGCGGCATGAGCTTCTTATAATTGCACAAATTTTTAAGAATTGCGAAAATGAAGTTAATTAAGATTATTATACTCTGAAATGAGTAAAATTGAGTAAACTTCAAAATGAATAAAAATGAACCAAAGATCCCCTGATAAAGATCCCCCGATTCTCCGATTTAAATGCACTTCATGTGGTAAATGTTGTTCCGATCCCCAGACGTTTGTAAATCTTACTTTTAGGGATATATTAAATTTACAAAAGGGATTAAAAGTCCCGACAAATGAGTTACTGCAGTATATTGGATTCTATACATATAATGTCGAAGAAGAAAAGGATCTTATGGAAAAAATGGTTTATTCTCCAATTATAACTGAGAAAGGAAAAGCTTTTGTTGGTATATTGAGACAAGAAGGTTCGAAATGTGTTTTTTTAAATGATGAAAATCGATGCACAATATATCATTTTCGACCAAAAATATGCCGTTCTTTTCCATTTACATATAAAATTATTGATGGAGACAAAGGATCTGCAGCAAAATTGGACGTAATATACACAAAAAAAGGTTTGGAATACTGCCCAGGAAAAACAAGTAAGTCTCCTATTATAAAAAGAAAGAAAATCTTAAACTTAATTACCGAAAATCTGGCAGAAATTTCTGCCGATCATAATTTGATACAATCTTGGAATAAATTAGCTGAAAATAAAAAAATTACCCCAAAAGCTTCTAATTACATTTTCGGGATAATAGAAATGGATAACCAACTTAAACTTCCAGATCTAAAAGATGATAGAGCGAGAAAATCAAAAAAAAATTCATATTTTAATAGAAAGAAAAGCAGAAAATTCAGAAGAAACACTGGTATATTTTAAAATCATTACAATGCACGTAATTTTATGGTTATTGTTTTAAGGGCGATATTACTTATTAGATTAAATGACCGTATATTTTGCACTTCTTCTTCATATTTACCAACCTCCAGTGCAAATTCCATCAGTTTTAAAAAAAATTGTAAAAGAAAGTTATATTCCTATACTAAATGCTTTACGGGATAATCCCCATGCGAGGATTTCTCTTAATATTAATGGTACATTAACGGAGCAACTTCACGATTACAAATATGATGAAGTAATAGAAAGAATCACAACCTTAGCATCGCGTGGGCAGATAGAATTTACGGGATCTGGAAAATTTCACCCGATATTACCTCTAATACCTGAACCGGAGGTTATACGCCAAATTCAATTAAATTCGGAGACGAACCGTCATTTTTTCGGAAAAGTTTACAATCCCAGAGGTTTTTTCCCTCCTGAAATGGCAGTTTCTGAGGAAATAATGCAGCCTGTCAAAAAAATGGGTTTTGAATGGATAATAATGAGTGGAATCGCAAATAATTTACCTGAATTTCCGACAACGACAATTTCTCAGCATCAAAACGGTATGAAATTGCTATTTCGCGACGATATTATCAGTATCGACTGCGCTTTTGACAAAATCAATAATATCGAAGCATTTGCAAACAGATTAAAATACAAATCACAAGACCACGATTACTATGTTATTTTAGCAATGGACGGAGAAACATTCGGTCATCACGTCAAACACGCTATTAAAGATTTTTTAATTCCACTTTTTGAAGTTCTTCCCAATCGAGATGATATAAAACTTCTAACAGTCTCAGAAATAGTCGATAGGTTTCCTCTAGGAAATAAACAAAAAATAAAGTCATCTTCATGGAGTACAATGTCTTACGACATCGAACAAGGCAACCCGTTTCCTCTTTGGTTAGATCCTAATAACAATTTACACCGAGATCAATATAAGTTTATGATGTATGCGCTTACAACGGTTCATCTCGCTCGTAAATACTATGACTCTATGACTAATGAGCAACAAGGAATGTATAAAAACGCAAGAAATTTTCTGGATCGCGGACTTCACAGTTGTCAAGAATGGTGGGCGTCAAAAAGACCGTGGTACAGTCCAGATATGATTTTACGCGGATTAAATGAAATCCTATTGGCAACAATTAATGCTAAAAGGAGCATCCCAGAAAACGCCGAAGATATTAAAAACGCTATGGATTTGATTTTAAGTGATATGTTGAAAGCACAAAATCGAATTATACTGTCTTTGAAATAAAAAATTAAAGATTTATGTTTTCTATTAAATAATCAGCAATCTAATCAACATATTTAATTATAACTATCATTTTTTGTTCAATTTCTTACAGCATTTAAGAAATCTTTTGGAATTAAAAGGAAAATTTTAAAAAAGAAATTATAAAGAAGGTGAACGTAAAGACCGCAATTTATTTTCAAAAGGCAAAGTACATGTATGATATTATCGTTATTGGTGCCGGACCAGGAGGATCAACCGCTGCAAAGATTGCCGCAGAAAATGGATATTCGGTATGTCTTTTAGAAAAAGAGAATATCGGAGAAAATGGGAGATATAAAGCATGTGGCGGTGCTATAGCTTGGAAAATAATAACGGATCTGAACTACCCTGAAGAAAAAATAAGTAGAATTATTGAGTCACTGGAATTGCACCATACGGATGGTGAAATTTATTCAAAAAAAGGTAAAGGTGCAGTAGTCTGTAGAAAAGTTTTCGATAAATTTCTTTCCGACATTGCACTTGAGAGCGGGGCAATATTAAAAGAATCTGAAGGCTTAAAAAACATTCAAATGATCGATGATTACTACATTATAGGCACTGATAATGGAAAATATAAATGTAAGTATGTTATTGCTGCAGATGGGGTTAATTCGAGAACATTAAGCATTTTAAATTGGCCCAAATTCAAAAAAGAAGATTTAGTTTTAACTATTACTAGAGAGATGAAATCACAAAAATCCAAGATTGAAGACATTTTGGGAAAAGATAAATTGCACTTATTTTTCGGGATAAATGATTTAATTCCAATGGGGTACGCTTGGTTATTTCCAAAATCAGAGATAATCACTGTGGGTTGGGGATGTAAATCAGATTTGATTAAAAATTTCAGGGTGGAGTTTAATAAATTCTTAGACTTAGATATGGTAAAAAAAACATTGAAAAATGCGACAGTTGCATTAGAAAAGGTTCACTTAATCCCTGTAGGCATCAGAGAGAAAATTTTCGATGAAAATATGTTTGCTATCGGTGATTCTGCAGGATTTGTTGATCCTATTAGCGGGAAAGGCATTCCATACGCAATGATGTCGGGGAAAATTGCGATAGAAACGATAAAATACTGCGAAAATAAAGAAAAATTAGATCAAATGGGAACTTTGTATGAAAAAAAGTTAAATTCCAAGTTTTTGAATGTTTTAAAGGCCAAGAAAATCGCACGCAGTAAAATATTTGAAAATGATGAAAACCTAAAAAAATTCCTTTCATTATGGGAAACACACCGTAGTTCAGAAATTGTAATGAAGAGAATGATTTAATAGAGAATTGTGATATTTTTGGCAAAAAAAAGCAATGACTTAACTATTCACAACCGAAAAAACGACCATTTACATCTTGCAGTGGAAAAAGATGTGGAAAGTAAAACGACTACTATGTTGGAATGTATAACTTTAATTCATAATTCTCTACCTGAAATGAATTTCAGCGATGTAGATATGTCATGTGAATTCCTCGGTAAAAAAATTAGTGCACCCATCATAATTGGGGCCTTAACTGGTGGAACATCTTTTGGAAAAAATATTAACGAAACTCTTGCTTCATCTGCCGAAAAATATAATCTACCAATGATGGTCGGTAGTCAACGCATTGCATTAGAAGATCCCGATACAATCCAATCATTTTCAATTGTAAGAGAGAAAGCACCGGATGTTCCATTAATTGCAAACATTGGAATACCTCAGTTGGTAAAATTCAATAATTTTGAACCTATTGAGAAAATTATCAAGATGATTGATGCCGATGCTCTTGCCGTTCATTTAAATCCACTCCAAGAGGCCATTCAACCTGAAGGAGAGCCATTTTTTGCAAAAGCACTAAAAACTTTGAGCAAAATTGAAGATTATTTGGAGATTCCGGTTATTGTTAAAGAGACTGGGTCGGGCATATCTAAGGAGGTTGCTCAAGCATTGATTCAAATAGGCATTAAATACATTGACGTTTCAGGCTCAGGTGGAATTAGTTGGGCAGGAATTGAGTATTTTAGATCAAAACAAAATGGAAATAATGACAATGCTAATTTGGGGAAGTTATTCTGGGATTGGGGTATTCCTACTGCTGCCAGTATTTATGAAGTACATTCACTATCCAATACCGATTTGAATATTATTGGGAGTGGAGGTCTTAGAACAGGGTTAGACATTGCCAAATCAATATCCATCGGAGCAGATTTCGTTAGTTTAGCCAAACCCTTTTTAGTAGCGTGCAATAAAGGTAAAAAAAATCTTGATTTATTCATTAAACAGCTATTTCGAGAATTGCAGACTTCAATGTTTTTGACAGGAAATCAAACAATCGAAGATTTGAAACATGCTCCAAAAATAGTTATTCCACCTTTAAAAGATTGGTTGGAATCTCGAAAAATAGAAATGTAATAATCAAAAGAGTCGATAGCATGCAAGAAGTTAATCAAATTTCTAAAAAAATTAAGAATTTGGCCAATATCGTTAATAATTATATAGATGAAAACCTAACAGGTGAGACAGTTAATATCTGGGACGCTGCTAAACATTACATAAGTGCTGGAGGAAAAAGATTGAGACCGTTCCTGGTTATTACATGTTATAACCTGTTTGAAAGCGATTCGGAAAGAGCCATACCCGTTGCAGCAGCTGCTGAACTTTTCCACACATTTACTCTAATTCATGATGATATAATGGATAAAGATGCTATTAGAAGGGGTGTTACTTCAGTTCATAAGAAATGGGGTGAACCTGTTGCAATTCTTGCGGGAGACCTATTATATGCTCTTTCTTTTATATTTATAAATCAAGCATTATTACCGGATAGGGCTAAATCTAAAATTTCCTATGCCCTCGGAAAAGCTTGTATAGAATTGTGTGAGGGACAAACGATGGATCTTGATTTTGAAAATAGGAATGACGTTAAAATCCCAGAATATATGGAGATGGTTAGATTAAAAACCGGATCGCTATTTAAGGGCTGTGCTTATATAGGTGGTTTATGTGGAAATGCAAATTACGAGCAATTAAGAAGTTTAGAGGATTACGCTGAGAATTTAGGAATTGCTTTTCAAATAGTAGATGATATCCTTGGTTTATTTGGTGATCAAGGGAAATTAGGAAAACCGGTAGGTAGCGATCTTCATGCAGGTAAAAAAACTTACTTAATACTTCACGCATTGGACCATCTAAGTCAAATTGATAAAAATCGGCTATTGAAATTACTTGAACAAAAAGTAAAATCTCAAGAAGAAATCGATGAATGTGTTGCCTTAATAAAAAAAAGTGGAGCTCTGTTAAAAGCAAAAGATTTAGCTCAGTTTTACGTAGAAAAAGCTGTTAAATCTTTAAGCATCTTTCCAAAATCAGAAGCAAGAAAAGATCTTGAGAGTTTAGCGTATCTAACGGTAGAAAGAAATTTCTAACTGCAATTTATTTTAGTTGAGCTGACTTCTTCATTTTTAAGAGCTTTTAACATAAATCCTTGTTTTAATCCATTTATAATTTGGACTGGAATTCCCAATTTACAGATACTTTCAATTTCCACTAATTTTCCAGCGATTCCACCTGTGACATCTATTTTTTCATCAAATTTTGATAGGCTTAACTTATTTAAATCGGAAGAGGAAATATATTTGATGAGTTTCGGATTACTTTTTCCCTGAATCATCAATCCGTCTTCTTCAATACAGAAAATGACTTTAGATATCTTATAATTTTGTAATTTTTTACATATTTCTAAAATGATTTTGTCTCCGGAAATAATAGAAAAAGACCCATTTTGATCCAGAATTATATCACCGTATAAAATAGGAATTACATTTAAATTTAACAGTAATTCTAACCCTTTTACAGACAGAATCTCAATTTCATTTTTATTTTTTAAGAATATACTTGAAGTGTGAATTGTTATAGCGGGAACTTTATTCTTCAAGAATATATCAGAAACTTTTGAATTCAGTAATTCCATGGCTTTGTGGGTCTCTACTAAGCCTAAAATTTGATCCGTGACATTCGTATCAACACCAGAATTGATTTTGAATTTTTTTGCTAATGGATGCCCGTATGAGCCACCACCATGTATTAATATAATTTTTTTACGACTTTCAATGATTTGTTCAATAACGTTTTCAATTATATTCTTTCGAATAGAAAAGGGTTGATTTTTATCCGTAAGAACACTTCCCCCAATTTTAACAATATATATTTCATTCTTAACCAATTTTAACACCAGATTTATTAATTGACGCTATTATGTTTTGATATCCCATTTTGTTTAGAATGGAGGAGATGGTTTCTAATTTAGAATTTGCACCCAAGGAGATTACACATCCGCCAAGGCCTGCACCTGATAATTTTGATCCATAAACTCCATTTAAAACAGCAATTTCATTAATTTTCTCGATTGTATTATTAGAAAGACCTAGTTCAGCTAATAATTTTTGGTTTTTATTCATGAGAATTCCTATTTCTTCGTAATTTTCAATTTTTAAGGCATTTTTAGCTTTGGATGAAAGAGATCCAATAGATTGAAATATTATTTCAAATTTAGATCGGTATTCGTCTCTTTTTTTTTGCACTTGTTCGACGGCTAATCGCGTATTATGTGGGATTCCGGTATATGTTATGAGCAGATTAAAATTTTTGGGTAAATTTAGAAATGTAAAATTCCCTCCCCTAAAAAATATCAAGTTTCCATACACACACGTAGTATTATCGATTCCGGATGGATTCCCGTGAACTCTTTGTTCCATGATAAGAGCCATTTTGTTAATAATTTGTTTATCGTGATTTAAATCATAAAAAGCAAACAATGCAGAGATAAAGGCGACAGCCGTAGAAGCCGAAGATCCGAGTCCGGAACCTGGCCAAATTTCTGACCTAATTGTGATCTTTACGCGATTTATTGGTTTTTTAAATTGATCGGCAAAAAATCTCAACCCTTCAGCAAAATGGACAAATTTTTCAGGAATATTTTCAATTGCATCTATAATATCATTAAAAACTAGTGAAATATCGAAATTGCTAAAAATAAGATGAATTTTTTGGTCTGCAAGTTCTTCAATAAGACATTCCGAATAAATTTCTTCGATTCCAAGAGAAATTGCTGGTTGATTATAGACAACTGCGTGTTCCCCAAATAATATGC
>SDBS01006750.1_pt1 | contig 11150 bp, 8 predicted proteins | sample 2277091 | NCBI WGS metagenome assembly SDBS01 (sample SAMN10404972, study PRJNA504765) | marine sediment metagenome | isolation source: marine sediment core GS10_PC15, 163 cmbsf | place: Arctic Ocean: Southern Knipovich Ridge | collected 2010 | reverse complement strand
GGGAATAATCTCAGTGTCTGGTGTTCCGGAGTAGTACGCCAGAACGTTCTCCAGCCACTTCTCTCCGTACCATGTATACAGGCCGGCAAAGTCTATTGCAGGGTCGCTAATAACGGTATCACCCCAATCAATAATCCCGCTCACACAGCCCGAACGAGGATCAACAAGAATATGTTCCGCCCACAGATCATTGTGAACGAGTCTCGATGCACTCTCATAAGGCAAGGGCATATCGTTCTCGAGGTAGCGGCGCAAGTTGCTTGGATCCACATTTAGGTTGATAATTCCATTTAGCTGTTCAAGAGACTTGTTATGCCAGTACGCAACTAAGTCACCCCTTTCGGGTACTCCGGCCTCTCTGGCTTTGTCGACTGGATAAGCGTGGAGCCTGGTCAGGAAAAGTCCTAGCTGCTGTGCAACCTTATGCTGATCGACTTTCTGTGAGACATCACCAGCGAGACCCGGCAGTTTCATATATTCGGCAAATGGTCTGTCCAAATTTTCCTGCAATTCTGTACAATACTCAAAGCGGGGGATTGGCAGTGGCACCCAATCCGCAAGGTCCGACAGGAGGCTGCATTCCAAACGCAACTTGATCGCGGACTCTTCGCGCTTGGGAAAGCGAAACAGCCATCTGGCATCAACCTCAAAGACCTGAAAATCCCAGCCCTCACCCAGAAGCTCCACCTGCATTCCGCGGAATCGCGGGAAGGCAGCGGTAATGATGTCCTTTGCACTCTCTGCGGTCAGGATGCCTTTAATCGTTGCCTCCAATCACCTGGTTTTCTTAAACTGGTTTGAGTTCGGTTCATTTATTAATTTGAATTCCTAAATCTTTCGAGTGATTTTTGATTTGGAATGGTTCTGGATATATTATCGATAAAGAAAATGGCATCAAAAGATTTTGCAGGGATACATGTCATTTCAAATTCTTGACCCCGGATGACTTTATTGGTATTCAACCAGTGTATTACATCTTCATTATCTGTTTTTCCTTTTAGATCAAGCAGGGAATATTTCATATTTAATTTGGTGAGTGCTCCGTCTAGAGTATTTTCTTCGGCAGAAGGGAATGATCTGTTCCAATTTTGAAACTCTCCTTGATTAAATGAAGCTCCGATCGAAATCATATTATCCTTCAGCTCTTGATTGAGAATGGTACCCATTCCCTTAATACTTTCAGATTCTCCGGTCATTTCGAATTCTGACTTTGTAATATGAACATTGTGTGCCCAAATAATTGCTTTTTCGTCTTTTAAGAAGTTTTGTATAATCCAAAGAGTATTTTGTGCCATTGCATTATCTCTTATTAAACCCATGTCAATTCTCTCATCGGCAGAAAACATTCTGTTGGCCTCATTAACACAATATGCAAGTCTCAAAATCCAATTGTACTCTTCATCGGTAGAATTTGAGATGTATTCGATTTCGTTTTGTTTAATTTGTCCGTACAAGTCATTGTAATTATTATTTAGAACTTCTTTTTTTTCTTTTGAAAGTTCGGAATATCGTTGTAAAGATGTCGGCCAATTATTGTCATTAATTATGTCTTGTGCAAATGTTTTACCCTGATATTTTTTTAAAATCGTTGGATCGACTTTTTTCAGATAATTAAATATTGAGTTAAGAGCATAACCGGGTGATGTAATATCAATCCCGTGAAACTGTATTTTTTTCACATTTTCAGAGTTTTCATTATACTCTTGCATCCAATTTATGATATTTAACATCTCTTGTGTATCCCATAAAAACCACCCCGGCATATTTGCCATAATTTCGTCTATATTTCCATTTCCATTTAGAATGTATTCATTAATTTGTTTTGAATAAGGTAAACTTGCCTCTAAAATAAAAGTTGTGAAATCCAATTCTTCTACGAGATATTTAATAAAGCGATGTTTTAGTAGAAATTGCTCGTGAATATCATGTCTATTTTCTCCAAGACAAACAACTTGTGCCTTCCCGATAATTTGCTTCAATGGTTCTAAATCATTTTGCCGTTCTGTTAATTCCAGAGTTTCAATTTCAAAAGCATTTTTCATTGCCCACTTAACAAAGGGACTATTGCTGTTCTTTGTTATGGAATGGCTACAGCTTGTGATTGTTAATAAAACTAATATAAACCCTAGAATATTTTTTTTGTGTTTCATATTCTTTTCTTTTAAAATTAATTTTCGTTTATTTTTCTTTTAAAAGGGTGCCTCCGAGGAATACTATACTGATAGAAGCCCCAGCGCCGAAAATTGGAATTAATTTATCCATGTATCCAGTGCCACGGAGTATCAGTGAAGTTATAAGAATAACACCACCCCATACAATTGCATTTCCAATCATATAAGCCTGAACTCTTTTCTTACTGTAACCTTTCTCTTTTGAATCGGTCATTTTTAAATCCTCCTAAATTAAATATTCGTCTCAACAAAAGAATAAGGATAACTGCTGTTTCCAAGAAAACAAACGCTACCAAAAAAGGAATTTAGATTTTTTAAGGTGTGCTTGGCTCAGACAGTTCTGTCAAGAAAATACCTTCGAGTTCGTCATGAAGGGCTTTGAGTTCGCCAAGGAATTTAGTATGTATTTCCTTGGTAAACTCGTTGGCCGTGCGGCGATAATGCTCAATTCCTTTGAGAAGGTTTTCTTTGACTTCGAGGAAGTATTTCGGTGTACGTGTGGATAATTCCAATGAGTACCTTTCAATCTCTTTACGAAAGTTGTCAATATAAATTTTCAGTTCACGTATAAACATATGCGGACGTTTAGAATTTGTCAGCAGGGATAAACGACCGTAGATATGCCCCACCATTTCCTCCAGGGAAGCCACTTTTGAAAAATCCGCAATACCCGGACCGCAGCAGATTGTAGGATAGGCATCCGGCTCAATATTATTTATTATCTTAGCGGAACCGCCCAAATCATGGCAGATACAGGCCTTGGCGAGTATATCTTCCTTTACCACGACAAGCTGAGCATCAGAAAGACCTTCACTCGCAAGATGTTCGAGTTTGCGTTTCTGGAAAGCACGCGAAGCGGTGCAGATCGGAATTTTTGTGAACTCGGTATTAGTGATGGCATGTTTCTTCGGACAAGGGGCGCCTGGCTTGCCCTTCTGTATACGACTGATGCGGGCCGCTTCACTGCTCGAGTTAATCAGGTTCCAGTAAGGAATCCCCAATGGCGAGCCAAACGAAAGCCCTACATCCTCTTCAGTAGCTTGGACAAGTTTTTCCAAATGCTCTTCATCGACATTGGCTACTTCAGGTACCAGCATAAATGGAGTACACCAACCTGTGCCATCGACATCATAATATCGCAGCAGGAAATCATCTTCTCCTGCTGTGCCGATGCCTCCCTGGACAGTAATGCGTACTGGGCAGGGTTTATCGACAGTTGTTTTATTACCGGCAAGAAGAGCTTTGGTATAGATCGAATAGAGTCCCTCGATAAGCTCGGCTCTTTTTTGCTTGAACTCTTCCAGGATCGGCCCCATCAATTCCCCTTTGGTGGCAAAGGCATGCCCTCCGCAGTTAAGGCCTGATTCAATGCGGTACTCAGACACCCAGATACCCTTTTTGGCCAGGAATTTACCCTGTATCAATGCTGAACGGTAATCGCTGACCTTCAGTATAACCTTCTTTCTCAAAAAACCGTTTTCATCAGGAAAAAAAACATCGAACTGGGCTATGCTGCTGTATAAGTACGGATTCATACCAGCCGAGAAGATTACAGAAGACTTCAAAGTGCTGTTTGCAAAACCTCGCAGAGCTGAAATAGCGTCTGCAAATTCCGGAGGAAGCTTTTTGCCCTTACAGTACAAATCCCGATTAAGTTTCGTCATAATGTTGACATCGATACTACCCGGAACAGCCTGACTGCGAAGTGCATCCTGTAACGACTCCTTCTCCTGCGGGTCTGCAGTGGCAATCATATCATTATAAGCTTGCTTGAGTTGACAGGCTGGCAGTAACTCGAAGTAGCGGGTGATCTGGCTGTCCGGTTCAAAAGGCGAAGCTTGTAATTCTTCAACCTGGGGTTTGATCAGGCAGTCCATTAGATTCAGATAAGCCGTAATGCGCAGGGCTCGCGCATTGTCATCACGATCAGTAATCTCCTCATACGGCTGGCCGGTTTTTTCACAGTGGAATTTCCGCATCTGCTCGATGAGTTTATCCTCCACCAGCGAAATAACAGACGAAATGCCGTATTTTGCTATCCGCAGCGGCGCATCGATCGTGAAACCGGTTCCCATTACGGGAATATGAAAAGTATGCGAACTCTGTGGAATAAACTTGCAAATTTTCTTTTTTAGGTTGATTTGATTCAGTTTCATTTTTCTAAAATTGGGCCGTCTATGTCTCTACCATTGTCAATACTATATAGATTAAACATTTTCTGTCAATAAGAAATCCTCAAGAAACAGGTAGAAACAGGAAATCCCTATGGGCTTGCTGTATATTTAGATGGCTGTAACTCAACTGGCCCTACTGCTCTTTGGCAATAAGGTGGACCACTCTCATCTCTATGGATTCCGGAAGTATGTCTACAATCACGTAATGATTGACCGATCCCATCTTTCCAAACTGCTCGTGAAGTCCGGCTCCTCCTCCACCAGTGATTGTATATTCAACTCCTTCATATGTGGCTGTACTGTAAGCATGGATATGCCCGAAGAATACATGGTCTACATTGTGTTTGGACATCAATTTTGCAAATGGAGCAGACATCTCTTCCTCCATGGAATGATAATTCCATTTCTCAACTTCATAGAGAGGCGTATGAACAAAAACAAATTTATACTGCTTATTAACTTCCAGCCATTTGTCAGCCATCTGCAGCTGTTCTTCCCAAGGGACAGCACTCTTTACCCCTGTACTGTCCATAATGACAAACCGGCAATTAGAGACATCAAAATGGAATACTCTGGAATCTTTCCCGCCAAAGGTATACTCGTATGGCAATCCCCCGCTTCTGACATCATGATTGCCTGGTACGGCTAAAAGCGGAAACCGGGCATACTTGTCTAAAACCTGAACGAAGTATCCATCCATATCCATGGAATATCCATTAAGTGTGAGGTCGCCAAGATTGACAGCAAAAAGCGGATCCCACTTGTTTATACTCTGTAGGATGGCCTTCCAGACCTGGAGATCGCTCCGGGTGTCTCCAAGAACGACAAAACGGAAACCTTCATTTTTGTCGACACTAACATTTCCGATCTTTTTGAGAACATTATTGACATGGAATCTATCTCCGTATTTAGACAGATTCTCTTGAATCTCTTCGATGGCCTCTATCCTTCGAGGTATATAAGGCCTGAGCATGGCCCGTACTCCTCCTGCCGAACGGATTTCTCCTTTTTCGGTAAAGGACAGTATCATTCTGTTTTTTACATTCCCGAGCTGAACAAATACTCGCTGTCCGCCTAAGGCTTTTACGGAATAAGCCCTGGAAGGCTTTTCTTCAAAACCGAATAAAGAAAGTCTGTTTAATACTTGGCCGGGAATCTGATCGGGCAGGATTTCATAGATATTGCCTTCCCTAAATATTCTTCCCGCATTTTCCGTCTCATCATTAAAATAGGAACGTATTCGAGTGATCTTCCCATCAGGAAGGAAAGAAAAGGTGAAATAGTTTTTCTCTTCCAGCATGGTTTTTATTGACCATGAAACATTTTTCTTAGATCCATGTTTCTGGATATAAAGGTTCTTATACTCAGGAGCTATCTTCTTAAACTGTTCTACTACAGCAGCCGGGAGTACATCGAATGGAAAATATTCCACCGGACTATATAACTTGGGGTCAGCGTAGGTGTTACCAGCCGGGACAACAACTTCCTTAAACGTAACAGAGACGATGCCGGAGGGCTCTCTAGAGGTCTCAATAATATCCGGCTTCTTGGAAAAAAATAAAATCCAAAGAATCAAAGGAGTGAGTGCCATCCCAATACCCATTAATATTTTTTGACTTTTTTTCATAATCCGATCCTCGATGTTTTGTAATTTCGACGATTAAACATTTTCTTTAGCACGAATTTTTTAGCACAAACGAAAAGAACTAGCAAGAGGGTGATTTTTTTTCCTAATATGATAAACTAATAAAACCAAATGCTGGGAGGATCTTTAAATGCTAAAATCAAACAATCAAGAACTCTCTTCCCTAAAAAAACCAATTAGAATATTATTTTCAACTATGTTGATAGTCCTCATTGGTTTTGCCTTTTTATCTTCATCCGGTAGCCTCAAGCAGGATAGAAAAATGAAAAAAACAAAACGTTCAGTGGTCATTGGAAAACGTGGAGTTGTCGCCACAAGCCAGCCCCTTGCAGTTTTAGCCGGATTGGACATATTAAAAAACGGTGGTAACGCTGTTGATGCAGCCGTTGCGACCGCTGCAGTCTTAAATGTCGTAGAGCCAATGAGCACGGGGATTGGGGGGGATGCTTTTATTATGATTTATCTGGCAAAGGAGAAGAAGCTTCTAGCTCTTAATGCCAGTGGGAGAGCCCCATATAGTCTGAATCGGGACCTTGTTCTTGAAAAAGGCCATAAAAGAATGCCTGGATCGGGAATATTAACCGTAACGGTTCCCGGTGCATTTGACGGTTGGTGTGAAATCCTTGAAAAATACGGTACTTTGGGCCTACAGAAAGTACTGGAGCCGGCCATCTATTATGCTGAAAACGGTTTCCCTGTTACGGAAATCATTCAAAGGTCCTGGAAGGATTATGAAAAAAAATTATTGGGCCATCCGGATATAAAAAAGACTTACCTTATAGACGGAAGGGTTCCCGAAGTTGGCGAAATATTCATTCAAAAGAACTTAGCCCGAACATTAAAGGTTCTTGCTGAAGGAGGCAGGGAAGCTTTTTATAGAGGAGAAATTGCTGAGAATATAGTAAAATTTTCGGATGAAAATGGGGGTTATTTAACGAAAAAAGATTTCGCTGACCACACGTCTACCTGGGTTAAACCGATTGCAGTGGATTATAAAGGGTACACTCTTTATGAATGTCCTCCCAACGGCCAGGGAATTGCCGCTCTTGAAATGCTGAATATCCTGGAAAATGTAAATTTAAAGTCTTTTGGGCATAATTCCTCTAAGTATCTTCATTATTTAATCGAAGCAAAAAAATTGGCCTATGCAGATCTTCGAAAATGGGTGGGCGATCCGGAGTTTAACGATCTGCCCGTTAACGAGATGACTTCAAAATCTTATGCAAAAAAACAATTCAATCGCATCGACATGAACAAAGCAAAACAACGAGTCGATTCGGGAATTCCTGATAAGGGCGATACAATTTATCTGACTGTAATGGATAAAGACAATAATGCTGTTTCGTTTATTAACAGCATCTATGATGAATTCGGCTCGGGCCTGGTTGCGGGTGAAACCGGAATCTGCCTCCAGAGCAGGGGTGCATTATTTAGTCTCCAGGAAGGGCATATAAATATGCTTGAACCGCACAAAAGACCATTTCATACAATTATCCCTGCGATGGTATTCAAAGATGGAGAATTTTTCATGACCTTTGGAGTTATGGGCGGCTCCATGCAGCCTCAGGGTCATGTTCAGGTGCTGCTTAATATAGTCGAATTCGGGATGGACATTCAGGAAGCGATAGAGGCAGCGAGATTCAGGCATTATTCCGGGCTTAGGGTTATGTTCGAGCCGGAAATCGGGGCCGAAATCAGGAATCAACTTGAAGCCTTAGGGCATCAGATAATTCAGCACAGGCAGGGAGCTTATGGTGGAGGTCAGGGAATAATTTTCAATCAAAAAAATGGAACAAAAATGGGCGGTTCAGATCCCCGGAAAGATGGAATGGCTGCAGGATGGTGAGTAAAAGACTTAGGCCGGATTTTCTTGGACTGACAAGGAAGGAGGAAAAATGAATAAAATCGATCCTGCATTTATTAAGGTGATTACAGACAATGTTACAGAAGTTAAAGAAACGGCAGAAAATGTCCCGGATTGGAAATATGCAGCAGATAAGTTCGTTCAGTTTTTTAATACAATGGCAAATCCGTCCGATTTGCTGTGGTCTTTTGAAATGATGAAAGAGCTTAGGGAAACATATAACAAAGCCAGAGATGATGATAAAAGTTATACCAACATTACTTTACGAACAGTAAAGGCTATGCCCAAAGAGAGGCAAAATGACACCAAGAAAATCTTCCTGCAAATTGCCGATATATGCAGAATTTTCCATGCCGGTCACAAGGTGAATTTTGAACCTGACGAGCTGCCTCAGGATTTTGAGGAAGTAATTATGGTTCCCGCTAAAAAGAAAGGTTTTTTTACATATGCGGAAGAAATGCCTTCGCTTTATAAGAAAATCAGCTTAACTTTTGACTATTGGGTTCCCAAAATTCTGGACTGGACTCAGGAGATTCGCGAAAAAGGGCTAAAGGAATGGAAAGGGGATGCTATTCAAGAACACGAAACTTGTACTGACTTTATGCGTTTGGCCTTGATGTTCTTATCTGCACCGGAAACCAATCTTCCCATTGCAAAATCAGATGTCAGAGAAAAAATGCTGAAAAATATATTCCATGAAGATTTTATCTGGATTAAAAAATCACAAAAAAGGGAAGATATTCCGGCTAATTCAGAAAAACTTAAGAATTGTTTAGATCGGCTGTCCTCAGAAGTTAACATGCAAATTAACTATGAAGCTTGGTCGCGTCTATTGAATCTAAAATATATTAAAGTATTCATACATTAAGGATCATCTCCCGTTTTTCGCTTTTTCCCCAGTGGGCAATGGGATTTTATGTCGTCTTTGTGGTAATATATAAATCTGTAATAGTAGAGTAACAATTACCAAATAAACTAAATTTATGAAAGCCATTTGGGATAATCAAATTGTAGCCGAGAGTGAAAAAACAATTGAGATAGAAGGTAATCAATACTTCCCACCCGATTCAATTAAAAAGGAATATTTCTTACCATCAGACAGACATTCAACTTGCCACTGGAAAGGTGAGGCGAGTTACTATCATGTCAAAGTTGGGGAAGAAGTAAATGAAAACGCTGCCTGGTATTATCCGGAACCAAAAGATGCGGCTAAAGAAATTAAAGGCTATATTGCTTTTTGGAAAGGAGTAGAGGTCAAATAAAACACACTTCACCATCGTATTTGGTTCTCATGTAAGCAGTTTTTTTTTATTTTAGTCTTAATTCTGTGTCTGGATATCGACCTAGTTTTCCATTTTACCCTATCTAAGGTGTCACTAATCTATCTGAACGAGCAAAAGTGTTTCTTTTTATGAAATTTAAATTTTAATCTAATTTCATTTCAGATAATATAGGTCATTGGGATAGTGATTTTTGTGATAAGGAGAGATCTGATCATGAAACAAAGATTTTGCTTTAAACAAAGTGTTTTCGGGATGATTTTTTTCCTTCTTATGGGGTTGGGTGCCGGAGTTTTTGCCGACATAAAGGTTGTGAAGATGAAATCCAGAACATTTCCTGATTCCATTGTCTGGGATTCCAATTATACGGCCTGTCTGGCTGCCTCCGATGGGAAGGTCTATGTTGGATTGAACAGACATGGAGCCGGGGGGTCAGTGGCTGTATATGATCCTGGTACGGATACTATGAAGCTTCTGGGAGACATGAACGTGATCACTGGCCAGGCCAATCTTCCTGTCGAGCCCCAGGCCAAAGTACACTCCCAGATTTGTGAAGGGGCGGACGGAAAAATCTATTTCGGAACTCATCTCTCGGCTTTTTACGGCTTTGCAAAGTTCACCAGTCCTGAGTCCTATCCTGGAGGTCACTGGATGGTGTATGACCCAAAAACCGAAAGGATCACTGACCTAGGGATTGCCCTGAAAGGAAATGGTCTTCTCACCATGACGATCGATCCCTTTAGAGAAAGACTGTATGCACTCACATACCCCCTGGCGCATTTTGTCTACTATGATTTCAAAACAAAAAAAACCACAGACATGGGGAAAGTGCAGAACTGGGATAGCATCAGTAGGACATTGGCCGTTGACGACCTCGGAAGAGTCTTCGGTTGCTGGGGAAGGGGAAAACTCTGGAGGTATGATCCGGAAAAAGAGGACATCGAATTTCTGCAGGTGCAGCTGCCGCAACGAGAGGTCGGAATTCCTGTTCACAGGGCCTACTGGGAAACCGAGCAGACGTTTACCGCGGTGGCCCACTCGGATGACCATAAAAAGATCTATTTCTTGGAGACGGGAAGTTCCTACCTGGTTGAATATGATCCACATCAGGGACCTGAAGGGACGATGAAACTCATCGATCAGATCTGTGCCGACCGATACATGGGCAAAAGAAATGTTCCATACGCCATGATCTCCTTCTGCCGGGGAAAGGATAACGTAATCTATTACGCCTGTAACGCCGCGACCGGAGACGAAGATGGAAATCCGTATTGGGGAGGAGGCATGTCTGCCGATCTGGTCAAATATGACCTCAACAGCGGACAAAGAGAGGATATGGGATTGATCCGTTTAGAGGAAGGACTGGTGGCTGTCCATCCCAATGCCGCCAGTGCAGCACCTGACGGAACAATTTACATCGTGGCCCATGTGCTCGAACCAAAGGGCAAGGGCCGGACAATTTCCGGAATGCCGGCTGATCTGGTGCTGGAACAGGAGCCGGAGCATAAAGAGCATTTCCATGAAGGTTTGAGCTACACGTTAAGGCTTTTGATTTATCGACCGGGAGAAATCCAATGAAAGGGAGAAACAGCATACGCCAAATCCTATTTCAGACTTTTTTTGTAGTTGGGGCTTTTCTGGTTCTGTCTTCAGGTGCGGCTGCCCAGGAGACAGGGTCAGTCACAGCCAATCCCCTTCGCCTGGACCTGAGATTTCTCGGGCATCCTCCTCTGGATGTGATTCCTCCTGGAGAAGCCTCTGTTACATCACTTGTTGTTGGCACGGATGGCCGGCTTTACGGCGGAACCTCTGGAAAAAAAGCGCACCTCTTTGTCTTGGATCCTCAATGGGGACATGTTTTTCCGCTGGGATTTTTGCCCGGCGAACAGAGTGTGTTCCACAGCCTGGCTGCCGCTCCTGACGGTGCTGTCTACATCGGAACTTGTCTGCCGCTGAGGGGTCAGTTTCGAGAACGGGGAATAGATGTGATCAGCAGGTATAAAGGGTATTCTGGCG
>SDBS01006749.1_pt1 | contig 11151 bp, 9 predicted proteins | sample 2277091 | NCBI WGS metagenome assembly SDBS01 (sample SAMN10404972, study PRJNA504765) | marine sediment metagenome | isolation source: marine sediment core GS10_PC15, 163 cmbsf | place: Arctic Ocean: Southern Knipovich Ridge | collected 2010 | reverse complement strand
ACTTATGGCTGTGGCGGCTATTGGGGGGTCCCCGGCTGAAAGACCGGGGTTAAATATGGGGGCGGCGGGGTAAATTGGGTTCGTTTCGTTTAAAAGATAGCATTTAGCATTTAGTCCTTGGTATTTAGTTGAGTTTGCCAGCGATTGGGTTCCCCGGCGCGCCGGGACTGACCTTCGGCCAGCGCATTGGGATTGGGTTCGTTTTGCGTATTTGGGTTGTGGGGCGGGGTGAGATTGGGTTTCCGTCTTCGCTCCGCTTCGACGCGACAGGTGTTTCGCATTTTTTGGGTGGGTCGGAACACCTGGTATGCGGAAATTGGGTTCGTTTCGTGCAATTGTGGGATGGGGGGGGCAGAAGTGGAGTAGTGGAGTAGTGGAGAAGGGGAGTAGAGGAGAAGTGGTGAAGTAATTGGGTTCGTTTCGTATTTTTTGGGTGTCGGTGTGGTTTGTTTGTGCGGAATCGCCGTTGGCGATGCTGATTGAGTGGGTCCCTCGACTTTGGGCCGCTGCGTTTCGCTCCGCAGCCCGACGCTCGGGATGACAGCGGGGGTGGAGATTGGGTTCGTTTCGTAAAAGCAGCTTTTGGCTTTTGGCTTTTGGCGATTTGCTGTTGGCTTGGGGGAATCCGGATTTTGAGATTCCAGGCTTGAAACGTGATGCGGCGGTTGCGTGGGCACTGGTTTGTAATTCCTCCTGTTTGAACGGCTGTGTTCAATAGCTGAGCATTATACCAGAAGTTTTACCGTTTATCAAACAAATTCCTGGATTTTCCGCAGATTTTGCAGATTTTCGCAGATTATTTGCCGCGAAAAGGCTCAAGAGAGATTTTGAACCACGAAGGTACGAAGGTTTTTTTACAGGATTTACAGGATGATCGGGATTTGGGCGGTGGAGGGCGCTTCGCGGGAGTCGCGTTGCGACTCCCTGGGGATCAAAACAGCTTGTGCCCTCTCGGAGCAAGCTCCTTCGGGCTCAATCTGTTTTGATCCGGCGACTTTGTCGCCTGGCGAAGCTTGGTCTGGAGTGCATGAGGGGACGAACCGCAGGATGTCGAACTGAGAAATATCGAATGTCGAAGGGGGGATGTTCCATAGTGGATAGTGGGAAATGGGGATTGTTTTTGTTTGACAGGTGGATTTGGATTGACTATTTTCGATTTACGATCTACTATTTTGGAGGTGCCCTTCGACAAGGCTCAGGACGGCGAAACGCCGCGGGTGGTTTAGATGATTAGGAAGTTAAAATTGCGGATTTTGTTGTTTTGTTGGGGAAAGATGCGAAAAAGGTTCCTGGGGCCAGAAAGCGAGCTAAACGCCTGTGAGAAATAGGGTTATGGGGCTCCAAGAAAGTACCGGACACCTTTAATTCGCCTAGAACTGGGAAATCTGAACTTACTATTGGTTAATGATTATTGTAAAGGTGATCTTTCGATGAATGAATTACATGAGGAACTTCTACGAATTGCAGACAAGCTGGAGTTGTACTCACAAGAAACTAAAAAAGAAAATGCCTATCTACTTCTTTCTGAATTAGGGGAAGCTGCGGCCACTGTTGCCAAAGCAGGGAGTGGATCATGGCTTGGGTATCATGCTCTTGTATATTACAATAATCTTGAAGTTCCTCCACCAGGAGCTCATTTCAGCCAAGAGTGGGGCATGAAGGAGACCTATGGCGGCGATGGGACAAAGGGTGATTGGCATGAGTACAACAACGATGACGTTATTGCAGCCATTTATAGTATGGCTGGCAATCCAAACTTAGACTTAGCAAGAAAACTGTCGGAGAAGGTAGAGGATGCTTTTGATACAGATAAGCATGAAGTGCTATCATTACTTTCTACGGCATTAGCTGAGAAAGCGGACCCATTCATTGCAACTCTTAGAGGTGAAGTAGAAAAGCTGAAGGTTTTTTCTCAGACTCAAATAATCGGGGGTTTTCGCCCTTCGGGTAAATTCTTCTCAAGAGACTCGTTGGCAGTTACGCAAGGACTTCGTACCCCCCCACATATTTCAGTTGTCTCTGAGGTCGTGGCACTAGGGCAGGCATCGTCATGTTGCCAACAGTTAAGTCGAATTGCTCGTAGAGCAGGTTCTCATCTGGCACGCCAAACTCGATCTTCAGTACGTTCAAAAGAGATTGGAACTAATGTATTTATAGGTCATGGCGGCTCATCTGTTTGGAGAGACCTTAAAGACTTCATCCAAGATCGTCTACAATTACCTTGGGATGAATTTAATCGCGTCTCGGCGGCAGGGAAACCTAATACTGCGAGGCTTTCTGAAATGTTAGATGCAGCAGCGATAGCATTCCTTGTGATGACAGGTGAGGATGAACAACCTGATGGTAAACTTCAAGCACGAATGAACGTAGTCCACGAAGCAGGCCTTTTTCAAGGAAGGCTTGGTTTCAAAAGGGCAATTGTACTTATTGAAGATGGGTGCGAGGAGTTTAGTAACATACAAGGGTTAGGCCAAATTCGATTTCCTAAATCTAATATCAAAGCGGCTTTCGAGGAAATACGTGAAGTTCTGGAAAGAGAAGGGATATTGGAAGTCGACGACAAGACGTAATTTGTTGAAACGCAAGAGATTGGGCGCGTCCGCCATAGCTTTATGCGAAGAATGGTAAGGAGAAACTAATGTCAGATAATTGTCCTGTATGTCAAACAGAGTTGAATAATAAACGACCTACACAGAATGATGATTTTTCTAAATATGCTTACGATTGTCCTCGCTGTGGTAAATTTGTGTTTACGTGGGATTTAGATTTGACGGAGAACCGCGATTATTGCCATGATAAAGATTGGATATCTGTTTTAAGTTATCATATACGCAAAATGCAGAAGAACGATAAGGAGGTTGTTCTTGATGATAGTTTGACTGAAGCAATTCTTAAACACACGCCTCCGAGCTTAAACGAACAACTCAATAATATAGTACTTTGCATTGGCCAAGCTACAAGTCCTGGAGAAGAAGTAAAGATAGATATAGCAACTCATCAGTCAATAATGGGAGCAATAAACCGTAATGGTTTTGGTTTTGTGTTAGAACACCTTAAAGATCGGGGTCTTATAGATGGTCTTTTAGTATGGGATGCATTGCGATGCGAAATTGATGCCACGTTATCATTTGATGGATGGGAATATTATGGAAAACTCGAAAGAGGCGCCATTGATAGCCGGAAAGCATTTATGGCAATGAAGTACGGTGATAAAGAACTTGATAGAATTGTGGAAGATTATTTTAGACCGGCAGTAGCTGAGACGGGTTTTGAATTATTTCGGCTTGATAAACACCCCAAGGGGGGGCTTATTGATGACCGGCTAAGAGTTGAAATTAGAAACTCCAGATTCTTAATTTCAGACCTGACTCATGATAACAATGGGGCATATTGGGAAGCAGGTTATGCGGAAGGACTTGGGAAACCTGTCATATATACTTGTAAGAAGGAAAAATTTGACAAAGACAAATCACATTTTGATACTAACCACCATTTAACAGTACCGTGGGATGCGGATAATATTGAAGATGCGGTTAAATCCCTTAAAGCTACGATCAGGGCTACGCTACCTAGTGAAGCAAAAATGAGCGATAATTGATTAGTGGAATCGCAAAGTTCAAAGGTGTGGAATCGCCCCTCCATAGGCGGATTTCGCTTTGCTCAACTTTGGCGATGTTGTTCTTATGACCCCAGGCGAACCTTGGGGCTAAATGGATTTGAAGCGCTTCGCTTTGTTGTTTTATTCTGGATTCCCGCTTTCGCGGGAATGACACGGGGTGTGATGGGTTGGTTGGACTGTTCGGACGGGTGGGCGTGGTGGTGGGGCGATTTGAGATTTAAGATTTGAGATTTGAGACGGTGGGTGTGGGGGCGGTGTTCTATATTGTCGATTGAATTTGAACCCCGATGTACATCGGGATGGTGTTTTAGCAGGTCCCTCCGCTTTCCCGGCGCGCCGGGACTACGCTTCGCTTCGCATGCCTTCGGTCGGGATGACACGGTGGGCGGGGTAGGTGGTATTCGGTTTAGAACCTGCGTTTGTGCGGGTCGTAGGTGAATTTATAGGGGTGGTATAATTAAGTTACTTGAAAATGGGGAGGTTTAAGCTATTGGGGGTGTATACCCTTTAGGGTAATAGATTTTCGCGTTGAAAATCATAATGCATTATCGCGAAAGTACTTATCCGCGTACGAGCATGCATTTTTTTAGAAGGGATGGTGTGATATGAAAGTTCCTGGATTCGGAGTCATTTTATTAGCTTTGGCGATCGGTTTGTTTGCGGTAGCCGGCTGTGAGAAGAAGGTTGACGAGGCGGCAACGACAGAAGCGGAAAAGGCCGCCGAAGTTGTCGAAGAGACCGAAGCAGTTGAAATCGTCGAAGAAGCAGCGGAGGCTGTGGAAGCTGAAGAAATAGCCGAAGCAGTTGAAACAGTCGAAGTGCCTGTAGCAGAAAAAGCGAGAGAAACAATAACAGCAGTTGTGATAGATGAGGCAAGGCCGTTGAGCGAGGTCAGGGCCGAGGCGGCTGATTTGAATGACGCCAGCCTCAGGGCTGCGGCAATGGGCTACAGGGTCCGGATCATCGCAAAGCAGGACGAACTCGCCGATCTGACGGGCAAATTCCCGAAAGTTCCGGGGATTGAGGAATTCGGCAGGGCGCCTTTGACGCCCGAGCCCGATGTCGGCGACCTGACGAAATCGATATCAGGCTTGACCGAAAGGTACCAAATCTATTTCGATATGCTTAAGGCGCGAGGCGGTGACCTTTCGGGGCTGTGACTTTAAGAGGATTCGTAAGAACGGTTGGTTATAGCGCTGCAAATTGATGTTCGGCGCAGAGGGAGGGGTGAGAAGAAGGGGGGGCTTTGTAGTATCATTTCAAAGTTGCCTTAATCCGCATTTGGCACCGGATTCTCGGTTTTGCGTACTGGCCTAATGGTAGATCAAAAGTCAAAGTGCAAGGCGCAAAACTGTGGGATCGCCTTCGGCGATGACCTGCAAATGGCCCCCGAAGCGCCTTTGTATTGCCATACCCGGTGGGACCTGATAGAATATGTGTCTTGATTTGTTGGGATGGTGTTTTCGTTTTGGAGGTTTTATTATGGGTTTTGGATCGTCGTTTAGAAAAACAGTAGTGCTTCGTTTGTTCTGGCTGGTGTGGGCTGTGGTTTTGATCGTCCAGGTGAATTTGCATGCGGCTGGGATGGGGTGGAAAGCGGCTGGGAAGAACGGGGCTGTTGCTGCCGGGGGAGAGGAGGCGGTGGCGGCGGGTATTTCCATGCTCGAGCAGGGAGGCAATGCAGCGGATGCGGCGGCGGCGACGCTGTTGGCGCTGAGCATAACAGATTATGGTTCTTTTGCCATCGGGGCTGAGATACCATTAATTATCTACGATGCGAAGAAGGGGCAGGTAAAAGTCCTGTGCGGGCTGGGCGTCGCACCGCTCGATGCCGAGGCAATCGAGTGGTATTACAAGAACACGATCCCGGCAAAAGGCAGTATGAAAGCGGCGCCGGTTCCGGGCGCGGTGAGCCTGGTTATGGCTGTCCTGAAGCTGTACGGGACCGTGAGCTTCGAGCAGGCAGTGGCGCCGTCGGTTTCGCTGCTGGATGCCGGAGGCAAGGACTGGTATGCCAATCTGGCGAAGACTTTTCGCAGGCTCGTCGAGACCGAAAAGAAAACGCGCGGCTCACGAGAACAAAAACTTCAGGCCGCCCGCGACCGTTTTTATAAAGGGGACATCGCCGACGAACTTGCAAAGTTCTATGCGGCCAACGGCGGCTTTCTTGGCAAGGCTGATCTGGCTGCCTATGTTACGCGCGTCGAGGACCCGGTTACGATACAGTACAGGGGCTACACCGTCTGCAAATGCGATACGTGGACCCAGGGGCCGTACCTGTGTCAGACGCTGCGCCTTCTGGAGGGATTCGACCTCGCCAAAATGGGGCATCTGTCGGCTGATTACATCCATACGCTGACAGAAGCACTGAAGTTAGGATTTGCAGACCGTGACGAATACTATGGGGACCCGCTCTTTGTGAAGGTTCCGATGAAGGCGCTTCTTTCAGAGGAGTACACAAGCCTTCGCCGCGGCCTGATCGATATGAGCACGGCTTCGGCTGAGGTCCGGCCGGGCGATCCGGTCAATATGAAGGCGGTGAAGGGGCCGGGGACTTATCGCCCGGGGCCGGGCGGAACCACAACGTGCGTCGTTGCAGACCGCTGGGGCAATCTCGTGGCGGCGACGCCGAGCGGCAACGGGCCCTACACAATCTGTAAGGAACTGGGAATCGCACACGGCAACAGGCTTAGAAGCCTGAACACCACGCCGGGACACCCCAACCGTATCGAACCGGGCAAACGCCCCCGCATTACGCTGACCCCCACCATAGTGCTCAAGAAGGGCAAGGGCGTTATCGCAATCAGTGTCGCCGGCGGCGATCTTCAGGACCAGACCACGCTGAACTGCCTTCTGAACCATATTGAATTCGGTATGATGCCGGAAGATGCGGTCACCGCCGGGCGTTTCAGCACGCCACACCATCAGGGCAGCTTCAATCCCAATCCCGAGCGCGAAAAAACATTGGGGACACTGGCAGGCCTTACACTGAATGACGGTCTCAAAGACGGAGTTAAGGAGGACCTTGCAAAGCGTGGACACAAGATAAAGACCACCTCGCGACCTATCGCCTATCCGGTGATGATTTATGTCGATCCGGATACCGGGATAATCCGCGCTGCCGGGGACCCCAGGACCCGCCGCCACGCCGCAGCCCTTGAGTGAGGATCAATAGTCCTTCAAAAGCCGACGCAGGTATTCATACCACTGCTCCTGGACGCGGTCGATCGGTCCGATGTGCTTTTCGAAGGCTTCAACTGTTCCGCCGGCGGCGATGACCTGCAAATACGCCTGCCGATACTTTCCGTTTTCGTAACGGAAAAGGAAATGGCTCAGGCTCCACCAGTGGATATAATACAGATTGAAGTGCTCATCGATATCCGGCCCGCCACTTCCGGAGATAATCGCTGCAAGGGGGATAATCTTGCTGCGTTCAATATCTTTCGTTATGTCTCCACTGAGCTCCATTTCGCCGAGCCACCAGATGGGATAAGTATGCCGGTCAATCTGCCCCAGGTGCAGTCCCTGTGCGTCAATCTCACTGGTGCTGAAGTACTCCGCGATGCCCTCCTCGGCCCACTTGGCGAGATCGAACCGGGCCACCTCATGGTTTAACTGATGCACCGCTTCATGCACCATCCAGTGATACGGGCTGACTTCATCTGTCGGATAATATGCGTAACAATAAGGATGCCGATAGAATGCCTCCGCCCAGCCAATGCCGTCATTGCACCGGCGAAACTGGGCACGATCCTTGAACAATTTCAGCTTCAGCTTCTCGTGAGCGTAGTCGGAACCGGCAAGATCGGAGAACGTATCGCGATAGACTGTATAGAGCATTTCGACAACATTACCCGTCTTGCGCGTATGTTCGGGCGTTGCCGTCGAGTAGATAACATAGTGCTCGGTGCTTAGCTCTATATTCGGTGTCCACCTCCGATACAGGTAATTCGCGGCGAAAATACCCGCGGCAACCGAGAGCAGCACAAGCAGCCGCCACGGCCGCCTGGGTATGATCCACTCTTTCAAACTCCTGCGCTTCATGATGCCCCTGGACTTTTACTGTTGAGAATAACCACCGACACGAACGGATGCAAGATAGTATCATAAAAGAAGCATATTCTGCAACACAATTTGGGCGTGCGGCTATTGACATGTTCCCAGGCGGTGATTAGGCTGGATGCATAAACTTGTGTATGTGAACGCACCGGCAATATCTGCGTACACTTGCATGACGATACAGGGTCTGTGATGTTACGACCGATAAGCGGCGGCTGGATTGTCCGACATTAGTGTTCGCCGTCGTCGGTCGGGGTGACAGGTGCAAGTGGCGATAATAAGTGCTGTTGCAGTTCGGTGCGAGGCGGAAAATGGCGGCGCGTCGCCGGTTTGCGGAGCGGTTATTTAGACCTAAACTTCGGAGTCAAAATAGCCGATTTTTGACGTTATACGGCGATTTGAAGGCAAAGAGCAACAAGTGTTTGTATTAGGAAAACGAAACGATGAATGTAAGCAAGCTGAGCAAAGAGGATTTCAGGAGCTTTGTTACCGGTCTTATCGCATCGGAGCAGGCGGTGGTGGGGGTCCAGAGCAAAGGAGAGAGGTTTGCGTTCGGGCCGTTAGCGTCGGTTGATGATTTGCGGCTGGACTACGATGTGACGATGCTGCCGCCGAAGAAATACTTTCTGCCGCAGACCGAGACTCTGCTGACTTACGAATTGCCCTGCCAATACAAATCGCAATACGACGATCGGCAGATGATTCTGTTGGGGGTGCACCCCTATGATGTCGTGGCGATCGGCCAGATGGATACTCTGTTTTCGCAGGATGAGTATGATAATCACTATATGGGGCGACGCAATAATACGACTATTATTGCCTGCGACGTCGTTAGCCCTTCGCAGAATGTCTTTGCCTCGTCGATGGGCACGGCGACGGTGAAGGAAGGTTATGATATTCTGCTGACGGATGTTGGAGATGCCTATGTCGTCGATGCGGCGACGGAGAAGGGCGAGGCGCTCTTGCAGGGAGTTGCGGGGCTCGGGCAGGCATCGGCAGACGACCTTGCCGCACGGCAGGGGGTTTGGGACAAGAATACCGTCGAGCTCAACAAGCATCCGCTGACGTGCAAACCGTCGGATTTGCCGGCGCTGTTAGAGAATGCTTACGACCATCCGGTCTGGGAAGAAAAGGCCCGGACCTGCTATTCCTGCGGGTCCTGTAACACAACCTGTCCGACGTGCTATTGTTTCGACGTGCAGGATGATGTCGACTGGGATCTGTCGGGCGGTTGCCGCCGGCGTGCGTGGGACGGCTGTCTGCTGACTAATTTTGCGACCGTGGCGGGCGACCACAATTTCCGAAAGGCACGCGCGGACCGCTTCCGCCATCGGCTGTACCGCAAGGGCAAATATGTTCCCTCGAAGATCGGTGGGCAGATCGCCTGCGTGGGCTGCGGGCGCTGCATCACGGCGTGCATTCCCGACATCGCCAACCCGGTGACGGTCTATAACACGTTAGCCGAAAAGGTCGCATCCGTTTCAGGTAAATAGAGCGGAGTTTATCCCGCTCCCGGATCGTTATATAAATAGGAGAAGTTTTGATGTGCGAATGTTGTGCGGTGGAAAAAGACATCTATTTGCCCGAGCCGGCCTCGATTGACGAGTGTCAAATGGTCAACGATACCGAGATGTACATGCATCTCGAACTGGATTCCGGCAAGGAGTTGGGGCATATGCCGGGCCAGTTTGTGGAAGTCTCGGTGGCGGGTATCGGCGAAGCGCCTCTTACTGTTTCGTCGTCGCCCACCCAGGACGGTTTCGAGTTGGTCGTTCGCAATGCCGGGCGGGTAACCGGCGCAATGCACCGGATGAAGCCGGGCGACAAATTGGGTATTCGCGGGCCGTTCGGTTCGGTCTACCCCGTCGAGGAGTTGAAGGGCAAGGACCTTGTCTTTATCTGCGGCGGCCTCGGGCTGGTGCCGCAGAGGGCGTTTATTAATTATGTGTTGGACAATCGCGAAGATTACGGCGAGGTCGTCATTCTTCAGGGCACGAAGTGTTACGAAGATCGCCTCTTCGCCGATGAAATTGCCGAGTGGTCCGTCCGGGACGATATGCAGTTGATGGAGACGATAGACGTTGCCAGCGAGCAGTGGGACGGCAATGTGGGTGTGGTAACGATGTTGATTCCCAAAATTGACCTTGACCTGACCGCGGCGGGGCTGCTGGTGTGCGGTCCGCCCATTATGTACAAGTTTGTGCTGATGACGCTGATGGAGTACGACGTGCCGTTTGGCAATGTCTTTGTCAACCTGGAACGGCGGATGAAATGCGGTGTGGGCAAATGCGGCCACTGCCAGATAAACGGCGTCTATGTCTGCCGCAGCGGTCCGGTATTTCGTTATTCTGATTTGGCCACTGTGCCGGAGGCTATCTGATATGAGTAAACCGAGAGTAGCAATTTTTGATTTCGCCTGTTGCGAGGGCTGTCAGCTTCAGATCGTCAACCTGGAAGAGGAAATCCTCGATCTGATCGGCGCTGTCGATGTAGTCGAGTGGCGTGAAGCGATGGCCGAATCCAGCGAAGATTACGATATCGCGATCATCGAAGGTTCGATCACGCGTCCGGAGGATGAAGACCGCATAAGGGCGATCAGGAGCCGGGCAAAGATTCTCATTGCTATCGGCGCCTGTGCGACAATTGGCGGCATTAATAAACTCAAGAACAATTTCGACCTTGATGAAGTCAGAGAATACGTCTATGGCGAAGCGGGCGGGATGGAACATCTTGACACGGCGCCGACCAGGGCGGTCGACGAGGTCGTTAAGGTTGACTACAAGGTGCACGGCTGTCCGATGAATCCGGAAGAATTTACGTATGTGGTTCGATGCCTGTTGATGGGCAAGGCGCCGGAGATACCGGATTACCCGGTTTGTGTCGAGTGCAAAATGAAGGAAAATGTCTGCCGGTGGGAATACGATGAGATATGTCTCGGCCCCATCACACGGGCAGGTTGCGGCGCCAAGTGTCCTTCGGCGTGCTTTCGATGTTTCGGATGTCGCGGATATATCGACGACCCGAACATGACCGCGGCCAAGGATGTCATGGACAAATACGACTTGAGTGTCGATGCGTTGAGAAGTAAACTGGTTTTATTTGGCAGTAAACAGGGACCGACTTATGAGTAATGCAGAGGTAGAAGTGGCTGATGTGAATATTGATGTAAAGCATCTGACCCGGGTAGAAGGGCACGGCAATATCGTTGTCAACATGACCGAGGGAAAGGTGGAAAAGGTCCAGTGGCAGGTTCCTGAGGCGCCGCGTTTCTTCGAGGCGATGGTGAGGGGACGGCATTTCGACGACATCCAGACGATCGTCAGCAGGATTTGCGGCATATGTTCGATCAGCCATTCGCTGGTCGCCACCAAGGCGGTCGAGAATGCGATGGGTGTGGAGGTCTCCGAACAGACGGACATGCTCAGGCTGCTGATGCACTACAGCGAGCAGTTGCAAAGCCACGTGCTGCACGT
>SDBS01006748.1_pt1 | contig 11153 bp, 12 predicted proteins | sample 2277091 | NCBI WGS metagenome assembly SDBS01 (sample SAMN10404972, study PRJNA504765) | marine sediment metagenome | isolation source: marine sediment core GS10_PC15, 163 cmbsf | place: Arctic Ocean: Southern Knipovich Ridge | collected 2010 | reverse complement strand
GTTTGGTAGGGCATATCAACGATCTGGGGTGAATACCGTGTGTAAGTATTTACTTTTAAAGCATGCTTTCGAGACGCTGGGCTGCATCCGCGTACAATTCAAGACCGACGCGCGCAACGAGCGGTCACAAAAATCCCTTGAACGATTAGGAGCGGTCAAAGAGGGTGTCCTGCGCAAGCAAATGATTGTTAGCGATGGTTATGTCCGCGACTCTATCTACTACAGCATTATTGACAGCGAGTGGCCGTCTGTAAAGGCTAACTTGGAAGAGAAGATGAAGCGGTCATACGAATAAACCGGAAATCCATAAGCTCTCGTATCGAGCTCCACTACGATTAATCCTTGAAATACCCTAGGACCATTGGTTCTACCTACTCCGTAATCACGAGCTAAGAAAAACATAGAGAACAGCCCAGGTGCCGGAACTTCCTGGCGGGATAATGCCCGTTTATTCAATGAGTGGATAATTTCAATTCGCCAGTTCACTATCAAAATAGAGCGGCCGCCCACTTTGCTCTTCATATTACATTATCAAGCAGCCAATAATGCCTTACAATTCAGTCTCGCCGGTTAGCGCCTTCTGCTTTTCACCCCCGGGCTATGAGCTTGGGAGTAATGGGTATGACGGCAGATGTTTCCTGAGGAGGAAAATATGACAGATGAAATGGAAACGAAAACAACAGATGTTCAGGGAGACGACGGTAAATTATTTGATAGCAAAAGGCTAATGTCGACATCATCCCAGGCGATGCTGCTATCCTGGCTATTTCTTGCAGTCATTGTGCTTTTCGGGATCAATCTGATCATCTTCTTATTATCGGTCGCCGGTGTGCAACTCCGAGACGCCATCGTCACGCTGAACCAGATGGTTGGTAATCTATCCACGCCATTGCTCCTTATTGCCATAGCGGGTTTCTTCTTTGTTTTCTTAAGGGCGATATCCGAGGGGCTGTATCTGCTTATGGATTTAGAGGATAAAGTCTCAAAGATCGATCAGTCGATAGGAGAGAAGAAGTAGAGGATCTATTCCAAAGGCAGCTCGATCTCTATCTGGTTATGGTTATTTCCTGCCCCGGTTGCTATCTGGTATGCTGGGGCAGACTCAATACCAATCCTGTAAGGCCTTGCGTCGCAATATGACTCACCGATGCTCCCTGCAGTTAGATGTACTGTTGATGACCCCAAAGAGTTCGACATGAACAAACCTCCCTTATAGAATCTACTAGCAAGAACACAGGTTTGCTATGGGAAAAGACGACGATCCAAAAACACTGATCGCTGATCTTCAAGAACGCAGGAAACTTCTTGTCCTTTTAGTTGCGGAATACAAAGATCGGCTTAAATTTGACGACTTACGAGATGATGAACTCGATCGCTCCATAGAAGAGCTGCGGGTGCTGAGGACACAAATGCAATCCATCGATTCAGCCCTGGCGGAGATCGGAGACAAACCTGATGGCACAACACCCGACGCTCAATAGTGTGGATCACTGCTCGAAAGAGGTATTGCGTATGAAGACCTTCCGCTTATTACTAATTCTGTTCCTATCAATGTTCGTCGTGTCCTGCGCTGCAACCTATGAAATTCCTTCTCCCACAATCGCGCCGGCAACACCCACTGCTACCTCTGTATCTACAGAGGAGATGATCCGTCATAAATCTGATACGGTTATCGAAGCACTGCACGATCGAGATCTAGATCGGCTTGCGAGACTGGTCCATCCAACGCAGGGCATACGTTTTTCTCCCTATGCGTTTGTGCACGAGGCGGATATTTTGGTCGCCGTCGAGGACGTTCCGAATCTTTTCTCAAAGGATACGGTGCTCCTATGGGGGGTGTACGATGGCTCTGGTGCGCCGATCGAACTTACTTTCGCGTCTTATTACGACCAGTTCATTTACGATCAGGATTTCGCCAATGCAGAGGAAATTGGATATGATCGGCGGATCGGAGGCGAGGGTGGGATGATCAATAATATTTCGGATTTCTATCCCGGGGGAGTGATGGTTGAATATCATTTCACAGGATTTGACCCTGATTATGGTGGACTCGATTGGCGGAGCTTGCGGTTGGTTTTTATGCAAGAAGGGGATGAGTGGTTTCTTGTTGGGATTGTCCATGATGAATGGACGATATAGCTGTACACGGACGATGGGCTAGGTCATTCTTTAGGGTCGAAGACCTGCGAAAAGAGGCCAGATACCTGACCCTTGTGAGGTGTTCATGATGAACGAAGAATTCGTATTGATAGAGCATCAAAACCAGGTCGCGATTCTCAAGCTAAATCGAGGGATTACAAACGCAATCAATGGCGACCTTATCGATGCACTTGACTCAGCTCTAAAGAGCCAAGCTGCAGATCCTGATGTTCTCGGGATAGTACTTACGAGCTCCAATAATAAATTCTTCTCCATCGGCTTAGATATCCCGAGTATATTCGCTCTTGGTGAGGCTGATTTCCGATCTTTCTACCAGTCCTTCAACCAAATGTGCCTTGGAATGTTGACGATCTCCAAGCCCCTCGTCGCCGGGATTACCGGTCATGCGATTGCGGGCGGCTGTATTTTAGGGCTTTGTTGTGATTACCGATTTATCTCCGAAGGGCGCAAGCTGATAGGGTTGAATGAGATTAAGTTAGGGGTTCCGGTTCCCTATGTGGCGGATTGCATTCTCAGGAAATTAATTGGGTATCGGAATGCGCGCGATGTCATGGATTCAGGCGGGTTCCTCGAACCCGATGAAGCACAACGATTGGGTGTCATTGGTAGGTTTTTGCACATAGAAGTAGTGGTATCCCAATCAATTGAGAAAGTAAGAGAGCTGGCCGCGGACTCCCTGGAAGCATTTGCATTGATAAAAAGCAGCCGAGTACATGCCATTGAGGGCGAGATCGCGGCGCAATTGTCGGATCGGGAAGATGCATTTATCAAGTGCTGGTTTTCGGATGAGGCCCGCGTGCAGCTTAAGGACGCCATCTCTAAGTACTAGCGGTTGTGCGCCAGTATCCACGATGAAGCCAGATTGCAACCAGTGACTCGATAAGGAGCTTGATGACGGAGGATGCGATTCGGAAGATTTACGATTATTCGTACTGGGCTTTTGAACGTGTTTGGAATTGCATCTGCCAACTGACGGATGAACAATTCACGCAGGAGCTTGGCTATTCTTCGGGTTCCATTCGGAACCATGTCATCCATATGATCAGCAGCCATCGGCGCTGGGTTAACCGACTGAAGGGAGAAGAAATTCTTCCACATCTCAATTTTGAGGATTATTCATCGCTGACGGCCGTGAAAGCTATATGGGATGAAGCAAAGGCTGAATTTCTCGACTTTATCTATTCACTCGACCAAGCACAATTGGATGAGGTGATCCCTTATGAGATTGCCAGCCGTGGTGTAGTTTCAAATTCGCAACAGTGGGAAGTGCTCCTGCACCTGGCTAATCACGCCACGGACCACCGGTCCCAGATTCTGGCAATGCTGCACCAACACTTCGGCATACAAACGATTGAGCAAGATATGATTTTCTTCCTGTGGGAAGAGGATGTCAACCAAGGATAATCAATCGCCACAAATATGTGGAAAGTAAAAGTGGTTTTGATGGGGAAACATTCTGAACTGATTTATGGAGGAAAACTACGTGAGCACCCCGAAAGACTTAATGGGGACAATGCGGCTCCCCTTCGTTATCTTAACTCCTGCCTGTGTAATAGTTGGACTCGGAACCGCAGTTTGGTCAACCGGAGAAGTTAATTATTTATATTTCATCCTGGCGCTTATCGGGGCAATTGCTGCTCATATCAGCGTCAATACCTTCAATGAGTACTTTGATTTCATGAGTGGATTAGACCATAGAACGCATAGGACTCCCTTTAGCGGCGGCAGCGGCACCTTGCCTGAGAAGCCTGAGCTCGCGCGTCAAGCCTTGATCGTCGCTCTCGCAGCAATTATGATTACAGCCCTGATTGGCTTATTTTTCCTGCGGGTGAGGAGTATGTCGCTCTTACCGTTAGGTGCTCTCGGGCTTCTTATTATCATTGCCTACACACCCTGGTTTACCCGCAACCCTGTTCTCTGTTTGATTGCCCCCGGATTGGCTTTTGGACCACTGATGGTCATGGGCACTGATTTTGTTCTAACTGGCGGGTACTCGTGGACGTCCTTTATTGCGTCCCTTGTACCTTTTTTCTTGGTTAATAACTTGCTGCTCCTTAATCAATTTCCGGATATCGAAGCAGATCAAAGTGTGGGCCGACGACATCTTCCGATAATTTTCGGAAGAAAGGTGAGCGGCCTGATCTATGGCTCAATCTTGCTTCTAGCTTATCTATCCATCATCCTCGGTGTCACGCTGGGTCATCTGCCTCGCACAAGTCTAATTGGATTGCTAACGCTGCTTATCGCTGTACCCGTCATCGTCGGTGTCTATCGTTCCGCCGAGAGTGTGGAGAAATTAGTGCCCTTCTTGGGCTTGAATGTGATCCTCAATATCGCCACCCCAACACTGGTCGCCATTGGGTTGTTTCTAGGATAGGCACGGAGACTCAATCCTTTGATGTGTTGAGTTAAGGTGATATTCGGTCCATTCGGGGATTTCTGCCCGGGGAGTCGTCATAAGCTACAGATACCTGGGAGTTATCAGCTGGAAGGTGTCCAGCACAACCCGTCTTTTCGCGAGCTCAAACCAAGTAGGCAATAGAATGGTACATACAATAGAATCTTGGATGCACGGAGCAATCAAATGCTTATACTCGCGATTTGAATAGAAGTCATTGGTTTCTACAATTGCCTTTGTCACACATTAATCAAATCACGGAGACAGGAAGATGAAGTATGCCATTGGAAAATTTTCACTACTGTGTATGGCTATTACGATGAGTGCCACCGTGTCTTGCAGCCCAATATCGCCGTCAACGTCCGCCTTACTGGACTTATCGCCAACAGCAGAACTACTATTGCCAACCAACACGTCCTCACCCGAACTCCTTCCTGAACCGCCAACAGAGACATATCAAGCCCCTACACCGACCCCTGAACACCTCAGACTTTCGAGTGCTGCCTTCACCGCGGGGGGGATGATCCCTCAAAAATATTCCCGCCGCAGTGAGGACATTTCACCGCCTTTGCTGTGGGACGATCCCCCTAGGGAGACGCAGAGTTTTGCGCTCCTCGTTCTTTCGGATCCTTTAGCAGATGGGGGCGGAAGATGGATCCAGTGGATTCTCTATAATATTCCAGCTGAGACCCGTGCATTACCAGAGGGTATCAGGGCGGAAAAAGAGGGGATACTACCCGATGGCAGTCAGCACTACAAGAACAGTTGGGGTGAGTTTAAATATGGTGGTACCAATCCACCTCATGCCTCCACCTTCAGCTATACTTTCACGCTTTACGCGCTGGATATAATGCTCAACCTCGATGCAGTAGAAGAAATCATGAATGAGGAAGGTACACTTCCCTGGATAGGTGCTAGTAGAGATGTACTCTTACGAGCCATGGATGGGCACATCTTGGCTCAGGGTGAGCTGGTGGGGAAATACAAAGAACCGTAAGTACCAGAGACTGGCTCATAGGGCTACGAATGCCAACATCAATGGCTCACAATAAGAGACAAAATGGGAAATCCACGTGTTGGTTGCTATTTACTTCTCATGAAGATAAGTATGAAAAAGGAAGTCGTTTGCAGCGGCAGCATAATCATTTAATAGCGGGTACAAGACCAGACTCTTTTATAATTATTTGACAGGCTGTGAGCCACGGCTGCCGCGTGGAGGGCTAGAGGGTTCAGGGCATTAAGCTGCAGCGGCCTTCATGGTGTTCGGGGGTTTCTGCCCGCATAGTGATAACCGTTATTAGATTCAGACGCTAGGGTTTTCTTACCATGTCAGACATGAGTCAATTGAATATCTCAATAGCGGTTCAGGATTTCCGTCGAGCGCGCCGCAAAGCTGCGATGCACGAGGTCTTCGCCCGTTTTACCAGCAAGTCCGATGATCTTCTCTCATATGAGGAAGTGAGCAGCTCACTCAAGGGCAGGAAGAGTGCAAAGCAGGAATTGAGGGAAATACCGCTGGATGCGATTGTGGGCAGTGTGGGGCGCTATAAGGACTTCACACGCAAATTCTTACCTTTGCAAGATAGCGACGAAAGTCGGTGGGCAAGGGTCAAAGCGGCGGTTATGGGAATGACGGGACTACCACCGATCGAGGTTTACCAGATTGGCGATGTCTATTTTGTGCTTGAGGGAAATCATCGTGTATCGGTTGCCCTGCAGATCGACGCAACGCATATTCAGGCCTATGTTACTGAGGTCATTACGAAAGTAGCGATCTCGCCAGATACCCAGCCCGACGATCTGATTGTTAAAGCAGAATATGTTGACTTTCTGGACTTTTCCCGCCTGGATATGCTGCGTCCAGAGGCTGACATGAGCGTTACCGCTCCAGGCAAGTATCATGAGCTTGAACAACAGATTTCAAATGTTCGTAACTTCCTAAGTAAAGGCGGAGAAAAGATTATCTCCAATGATGATGCTGTCGCGCATTGGTTCGATGAGTTCTATCTGCCAGTGGCGAGTGCAATCAGAGACCGCGGCCTCCTGAGAGAGTTTCCGGATCGCACGGTGACAGATCTCTACTTGTGGGTATATGAGCACAGAACTGCTTTAGAGAAAGCGTTAGGGTGGGATATCGAACCTGAAGAAGCAGCAAGTGATCTCGCCGAACGGTTCAGCCCCGGGTTCCTTCGAAAAGTATCACGGATACGGGAAAAAATATTTGATAAGTTAACACCTGATGAGCTTGAAGCCGGTCCTGCACCGGGAGAATGGAGGAAAAAGCGGGTAGCGGTGCGCAGAGAAAATCGGTTATTCACGGAAATCCTTGTCCCTATCAGTGGTTCGATGCGTAGTTGGCAGGCATTTGAGCAGGCAATGGTGATGGCCCAGCGCGAAGACGGAAGGTTGCGTGGTCTTCATGTGATTCCCGCAGATTCCGAAAAGGATATGGAGCAGGCGCGAGCAGTGCAGACCGAGTTTCTCGACCGGTGCCAGGCTGCAGGAATACAGGGGCAGATGGCTATCGAGATTGGGGGCATATCCCGGAAGATCTGCGAACGTGCTCGCTGGGTCGATCTTGCGGTTGTGAGTCTGGCTCATCCGCCCGGGCGTTTCCCAATTACAAGGCTGAATTCAGGTTTCCGGACGATGATCCAGCGCTGTCCCAGGCCTGTCGTGGCAGTGCCGGGAACACCCTCGCCGATGAAACGAGCCTTGCTGGCCTTCGACGGTAGCCCAAAAGCTATGGAGGCGCTTTTCGTTGGAACTTATCTGAATGTCCTATGGAATACAGACTTGGTTCTCTTAACCACATCAGAAAGGCGTAGAGTTACGTCGAAGGTATTAAATCAAGCCCAGCAGTACATTACAGCCCATGGCGCGCAAGCTATTGCCTTATACAGGAGTGGTCCAGCGGCTGAAACCATTTTGACATCAGCCGAAGAACACGAATGCGACATGTTCATTATTGGTGGATACGGGATGCAGCCGGTGCACGAGGTTGTGCTTGGAAGCACAGTGGATCAAGTGCTGCGAGAATCAAGGATGCCGGTGATGGTTTGCCGATAGCGATTGATTCAAATAGAGAGTTACGGAAACGATTTAGGATCAGTATCTCGCGGGAGCAGCTCTGAGCCAGCTGTGTTATGGTCAGATTGTCTCCAACGTTGATCTGCGGATTATCTCTAAACCTCTATCACGCGGAGTGGGAATATGTCAACAACTGTTGTATCGCCGTAGGTTGTGCTCGTCTGGGCGTTATAACGTCTATGATGCATATGCCCGTGGAGTAAGAAACGCGGTTTAAACCAGGCCATCAGTGTGAGGAACGCTTTAAAACCAATATGTGCTCGATCTGTGCTGTCGTGAATCCCAAAGGGCGGTGAGTGTGTGATGACCACATCGACAAATCGGCCGTATCGCAACTTATTCACAAGCAAGCGGGGTATTAATCTTGCGAAGCGGGCGCGCATTTGTCCTTCGGTGTATTGAAAAGGGGGGCCCGGTCGATATCGTATGGACCCGCCCAGCCCCATAAATATTAAGCCTTTGACATTGACGACCCGTCCGTCGATGAGATCGCAGCCTTCCGCCGTTTTAACACGGCGGCCTGTTGCAGTAAGTTGGACCTTCACATCGTGGTTTCCGCGCACATAAAGAACCGGTTGGTTTGTCATCGTGACAACGTATTCAAGATAGTCGTTGGGCAGGTCACCACAACCTACAAAGAGATCAACATCTCCGTAATTGTGGTTGATATGCTCCGAATAGACTCGCTCATCTACGCGGTCGCTGATGGCCAGGATCTTCATGCTGTTGGCAACGTTATTCTTGAGCCTCCGGCTCTTGAATATCTGAGTTTCTCGATTTTACCATCAGGTCCTCATCCGAATTGATGCTGGGTTCTCCCTTAAGCCAGGATAAGTTCTCTGCAATTAATTCGATTACAATATAATCTTGGAAGTAATTAGATTTCTTTATATTGTCAATCTGAGGAGTGGGGTGACGAAGAATCTTGCCCAAGCGCAGTGATCTGATAGCATAACCGAGAATCTTCGCTCCTTGCGCCCGCTCAAAACGACATGCCTGAGTAGTTATGAAATTCACCAAGAGTTAGCCGCGAAAACCTGCTATTCAAGGGTTGATAAAATGCGAGTGTTTACAGTTTCCGCCCGGACGTTGAATCTCTTAGCTGCTTTTGTCTGGTATATCGGCGGTATTCGCTTGTTGCAAAAAGGTATCAGCCTGCTGATTGAAGCGGATTTGATGGAGCCAGAACTGGCATGGGCATGGATAGCCGGATTTGTTGGATTGTTCCTCGGCGGATTAAAAGCAAAATACCTTTTCACCAACAGCATTAAAAAGAATCTGATCAGAATTGATCTATTATCTCAACCAAAGATCTGGCAATTTTTCAGCCCTGGATTCTTTACCGCGTTGACGATTATGATCCTGGCCGGTGTAACCTTATCCAGGATGGCCCATAACAATTACCCATTCTTGATCGGTGTTGCCATATTGGATCTTGGTATAGCCATCGCTCTGCTGGGGAGTAGTTATGTGTATTGGACGGAAAAGGCGTTTGTGAAATAGTGTCTGAGGTTAATATTTAGACGGAATGCTCGTCAGATTACACCTGTGTTAGTGTCCTTCTCGCAGAATCACATAATTCCACGATAAATAAATCATTCTCGGAAGCGTCACTCTTCTACTCGAAAAACGAGGTGCTCCGCTTCGCGCTGCATGACAGGTTCCCACTTGATGTCATTCTTGAGGAGAATGGAGACGAAGAATCTCGGTTTCTTTTGGCAAAGGTCCTCGCTCATGAGCCATACGTTGCTTCGTCTTCGCTGTGCTTCGGTCAGGAAAGACATCCCATCATACCCACTATTTTGCTGCAAAATTAGTCTTCAGGTCTGACGAGCTGAAGGATCGAGCTAATTAAATTGAAGCTAGAACCAACATCATGGAACCAAACGAGGGATTGTCAGGCTTTCTCTGAAATGAGTAGATCCATATAGGGTTCGAGTTTGGATAAGTTCTCGAAGCTCATTGTCTTCTCGATGATGTCAGTAATTCTTTCCTCGCTCATCGTCTTACGTGCATTCGCCCGGAATTTCGCAAACAAATCCTCGTCACTCATAGGATCTTCCGGCGAGCCCTTCGCGTAATCCGTTTGCGCGCTGTATTTGCTCCCATCTTGAAGCGTGATCGTTACACAGGCACGTTTTACTTGTGGAAATAAGGCGTCGATCTCGGGGTCAGCGACAACCTTAATCTTACGAAGCGCCGCTCTTATGTCTGGGTCCCTCAGTTTGTGGTCTTCAAACGACTCAGGCAACACATTCCCGTCAACGACGGCAGCGGCGATCACATAGGGCAGGCTGTGGTCGGCGGTTTCCTTCGTAGTAGGTTCGTACTTACTCGGGTCTGAAAGGATGTCCGCTCCGCGAGTGGTTGTTTCTACCAGGATCTCTTGAATCTGAGCGTGATGGATCTCATGCTCGCGGATTACTTTTAGAGCAGCGCTGATGGGCTGGTGTGTGAGTGCCTCGGTCGGGAAGGCCTTATAGCTGCATTTTGTGATGAGATATTCATCGCCAAGCCCATCGAGCAGGGCATCCGTATCCCAGACAACGTTATTCAGGACTTCGATCAACCCTTCTTTACCCTCGATCACATGCACCGGACCTTCGTAACCCTCCTGAGCCATCAGCGCGGCGTACACCCCGGCTTGTGCGGCGAGAGGGTCGGCTGTGTTCTTCATATTCGTAAGGTGCCCGGCAACGACACCACCGAGGGTGAAGTGGCTGCTGCCGCTGATGCCCATGGCGGCGATAAGCTGATCAATTCCCAATCCATACAACTTGCCGGCGACAAGCGGGCTGACGAATTGCGTTAGTGAAGCGTGGTGCCACCCGACTTCCCGGATCCCCGGTGTGGCTGCATGGCACCAGCGCATTTCCAGTTCGTAGGCGATGACGGTTGCGACGAGGAGGTCTTCCCCGTTTCGCCCATTGGCTTCCGCTGCGGCGAGAACAGCTCCGAGGAGGTCCGAGGGGTGGCTTGGGTCTTGAACCCAGTAAATATCGTTGTAATCCAGGGCGCGGATGAGCAAGCCATTCATCAGCGCGGCATTCGGGGCATTGGTTTTAGAGCCCGTCCCGATTACAGTTGCTTCCGGTGTGCCGCCGAGTTTCTCTGTGAAGCGATACATGGCCAGCATGTCCTCGTTCCGCGTTGCGGCCAACGCGCAGCCAATGCTGTCCAGTAAGAAACGCTTCGCTTCGTAGATTGCATCTTGAGGAATATCGTCAAAGAGCAGCCCGTCTGTAAATTCAGCCATATTCCGGCTGATTGAAGTCATCGCATCCTCCAAGGTCAAAACGTATTTGTGAGCGTCTAAAGTTTTCCGGCAACAGCATGTGCCATTTCGAGCGTCGTGCTTTCTCCGTTCATATCGTATGTGCGAACATCTCCTTCGGCGATCACTTTCGCGATTGCGCCTTCGAGCGACTGAGCCATAGCGGTTTCTCCCAGCCAGTCGAGCATGAGCTTCACAGCAAGAAGCATGGCGATGGGGTTAACTTTATAT
>SDBS01006747.1_pt1 | contig 11154 bp, 23 predicted proteins | sample 2277091 | NCBI WGS metagenome assembly SDBS01 (sample SAMN10404972, study PRJNA504765) | marine sediment metagenome | isolation source: marine sediment core GS10_PC15, 163 cmbsf | place: Arctic Ocean: Southern Knipovich Ridge | collected 2010 | reverse complement strand
GGAAAAGACCACAACATAGTGACCCGGAAGAAGCTACGATTCAGCAACACTGGTAAGTTCTACAAGCCGTACCCTGGGACACACTTTAACTGAGGTACACCCCATGCTATTTGTTGCCATTGTTTTGATATCTGCATTTGTCTGGCTAGTATGGGTTTTGGGTACAATGTAACTGGAGAACATTATGACAAAGCTACTGTATATCGGACTCTTTATCTTTTGGTGCGGCGCGTTTGATTTCATTATCGATGCACTTACTATCGGGTTCTGGAGTCTAGGTGTACATCCGCTTATAGGCATCATTATTACAGTTAGCGCAGTCATGACAACGTGGTTTGGTATACACGCAATGAACAGTTACGACACAACACTTTAGACTAATTCAACATTGGGAGAAAAAGAATGGCCGAACTAACACAATTCGCTAAGGCAAAGCGCTGCCTAGCATGGATCGAGGGCAAGGGAATCGAAACCATTGAGTTCACTGCGATAGAGTTTCGCCCCTGGGGTGTTTCACTAGCAGTCAAGCGCGATGGGCTCACGGAGGACCAATACCGCAGCATCAAACGCATCTTTGGTCCCATGACCAGTCAGGACGAATGGGAAGCCAGGGGGCAGACAGGCGAAGTGGAGCTGGATGACAACCTGAGTATCAAAATGGCTGTCAATCGCGTATACACATGCGCCAAGATGTCCACAGAAGATGTGAACGAGATGACTGAAGTGGACTGGGATAGCTTCAAGAGCAAGGCCAAGGGTGGCTTGGTTGAGATCTTGAGCTGTGAGAAGGTAAACGAGACATTGTAATGTCCGAATTTACCACGATTGTTGTAACAATCTTGGTAATATGGCTGTTTTACGCAGCCTTTGATTATCTAAGGAGAGACAAATGACCGCTGGAATTACCGAATACGACCGAACGGCCTTCGCGTTCAAACCTGCATGGTGGGGGTTTCATACTGTAGTTGACCACCTGATGAATGAAGAGGAGGCACTAGAGCTTGCGCTGAACTGGGAGCCTGTACATAGGCCGTTGGCACTATGGGAATCTTGGAGTTGGAATGACGCGCTCAAGAAATCCCCTAGCCCCTTGGGCAAGTGGCAGGCCAATGTACGGGATGACACTGAGGCTGTCCTGGGCATCGTCGGTATGAAGCACAAGAACCTTGGCAATGCTCAACTGGCCAAGACCCTGTGTGACATCACTGAGGCTGCCGGACTGGGGCGTAGTCGTCTTGAGACGATTGGTTCACTGTTCGGTGGTGACGAAGTGTTCCTCTCAGCGAACCTGGGTGACTGGGCAATTGCCAGGAAGTATGCGAACCATGCTGATGAGTTCAAAAGCTACTTGATCCTGATCGCTGGACATAATGGCGTCAAGGCCGCAAACCTGCTAAAGAGTGATATGCGCGTGGTGTGTAGCAACACCTCAAACTTCGCACTCGAAGGGGCACTCAAGGACAAGTTCAGTTCTCAGTTGCAGCGCATCGTGCACACCAAGAACGCTGATGAGCGTTTGGAGACAGCCAAGGAGGTGCTCAGTCATCACCTGCACTACCAGAAACTGCTTCAAGGTAGTCTGGAAAAGCTGGAAAACGATGACTTCAGCATCAAGCAAGTTGTTGAATGGGCTGGGCATACGCTGGTTGATGCTGATGTCTTCATTGGCGACATCAATACGCTGGAGCGGTACGCTAATCGGAACTGGAATCCGGTACGTAACCGGCACATGATCACTCCAGGTGAGCGCATGGTGAAAGCAGCGACGCATATTGGTGACCTATTCGAGAACGGCGTTGGCAATTACGGCAAGACCAAGTGCGACGCAATCAACGGGCTGACTGAGTTCTTGGACCACCATCATGAACGGTTCAAGCAAGCCAAGGACCAAAACACGTACGCCAGCAAACGGTTCCTTGATACACTACTTGGCGACTCTGCCAAAGTACGAACACGGGGCCTCAAGAACCTGCAAAGGTGGTAAAATGAGAGCAAGCCTCATTAACGAGCTACGTTCAATAAATGAACAAACAGCAAAGGCCTGCAATGATATGATAGAACATGCATCTGACCGACTACCTGACACGGCCTTCATGTGTCAGCGCTGGGTTGATCAACAAGCTGACGGTAAGGAATTCCTGACTGCACTCACACTGCATGAAATGGACTCGTCTAGCCATACCAAGTGCGGTCTACGTACCAATCGAGGTAGCAAGAAATCCCCGGCACTCATGCACTTGGCTGATGTCAAAGACCGTGACTGGCGGGGCAATATTGGACGAGAGGCATCATACACATTCATGTGCAGAAAATGCATACCGTTGAAAGCAAAGGAGACAACATGAGAAAACCGAAAATCATATGGCAAAATCCCCCGGTGCAGCGTACTGCACGTAGGCCCTCATACTTTACCACTGAGATACAAATAGAACTCCAGAAAAACCCAGGGCAATGGGCTATTGTGGTACGCGGCCTGCGCATCCAAAGTGCCAGTACGAATGCATCCCGATGGCGCTACAGATGGCCTAAGCATGAGTTCCGCGTATCGAAAGGTACCATCTACGCTCGGCTTAAGAGCGAGGAGACGGCATGACATTCCAAACACTTATGACATGGATTGGGGCACTACGGTCTGACAAGTACAAGAAGAAGATCAATGGATCGCTACGAGATGGCATGGATGGGTTCTGCGCTCTGGGTGTGCTTCATGATGTAATGTCGAAAGGCAATTGGAGGAATTCCACCATTAAGAATGGGTGGATAACAATGAACTCGATTGCCAATGAATATGGCCTATCCGCCAAGTACCAAAACATGGCATACAAGATTAATGATGGATTTAAAGACCAAGACGGTAAGGATATATTCTATGCCCACACTAACATAAACACCTTTGAAGATGTAGCTTTGTACCTTGAAGCTAACAAGGATGAAATCCTGGAAACCCCTAATGAAAACTAAGCTACTAAACAAATGGACAGCTGCGCTGCGCTCCAGGGAATACCCCCAGGGTGCTGGGCTACTCCGCAACGATTACAATGAGTTCTGTTGCATCGGCGTGCTTCATGATGTAGCTGGAAAAGAAAAAGGACTCCCCTACGATGAAATTTGGGGAGATCAAGATTCTAACGGACAGGGTATACCTATGAGCGCAATACACAATGGTAAAAACCAAAGTGCAGAGCTGATGGTGGGAGCAGAACTCCGGGAACTAGAGATGAGTCACTCGGTACAGTCAACGTTGACGGGACTAAACGATGCACGTGGCTTGGGCGACGAGTTCATAAACACCTTTGAAGTGATCGCAGACTGGATTGACGCGCATCGAGAGCGGTTCATACAATACCACGTACCCTGCGAAGAAAATGAATCGAAAAGCTAACATCCTCAAGGCAGCAATAATGCTGCGGCGGCCAATTCCCAAAGCAGCCCCAAAACCCGTTAAGAAACGGGTAGTTAGGAAGAAAGCAAGTGGCAGCAATAAAAACAAACGTAGTCCGAAGCCTTCGACAAAAGATGAATCTTAGCCAGGAGGCACTGGCACTCCGGGCTGGTGTTTCACGCAGGACCATTGCGCATGCTGAGGTCAGTGTAAAGGTGTCGCATAAGTCAGCGCGTGGTATCATCGAGGCGCTTGGGTTCGATTACATGCTCGACAGGGACTGGATATTTCCGGAGAGTGGTATGTGTACACTGGTCGTCAGTTACCCACGGATCTCCGTGGTCTCTGCACTAGAAGAAGACAGTGTGGATGTGTATGCACGATTCGGTAAGTCTGTACTGGAAGACCTAGCACGTAACAAAGAACTATACACGCCCAATGCTGGGTAACTGTGTAAGCTGTCAGTTCTGCGGGCTCCCAAAGTCCTGGCACTGTTACAAGATGTGGCGTTTACTAACGCCTTACGGGTTTCATTACTTCGTTCCCCAAGGAGAGAACAATGATAATTGAGCATTTGGTCGCATGGGTTAATGGACTTCGGTCCGGAGACTACGAACAAATTCAAGGAAGTTTGCATTGCATTGTTAACAACACTGTGGCACACTGTGCTGTTGGTGTTCTTGACAAGGTTACGCGGCCCGATAAGATTAAGCTGTACGAAATTGATACATGTGGGGGAACCGCTGCGATACTGCGAACACATGGGATAGCTTCAAGAGGAGACGACTGGAGAATGGGCATTGGGATCGGCTGGGACATAGTTCGTATGAACGATCATGAGAACAAAAACTTCAATGAGATTGCTGACTATATCGAAGACAACAAGGATAAATTCCTAGGAGTAAAACATGAAAGTTGAACAACTGGTAGCGTGGACGAATGGCCTACGGTCAGGTGATTACAAGCAAATCAAGTTGTCCTTTAGAGGCAAGCGGAACGGCGAATTCTGTGCACTCGGCGTACTGTACGACGTGGACGGTTGCAAATGGCTCAACGGCTTGCCACTGTATGTTGACGACATAGTCGATGGCAGCTACTTGATACCGAAGCCTGCTGGGTTGGGCGACCTTTTCCAGACCATGATTGCAGACTTGAACGATCGCGAAGAGTGGAGCTTCAACAGGATCGCGGACTTCCTTGATACGAATAAGGAACTGTTCGTAGACACCAATCATGAGTGAGCCGTTCCGTTGCCGTACTAGTCGGTGGGTGATTGGGTTCTTTGTATCGCTCTTCTGTTTTCAGATCTTGACCTTCATAGGGCTCATGGGGGTCTATAGTCTAGCCATGCAGTCTGTCGAGCAAGGCCAGTTGAATCTTGACGTCATAGACATAACGCTGGACTTCGTGGACAAACTGTGGGAGCTACGACACGTGCATCCCCCGGGCTTTCATGGAGGTGGCTATGTTCCTACCTGATGTTGTACCGCATGGCGGTACTGTTGTCGGTGGGTCATATCTTACGTTGTATGTTAGCTGCCCGCGTAAGTGGTACTTCCAGTTCAAGTATCCTAGCGACGGTGGCCGTGGTATCGTACCAATTCATACTGACGCGAACCTGATCAAAGGCTCGGTGTTTCATGAAGGAATGGCTGCATGGCTCATAAGTGGGTGCCGTGATGGTGAAGACACTGGAGAGTACAATCTTGATGCTGCATTGGCGGTTGCCCAAACAAACCACCAAGCCCGACTCCGAGAGTGGAGTGACCAGTCAGACGCTACGACGGCTTGGGCTTTAGTTCAGGAGATGCTGGTACGTTATCACGAGTGGTACGGACCTGGAGGACGCAAGCCAGACTTCCCTGATATGAGGGTATTGTGTGATGAGAAAACCGGAATTCCCCTTGTAGAACAGGAGGTTACGATACCTCTGACTGGCGAGTATTTCTTCACCTGTCGGGTGGACGCAGTGGTTGAAAGGTTTGGTTATGCCTGTATCCTTGAACACAAAACATCTGTTGCGAGCTACGTACATCAACGATTGTCTACTATACATACTGATTCACAGTTTACAGGAGAAGTTGCAGCGCTCAGACATATCATGGGGAACTCAGCGATATCGGGAGTCTACTGCAACGTCATAGTCAAAAATAGATCAGTAAACTCCAAGTTCGACTGTGCTGAGCGTGGTATGACTGATCGCACCGTTGCAGAAACGGCCCGTTTCAGAGTCAAGTGCGCGAACATCTTGCGCGCCATTGATACTGCAGTGGATGGGTATGACGACATGATTTCAAAGGGTTCGCTGACTGCTGAACAGGCCGCTGATGTGTACTTCCCAGAGTACGGGATGAACACCGGCTACTGCCACTCGTATCGCAGAGAGTGTGAGTACATGTCGTTCTGTCGCGGCATCCAGTCACCTGACGTTACACTGATCAACTTCAGGGCACGCACCCAAACCGAGACTGCGGAACAACGGGAGGCAGCAAAATGAACCTAGGCCAGACTGTTATTTTAGGCTTGGTAGTAGTTGGCCTTTTCGGCATAATGACGTTTGCTATGGTGCTGGACACCGAAGAACCCGAGATCGTACCCGACAACAACTGCGTGTTTGTATACGAGCGACCGCCGACCTACAAGTACACGTCAGCAAGAACTTACGGACTGCGAACCGTAAGCTATGACCCCCGGGGCCTAGGTATCAAAGATCCCTTGTGTCAGTACCCACCGAGAGCCCCCGAACGTAGATCCTTCGAGACCCTAGATGAGCTTATTGAATATCTCAATGAGACACACCCGAACCTAAACACGTCACCTATCGTTTACCAGCAGTGTCCGATTGAGCTTGCAAGCTCACGAAGGCCGCAGCAAATATTCGACATGGAAAGCGGTAAGTGGCATTGGAGCGAGAAATGAGACTGCTAGTTTTTCTAATTATCATGTTGCCGGCGACTGCATTGGCTGTCCCGGTATTCCCAAGCGCACTTTCTGGACAGTATACAGTAACGATCAAGACCCCACCGGTGGCGGTGGACAGTTGGGGACTGCCTCTAGTGTCTAGCATCAAGAGTGTTTCATACGATGTGGTAGAAGACACGGCCCCGGACGTTAGCGTTGCATTCATTCTGTGTACGCCGGTAGGCGACGACGAAGAGGCCGAGGTTACCTATACTGTGCAAAACAACACACTTGGTCGAGTGGCCGCCCGGGCAACTTCATACGCGAACGATGACTGCACTGGTCAGTCCAGCGAGATGTCCAATACCGCATACCACCTGTTCAACGGACCGTCTCCGGTTCAAATTCTACTAGCGCCGTAATGAATATGGTACCTTTTGACCTAGAACTTGCGGTGACACTGGAAAACGGTAAGCTTCGTAAACAGCTCACCGCGGTACTGTCTGCGCTGAAAACTCTGATCGTATCCGATGACCGTGCAATAGAAATGGCCTTTCCACCGAACAAAATACAGGTCGACACGGCTCGTATCATCCTAAAATACCACCTCGACAAGCTGCAGTAATGCTTTGGATGGAGTGGGTGGTGGCAGGTATAGGTGTCGTATACTCTGCCACCTCCATCGGTTACGCGCACAAAGGGGAGTTCGGATTTGCCGTGATGTACATGGGATACGCACTTGCCAATGCCGGCCTAATATGGGCGGCAATACACGGGAGAATGCTTTGACATACGATGAGGCTATGGAACGAGTAGGTGGACTGAGTCATCCCAGTAAACTGCCATGTCCTTCATGGGGGATTCCAACTGAGTTCTGCAAGACTGGCGGCAGACTTTCCAAGTTCAAGGATTCCGTATGTAGCATGTGCTACGCAGCCAAGGGTTTCTACGGTATGCCAAATACCAAAGCGGCTAACATGCGACGCCACAAGGCGCTTCTCAGAGCCATCGCCGACTCCGGCACGCGTGACAAGTTCGTACGCGCGTTTTGCATCATACTCCGGGATATGCCGTACTTTCGCTGGTTCGACTCTGGCGACATCCAGACCTTCATGCATTTGAAGATCCTCAACACCATTGCCACTGGCTGTCCCAATACCCAGTTCTGGCTGCCTACGCAGGAGATTGGGTTTGTCAAACGGCTCCTGAAAGACCCTTGGAGTCCCCTCGCTCCTAACCTGAATATCCGTATCAGCAGCCAGCGCATCGGGCAGCATCATAAGGAAATCGACAACGTGTCCGGTGTGACGTGGTCGACAGTGTCAGAAAGTCTACAGTTAAAAGATACGCTGGCCTGTCCTGCTGAATTTCTGCACGCTGGTACGAAGCTAAGCTGCCGAAAATGCCGCGCATGCTGGAGTAAAGAGGTAAAAGAAGTCAATTACAAGCTTCATTAGCGCTCGCGCCGGCGGGGGTTGACGCGCGCTCCAGCCGCGCTAGAATGCGCCGCGAATCGAGCGAGATGCCGCGCATGGCACAGTACATAGAGGACTACATGGCTAAAGCACGCAAAACCGCAGAGATTGAGCTTCATGTACGCATGTTCAATCTGTCATACCGCTTGGAAGGGTTTCAAGCTATCAGCGAACTAAAGGACTTTCTTGATGACCACGCTACGGAGGTAATGAGTCCAAGCGCGACTCCGTCCCTTTTTGATGATCCTAGTGTGGGGGCGCTATTGGCTGATCCGTTGTTTCCTACGAGGACAGGAGGGCCGGTTGACGAGATGGTTCCTTCGTGCGAAGGGGCAGACCGTGAAACCCTAACAGCCACTGAAATCATGTATGGTAACCAAGCACCTCAGTACCCAGAGGTACCGGATGAGGTAGTTGAAGAAATGCTAAACGAGAAAATGAGAAGAATTCATGAATGAGGAGACAGTATGACAGCATCCGGAGCATGGGTATCTAAGTTCACCGACCGCGGTGTCTCGGTATCCACCAAGAAAAATATCACAGAGCAGAAACTAAGCGTGGCTGCCACGGGTGATGCCAAGCAGGGTAAGACGCACTTCTGGTGTAGCTTCCCGCGTCCCATCGTGTGCCTGTACACAGACACCAACACTCAGACTGCGGATGGCTTCATAAGCGATGCCGGGGAGGGTGACATCACGATGTTGCGCATGCCCTCGGTAGGTAACACAGAGAAGACAGCGTCGGATGACTGGAGCTTCTACAGCACCCAGTTCGTCCCTGCAGTGCAAAACCGGGAAATCGAGGCAGAAACCATCGTTGTTGACAGCTACAGTGCCCTGGCGGACACCCTGGTGCGTCACATCAAAGGTGGTGGAGAGATGACTATCCCTGCATGGGGTAGGGTACTGTCGACTCACCAGGACCGAATGTACGCTCTGCTGTCCGCCACCCAACACGTCGAAGGCAAGCGGAACTACAACATAGTCGTCACCTGCCACCTTGATGCAGACACCGGTAAGTCTGATGTCATCCTGAAGTACTTCCCGGCGATCCAGGGAGCTTTCAAGAAGAAGTTCAATGGAATGTTCGGGTCAGTCTTCATCATGCGTTCAGAGGCCACCAAGGAGACGGTGAACGATCGTATGGTCAGCACTGGAGTCGACCACTTCATGCTGACAGTGCCGCCCAGCGATATGTACAACTGCGGCGACGGAGTAGGTGGCAAAGCAGGCAAAGCTGCGCTACCTCCTAGACTTGAAAACACGTACGAGGCCCTGGTAAAGGCTTGGGGCAAGGTATAAACGAATCTGCCGGACAACCCGGTTGATAAAAACATGAGGTAAAACATATATGTCACAGATGAATATTCATCCCGATAGCGGAAGGTTTCCGTCTATCAGAAAAGGTGGTAAATACGGACCGGGCTGTCCCAACACGGCGACGTGTCGAGTAGTCGGGCTTCGTAGAGAAGTCAATTCGGAGAACGCACCGCCCTACGATCCTACGTTGGAGCGTGGCCCCTACATCCAGTTCACCTTTCAGGTTATTGAACCTGACCAAACGGTGTTTCATGATGAGTGGCAGCGTACAGGTGCCAACTCTGGATCCAAGGCTCTGCGTTGGATCAAGGCATTGGGCGCTCCGGTGGACGAGGATGGTAACTTTGATGACGAGAATGTTCTCGCCAAAGAGTGCATCCTAGAGTTCAAAGAGCCTGCTCATGCCCGCAAGGACACTGCAGGTGCTGGCCCCAAGTACACCAAGGTTCTTGGTGTGTTCGGTTTGGAGGCGTAACCGAGGTACGGTAACGTCTGGTGCGGGGATCTTGGGGGGTCCTCGCACCGTACCGCCCATTTAGGAGTATCATGTCACTTTACGAAGGCTACAGTGTTTCAGGGGCTGATCGTTTCAAGATCGAGATAGAGCTGAAGCGGGATCTACCCAAAGAACTGTTTGAAATGAGTGTTTGCGGTCATCGTGCCCTGGTTGGCATGGACCGGGCTGATGAGATGTACAAGGGGTTGATCCAAAAGCCCAAGTCTGCCATCGATGCCGAGCAGGTAGCTGCAGGGTCTGGCTGGGTAATCGCCGTAGGTCCCTTGTTCGGTGCTGCAGGAGCGCCACATCCCTCCGGTGTCCAGTGTGACGACCCCCGGGACATGCTGGGACGCCATGTATACTTCCAGATGTGGCAAGGCAAGGTGTTCCGCACGGACGATGATGATGAGGAGTTCAGTGGCAAGCTATCACTGGTGCTGTTGACCGACCGAGACATCCAAGGGTATGACAAGTGAGCGAGCCGTTTATCGTGTTTGGTGCCTACTGCTATGGCTTGCTGGTCGGCTGGGTTATGTTTGGAGGTGGAAGATGACAGGGGAAACCTTGGAGGCCCAGCTCGCCGAGGCGCGACGGGATGGGGCGCGGGAGATGCGGGAGAGGGCGGCCAGGGTAGCGGAGGACGATTGCTGTTCGGTTGAAGATACCTGCTGGGCCGAGGCCCACATCAAGGAACTCCCCCTCTCCCCCACAGCCCCCGACGAGGAGTCCAATGACCAATGACTACAAATCCTGTGAAGGCTGTAGTGCGCGCTCGCATGCCGTCGGGTTTGTACTACCCGAAGGTGATCCGGCAACCTGTGACTATGTTGCAATTGGCCAGGGCCCGGGTCAAACTGAAGTTGAACGTGGGATGCCGTTCTTTCCCGGCGCTCCCGCTGGTAATCGTTTTGGGTCCTGGATCAACCGAGCCGGCAAGCCGAGGCAAGACCTTCTTGTCACCAACATCGTCTGGTGCTGGCTACCGAAGCTCAGTGTCGCCCAGCGTAAGGGTGTGCCAGTGAACCGCTGGGGCAACCGGGAGCCCACGATGGTCGAGGCTAAGCAATGTTGGAAACGGCACTTAGGGCCACTGATCAAGAAAGTGCCTGCAAGGATACCATTCTTTACCTTGGGAATGGCAGCGATGCAGTGGATGCTGGGCACACGCGACAGCAGGCGGATTGGAACAGTGAATAAGTTTACAGTAGAAAGTCTCGATGAGAAGGCAGGCTAAAAAATGGACGAAGAACTACAACCTACGGAGCCGGTGAACGACGGCCCCGAGATGCAGGCAGCTGCGGTGGAGACCCTGGTGCGGGACCTGAACACAGCGGTCAAGAAAATAGAATACTTGGAGACGCACCTTACGTCATGTATGGACCAGTTCAAGTACATGTCAGAGAGGTTTCATGACAACATCAAACACATCCGAAAAGTCGAAACGAGACTGGAAAATCAAGAGCTGGTTCTCACAAATCTTGAAGGGCGCATCGAGTCTATTGCCCCGGCCAGAAGACATTGTCTCAACCCCACTTGCCGCCGGCTTATGGGGGAGCGTGATGCCAAGTGTGGGCACTG
>SDBS01006745.1_pt1 | contig 11155 bp, 14 predicted proteins | sample 2277091 | NCBI WGS metagenome assembly SDBS01 (sample SAMN10404972, study PRJNA504765) | marine sediment metagenome | isolation source: marine sediment core GS10_PC15, 163 cmbsf | place: Arctic Ocean: Southern Knipovich Ridge | collected 2010 | reverse complement strand
AAATTATCTCACCCAAAAAATTAATGTCGGTTACCACAACATGTCCATCTTCAGAAACTCCTTCATGAATGAATAGGAGTTTCCTGACTTTGATCTTCAAATCCGTTTCTTCTTTCAATTCTCGAATGGCACATTCCTCCAATGTTTCCCCGTTCTCTAAGGCTCCTCCTGGCAACACCCAATAGGATTCACGTCCATCAAGATGATTAGCAAGCAAAATTCTGTCTCCTTCAACTAAAATCACTCCAACTCTGAACCGCATTTCACATCATCTCCAATTTCTATCAAAAGAGAATCTCTAATAATTCTGAGAGATTGCTAATTTCATAGTTTGGTTTTCGAAAATGAATAATAAAATAATAATATAGACAAGAAAAAATGGAAGATAGAAAAAATCCTTTTTATCACTAAGGATCGTATGGGAACAAAATGATGTCATCCTCAATATATTTTCCAAATATGTCAGGTTTACATTCAGACTTTGTTTTGCAGAACATAACTAAAGTAGTAATTCTTGCTTCTTTTGGAATAAGGTTAAGAGTATAATTCATTACACGTCCTTTTTCCATCCAATCATCAACGATTAATACGCTTCCTGTTAACGTTTCAATTTGACCTACATCATGAACAATTATCTCTACATCTTTATCCGGTTTAATATGATGTCTAATGAATACTGGATGGATCAATGGTAAGCCTAATTTAGAAGCTAGATATGATGCAAGTATACATCCACCTCGGCCAATACCTACGATATTATCAAAACTTCTCAGTTTTATTTTTTCATATAACTGTTCAAGCAGATGTGTGTATTCTTCCCAGCTTATTCTTTTCAATCGATTCACCTATATTGTTTTACAGGTTAAACCTATGACTTCATTTCTTAAATTATTTTTGTTTGGCTTCTTTTCCTTTTTCTAAAGAGTGTAAAGCATTCACCAAGGTAGCCTTTCTGCATATTATTCAGTTTCAATGATACTGTACACATTCAACGTTATGCAATATAATTATTTAGATTTGTGACTGAAAGTTAATCTTAAAGTTGTTATCTGTGATATAATTAGATAATTTTTTTGAAGCAAAGAAAGCCCTTGTTTTTTTTGTTCACTTAACAAATGTCCATTAATTCGCTTGATATTTCTATATTAGGTATTAAATAGACAATGTCTGAGTTGAATCGAGAAAAATATTTTTTTCTCTCTTTAGTTTTATTTTTATTTGTTTGTAGCTCTATCTTCAATTTGCATGATGATTGGAACAAAGAATGCACCCACACCCACCAATAGTACAACAAAGCCAGCGATTAAAAACCAGAGTTGTACACCAAACATATCCGCTACAGGGCCAGCAATCATCAACCCCAGCGGACTCATTGACATCGAACTACTCATTAGTAAAGTAAAGACACGCCCCTGCATCTTTGACGGGACCGAAGCCTGTAAAACAGCAAAGAATGAGCCATTAGCAATGGATTGCATGAATCCAACGAAGAACATAGCTCCCATTGCTACCATAAAAGCAGTCTTAGGAGCTAATCCAATTATTATTACACTGATACCGATTAAAATCAAGGCTAACATCGCCGTTTTTACACGTCGTTTGAATCCTCCCCAGACCCCTAAAATGAATCCTCCGAACACCATACCGAGTCCTAAAGCAGATTGAAACCAAGCGAATTCTAAGACATCGCCACCAAAATGATTGGTAACGAGAATAGTGTAAGAGAAAAAGCGGGGCTTAGCAGTAGATTAATCAGCATGCTCATTACCACGATCATCATCACACCCTTCCAGTTCCATAAATATCGTAATCCCTCACGAAGATCAGTAAGCACTGAAGAAGAACTCTCAGTTGATTCTCCCACGTGTAGGGGTTGCGGAATCTGGATGAAGAATAAAAGTCCTATAGCCAGTATAGCCGTACTTACATCTATCGCCAAGATAATCTGAAGGGGAAATAATTCGATTAGTAAAACTCCGAGTGGAGGCGCTATTATGTTCGCCAAGCCTTGAATGGACTGATTCAACCCCGAGACGCGGGATAAATGTTTCTTAGATACCATAAGTGTAGTCGAAGCTTGCATTGCAGACCATTGAAATGCACCACCTAACGAACGGATGAACATAACAGTATAGATATGCCAAATCTCCACTGACCCCTGCAAGTAGAGCAAAGCTAACACGACTATTGTCAACGCGATCAAACCATCAATACGACGCGTCGATTCCAACGATCTACAAGTGTTCCTGCAAACGGGCCAAAAAGAACTTGAGGCAGAATAGCCATTATGGAGGCAAATGCTAACACTGAAGCTGAACCAGATGTCTTAGTCAGCCACCATACAAGGGAAAATTGAACAAGTCTACTACCGAATAAAGAGAATGCTTGTCCCCCAAAGATGATGAAGAATTTAGTCATGGACCCAAGTTTCTGACTATCACTGGTCCGTTCATTCATAATAATATAAGATATGATTCACAAGATATTATTGAATATTTTCTTAAAAACCACTGACTATAAATATAATTCTTTAGTAGATTCGAACATTTATCTAAAATAATTGGAGAAAATATTTTAGTACATATGTCCAAAAGCTTTTTCGGATTATATCTTCCATCTCTTAAGTTCATCATCAAGAATGTGGAGGAACACCGTAAATATTCAGAGCTAATCTGATAAAAATATGGAACTACCTAATAGATAATTTACAATTACAAGATGGACGCGTCCTAGCAATCTATGAATTCAGAAGATCTCCATGGGGTGTATTCAAATCCATCTCCAAAGATGAATTATCTGGAGATATTACAAATTTTAATAGATACATCTCTTTTATTTGAAATCGAATTTCTTCCAAACTAAATAGTATTTTAATGATCTTTCCTATTTCTTCTTGAGTTTTATTTCGAGTTGCTTTGGCGCTGCACTCTTAACTAGCTCAAATGCCTGATCATTAGTGAATCCTTCTGCTATGAGCTGTTTATAATATGATCGCAATAGTTTTGCTTGGATTCCTAAGAGATTCTCCATCGCAGGTTGTATAGAAGTAGCCAGCTCAACAGCTTCATTTAACTTTACTTTAATTTTTTCCAATCGTCTTTATCTCCTATTAATTCCTTATTCAAACTATAATAAATAATAGTCTATCAATAAGCAATTAAAACTTTTTTATCGAATTCGAAGAAAAGAATAAAACCAAATAACTAGCTAAATTATTCATTAAAGAAATCTCACACTTATGCGATGGTTATAAAAACGCTTTTTAAATGGGTTTGAGACAAAAATGTAACTTAAACCATACCTAAGCTTTATGTTAGTTCTTTATACTTTTTTCCAATAAGTCTTTCCATTCTGCCGAATTGACCACCCACAACGCCATACGATCCATGTGTCCTTCTTCATTTGTGAAATACACTTTCAAGAGCGGCTGAAACATGGTTTTGGTCAAATGTGATTCTGCAAGCTCGATCTTTTCAATTTTGGCAAGCGGGATAACAAAATCTCGGGCTGGTCGAAAAAGCTCAAAGACTAAATCGGTATCAGTGAGCAGGAGGATACCATTCCCGCGCATCTGCATGATGCCATGTGACTCGATTCCAAAGAAATTCGCTTCCTGTTCAATCCGCAAGCCTCGTTTGGAATACTTTTGCATAATCTCTTTGATTCTCTTGTTAAAGATTTTTCGCAACAAACTCTTCCATTCATTCGCATCATATCCTCCATTCGTTTAAAAAGATTGTTTGAGTTTGGATTAATAATCACTCGATAATGTTTTAACAAATCTAAATTCGATCTAATTATCCAAATTGGGAAATAAAATGGATACATTACATATTACATTGATGTCCATTCTTATTTAAACTGTGACACAATCTCAAGCTAATGTAACCGCAAGTGTCATCAAACGGTGACAGTTAATTATACTTTAAGGAGGAAAAATAAACACTTAGAACAGGGATAATCCGAAAAATAAGGATGAAAAATCTTTATTATATACTCTTCGAACAAGCGCGTTGATGAGAGGAAGGTTTAATGAATAAAAGTAAATCTTTAAAAAATTTCTTCTTAACTGTGATTATTATTCTTTCCTTAATGTTACTAAGTTTAGTACGGAGTGAAAACTTTTCTTGGCCAGATGCTGTTCATACGAGTTACGGGATTCCCTTGTTTTGGTTGACTCATCAGGTCTCATCAATCGCTGGTCCTGTAGACTTGTGGCACGTTCATCCTATGGACTTGACTGTGAACCTGCTCTTCTGGTTTGGTATAGCTTCGTTGATCCTTTGGACCTTTAACAAATTTAAAAACGAGTTAAGTATAAAGATTTAATGTTAAATGGAGAGAAAAAATTTGTCTTATTGTTCAAAATGTGGATTAATGTTAAATGATGACGATAAATTCTGTTCAAGTTGTGGAGCTTCCGTTATCCAAACATTTAAGGAAGAAATTTCGATTTCTTCCGATAATCTAATCAAGAAAGTTAAAGAATTGCTTCATGAAGGAAATGTGACTAGAATTATTGTTAAGAATGAAAAGGGGAAAACCTTGCTTGAAATACCTGCTACTGTCGGAGTGATTGGTGCTCTGTTTGCTCCTTGGCTTGCTGCTTTAGGGGCAATAGGTGCATTAGCGACAAATTGTATGATAGTTGTTGAAAAAAGAGAATAATACATCTAAACAACAATTATTATAATTCAATCCCCTTTTTGTTAGAGAAGAATCCCCTTAGAATTGATATAGTTCCCTTTAGTTTAACAAGAATACTGCACACTTACTTTAATAATAGATAACTATCTTGAAAATGTTAGTTTACCCTCAAGATTAGGACAGTTCTCTAGATAGTGCATATAAATATGTCTTTTTCATCATCATTTACATTGAATATTTCTCACTTTTTTAATGAAACTTTTCATATTCAAGCTAAAGTACGAGTTTAAACCCAAAAAAACATTCACGGCATATTATACCATACTTGATTAATCTGAAAACTTGCGGTATACATTGATATGCGTAAATATTTTGATGGTTCAAAATATATTCTTAAGCATCAACCTCTGACCTTAACAGAGTTATTTGTATTCACCTGCGTCGTATAATAATTACTACAATTATTATTGCAACCCCAGCTATACCTATTAATAGGTAGAACCACCACTGCTCCATTAATGACGTAGACTTAAACATGTTGGTCTCAATCAACTTATAGGTCACATTTGCTTCATAATGTTCTTCATCTAAATCCATCGTAAGAGTGAGAGAAAGTTCACACATAATTCCTGTTGTTTTGTCAAAATATGTTTGGTATGTTAAGGTTAACAATTCAGTTGTTGATAAATCGATATAATTGATGGTTCTAGATACACCCGCATATTCTCGATAGACTGTCCCATTGATAAATGACTCTCCTTCAATAAGGGGAGCTGTGATGGAGTCGCCTTCATTCAAGTCTGCGTCAACAATGAATCCTAGTTCACGTGCATCAACGGTGTCTGTTTCTTCTGTTCCATCAAGATACTGAGTTGTGATTTCAAGAGTAATTGTGTCACTAATACTTTTAACCTCGATCCTAAACCAATCCAGATCAATGTCTTCGATGTCCTCCAGAAACACTTCAGATCCTTCTATAGCTGTAGAAGTAACTTCATATTTTGCCCAATCCCCTTCATTCACGCCAATAGAGGCAAAGCTGACAGGAACAAGTATTGAAGAGATTGACAATGTAAATATTACAAAAAATAAAATTTTAATTTTTAAAGTATTCATCATACGTTTGTACATGTTTTTAATTCTGAAAAAAAAGTTACATTTAAGGATTTCTAGTAAACAAAAAGAACTTTCAGACAAATTATATCTTTTGCTCATTTCTAAAAAACTTAACTACTCATAAAGCCTCATTACCAATTTAATAGTCTGCAGTTTACCTAGTCACATTCAGGCTTCATGAAACGATCTGCTTATCCGAAATTTTTTCTTTCTTAGGTTCCTCTACCATTTTTCATTGTTTCTTCTTGTTTCTTCTTAGAAGAGGTAAACCTAAAATAGTACAGATAATCGCCACTACTATCTCAAACAAAGGGCCAACTCCCTCGAAAATAAATGATGTCCCTTCCATTACCGAGCCAACAACTCCATCAGCTAGCATTAGTGCTCCCAAAACCACTACAATAATGCCTGAAAAAAAAATTGTCCAATCCCATAGGTACATGCTTTTAACTATTTATTATTAAATGTTCAGCGATCTTGGTCAGATATAACTACATCAATGACACTAAATCTTCACTTCTTTATTCCCAACCAAAAAATCGGCTCTAAATTAATAGATGTGTTTTGGTAGTGGAGAGGATGTTCACACTAACGTTCTCATTAGCAATTTCCGATTACACTGGTTTCTGATAAAAGGTTGAACTTAGTTAGAACTGAACACATATTCATAATTACTATAAATTTAGTAAAAAAAAGGGCAAATGATGATTATTTTAACTATCGTCTTCGTCCGAAAACTGTTCCTCGAGTTCTCACTTTTGGTGCAATGTATCTCCAAAGCCAGTCTACGAATTCTTTGACGTTCTTCGTTTGAATATAGACCTCGCCAGGTCCAGTAACATGTGTAACGAACCCTTCCCCTCCTAAAATAGTAGACTTCAATCCGCCGAACATACGAACCTCGTAAGTACAGGTATCACTTAAAGCAGCAAGATGATAATTATCAACAATTAGGCTTTCGCCAACATCTAGTACATGCTTGTCAATAGCACCGAAAGTGTTTATGAATATGTCGCCTTCGCCTAACGTCTTTAGCATGAACAAGTTCTGTCCAAAGAGACCTTTAGTGAAACCTTGCCATTCAGTGTCAAGTTTAACATTTTCAGTTGAGGCGATGTAAGCTGAGCTTTGGATAATATAGCCTTTATTGGAGTTAACTTCCAAGTTGGTAATATCTCCTAAGGGAGCAGATACAAAGCCTGCTTTCCCTGGACCACCTTTAGCAGTGTAATCGGTTATGAAAAGTGTTTCTCCACCCAACATTGAAACTTTAATCGCGCCCCATATTCCAGTCTCCTTCATTCGTGTACGAGTCTCTACCTCGATGTTACTGCTCATATAGGTCATTGAACCGGCTTCAGCAATTATATGTTCATTCTCTGGGAGTTGAACTTCTAGTAATGCGTAAGATGGACTGTACTTGATCTCAAACTTTATGGAACCCCTTTCGACAATCTGCGGTGTGACAGGGGAACCACATAGAGGGCAATAATTGCTTGCAGAAGAAATTTCTTTACCACAATGTGTACATAGCATCTTTTTTCATTCCTTACAATTTTTTGAATAGTAAATTGACAAGCTAGATATATATAGATTTTAAAACATTTCAACTAATTAACTGAGAAATGGAGTTTATTTGCTCCAAAGTCAAAGAGAAATAAGTTAAAAATATGAAAGTAGAATGATAAAATATTGAAGATTTAAAAAAATCAGCGAAAAGAGGAAATAACTTCTAAATTAGATGTCATTAGGCATTTTTGGTATATGCATTTATAAGTCTTAGAATCTTACCACTCCAATTAAAGATAAAAGAACGTTGTGTTGCCTATGAAATCTCTATTGGTTTTGTTTTCCTATCATCACAATAATACTGAGAAAATCGCGAACGTCTTCGCAAAAGTTCTTAATGCACAAATAAAAACTCCACGGCAAATAAACCCTGAAGAGCTTCAAGAGTATAGTCTAATAGGATTCGGCTCAGGGATATATGATGGAAAACACCATAAAGTTCTACTTGACCTTGCAGATAAACTACCACAAGTTACCAACAGGAAAGCATTCATCTTCTCAACCAGTGGAGTTACAAAAAAAAATCAGCCAAAAATACATTCGCTGCTTAAGCAAAAACTGCAATCTAAAGGTTACATGATTGTTGACGAATTTAATTGTGCGGGTTTTAACACCAATCATGTGTTGAAACTATTTGGGGGAATACAGAAGGGTAGACCTAACGCTGAAGACCTCAAACATGCAGAAGAGTTTGCTCAGAACCTAAAACAGAACCCGTAAAAAGAGTTAAACTTCAACACATAACATTTTAAGTCTATTTTCATAACTATTAAAATATTAATAGTGCCAAGAACGTAAACAAGTAACTAAGAAATCTACATCTCTGTTAAGCATTCTGATTCAGGGGAGAAGTTTTACTTTGACTACTTTAACATTCTTCCTTTTTATCGCTATTAATTCATCGAGATTTAAACTTCCGTAGGTGGCTTCATCAAGAAGGAGTTCCCGTCTTGTGTTATATGAACTGTTAAAAAATTACTGAGATGTTTGCTAAAGCAGTTACTTGTCATCTTCCGGAAAGAGTTGCTTTCCTTTTTCTGTGTAATCGATAATACCTAGTCCTTTAAGAAAAGCCAATTGATCAACGATGAAACGACCCTCTACATGTTTACCATCAACTATGCGATAGACGTCAACCATCTCCGTTGTTAGCTTCTTGCCAGTAGGGGCTATTCCCATAAATTCGCCGGTATGTGTCCCCGTAGATTTTGCACGAATCCACACCTTATCGCCTTCTGCAATAATATCTTCAATTGTTTCATTCCAATCTGGAAAGGCTTTGAAAGCCATGCTGAATAATTGTTTGAGGCCTTCTTTACCTGTGTGATGGGTATGGTCAACAAAATCTGGTGCGATAAAATCATCTATTGAAGATAGGTCATGCTTATTATAAGCTTCAATAAATTTGCGAACAACCGCCTTATTCTCTTCCAATGACATATTACATCAGTTTTACTTTGTTCTCTTTCTTAATATTTAAGAGTTATTATTTTTGTATGAACATTTATTTATCTAAAATGATTTTCATCTTTTCTTAAAAATTTTTAGACTTGATACTAAGTAAAGAGCATAATTTATTTTCAGAGACATGGCACCCTTAGGGTTACCATACTCCAGAGTATCATATACTCTATTATTTTTATAATATTTTAGATAGTCACTTTTCAAGAAGAGACTCTATTAGAGTTCATTCATATACAAATGGGGTAGAACTTGAAAACCACCCTTTTTTCAATTATGAGATTGGGGTATCATGGGTAAACCAGCTTCACAATTAGTCCCATAAAGAAATAGTCCAGTTAACCCAAATAATCAAACAGAGTTTAGTTGAACCACATCCCCGCTAGAGACGTCTTCCGCAAACTAACCCCTTTTTCATTTATAGTTTGAATTCTCGAGCGGACTTACAACTTGAAGTAGAAAAACATCATTTAACATATTTTAACTCAACCAATATTTCATGTTCAGTTTCTTCTTAGATTTCAGTTAAAGAAAAGAGTGTAAAGATTGAAAAGACTGAAAAGTTTGAATCTAACTTGATTGCACAGTTTCCAAGATATAATATTATTTTAATCGAGAACCTGTCTTCATAGAGTTCAATAATTCTTGAAAAAAAGTAAATAAAGATTGATCAGTTTCTTCTACGGATTAGACCATAAATAGCGCCTACTACAAAAAGTAACCCCACAACAATGGTTACGAATGGCCCAATATCGATCAGCGACCCAAAAACCTGTTGCAGTCCAACTATAATGATTATTATCCCAATTAGTAATCCTAAGATTGCGCCACCGTTAGGCAATCCAAAACATTCGTCTTCCTTTCGTTTTTCTCTAACATCCAATCCTTTTTTTTCTCCGGATTGATAGCAAAGCCACAATCGATACAAAAAATTACATCGTCTTCATTCTGTTTTCCACATTTAGTACAATAAACCATAGAGTACAATAAACCATAGAAATTATCCCCATTTTGTTTCAAGTTTTAGAGTTTAACACTTTTAAATGTTTTATGATTGAACGTTCCAAAATAAAGATCGCAAATATGCACATAAATTACAAGGACCTTAAATTCTTGCCTTCATTGACAAGAATATTCTTCTATATGAACTATTTTTAATAAATTATTACTTAACCGACATCATTTTCGGATTAAGCATGATTTTTAAGATATTCTCTTAACGCTTCTCTTAGAACTTCTGAAACAGTCACATAAATTCCATTGGTTTGGTTATAATATTTCTCGAGTTCTTTGTATAGTCCTTCTGGAATCGTTATACTTCTGAATTCACTTTTAGCCATATCCATAACTTAATTAAGTGTTATTATTAAACATTATGATTACTTTTGTCTACAAAGTATATATATTATGTTAACTTTTTGAAAATATTTTATTACAAGTCTAAAGAGTTTACCAATATTAAATTAACAAAACCACATTATTTATGTCCATAAAAATAAGTGTAAAATGATAAGGAATGATTAAAGATGTTGAACTGAAAAACTCTTATTTCATGTTTAATTTATCAAGCACCCCATCAAAGGCTACTTTGGAGGCATCAATCTTTTCATAATAGCCTTAATTTTTTTCATCTTTAGAAAACAAGAGAACGTAAAGAATAAAAAATTTCAGAACGGTAGTGTACTCTGAAGTTTTTCTCAGTCTCCTTTAAATGTGAGAATCGTAGTACTTCAATAGTTCATTTTTTCTATTTCTTTGGTGAAATGTATGAAGTGTTTAGCTATTCAATCAAGCCCCAATCTTGATGGGTTAACAGCACATCTTGCACTAGCAGTCCTAGAAGGAGTTAAATCCGAAAATGGATCAACAGAACTGATTCACCTTAATAACCTCGATATTAAACCTTGCATCGCCTGTGATAATGGATGGGGTTTGTGTAGAGAGAAAAACATCTGTATCCTTGAAGATGATTTCGAATCTTTAAGAAAGAAAATTACTCAAGCAGATGTACTTGTTTTTGCCACTCCTGTTTATTGGCATGATCTCAGTGAATCAGCTAAAAGATTTTTAGATCGTCTTCGCCGATGTGAATCTTTTACTTTCAAAACATTTACAGATAAAAAGATCATTGGGATAGCCTCAGCTGGCGGGAGTGGTAGAGGAGCTGCACGAGCTCTCTACAATCTTGAAAATTACCTTAGAAGACTTGGATTCGAGATCTTTGACCTAGTCTCTGTCACACGATTCTCGAAAGATCACAAGCTCAATATGTTAGTAGAAGCTGGTAAGCGCTTAGTGAGAGAGTGAACTCTGAAAGAACACCTATTTTGGAGTTCAAAATGAAAACATCTCACCTTGGATA
>SDBS01006743.1_pt1 | contig 11156 bp, 11 predicted proteins | sample 2277091 | NCBI WGS metagenome assembly SDBS01 (sample SAMN10404972, study PRJNA504765) | marine sediment metagenome | isolation source: marine sediment core GS10_PC15, 163 cmbsf | place: Arctic Ocean: Southern Knipovich Ridge | collected 2010 | reverse complement strand
ATACCGAACATTCAACAGCTATTTCTGTTTCTTTTCAGCGGTTTTGATACTCGTAACGAAAATCTTAATTAATTCTTCTGTTTCCTGTAAAATATCATTTAGCAGTTCGGGTTTTTTAATTAGTGGTACACGCTGAATAAGTTTTAACCATCTCTGGGTCTCCCTAAGTTCCTTTAATGAGATACGAAGCTTATGGATAAAGTCCTTTGGGGACTCCGCTGCCTGGGCTTCACCATGGTTTGGATAAGGTGAAGTTCCCGATCTTAACAGTTGGCCAGCAACATGGTTACCTGTTCTGGTATTTGGTAGCTGTTCAACGATCTTTATGATTCTCACCGAATACTCGAGCAGCCTTTCTTCCAGGTCATAGGTTTGTTTTTTCATCTTTTCCCATTCATCATTCGATGTTGGACGTTCGATGTTCGATGTTCATTTTTTCAGTGAACCTTCCCGCCACGATTCGTATTATACAACATACCCATAAAGCTATGGCGTGTCAAGACCCGTAAGCCCAGTTTTATCCTTGACTTTTGGCCTGGATTAGTGTAGAAAACTAACTCAAGATGTGCGAATGCAAAGAAATTTTCCGCATCCTTTTTGAGGGTATTGGGAAAATTGCCCTACAGTCAGAAAATGCTTGACATTTCCCTTATAACTTGCTAAAAGTATCAGAAAGGCTAACTATATTGGCCGTCATTATAGGTAAGATCGTAAAATTTGTGTCAGATTTTAGGAATATTGTGTGATTTCTAAATTAAAAACATCTTAATCTATGGAAAGGAGGCGATAAATCTTATAAATTTTTTAAGAGTTTATTGAGTTTGAGTGAAAGAAGTTTAACCAAAAACAATTTCGTAGGAGGAGAGAGTAATGAAGAAACTATTTGTAATTGGTATGGCAGCCCTGCTGCTGGTCGCTTTTACAATGCCTGCCATGGCAAAGGTAAAGATCGGCGGTATCGTATTTACTGATTTCTATTACATTGACAGGAATAAAGCGAATACGGTAGCCAGAGGTATGGGCACTAATGCTTTTACCCACACTGCGATACAAGTCCCGAATATTACCCGTCTCTATGCCAGATGGACCAATGAGGACAATGTAGGCTTGTACATTGAGCTCGGCTTAGGCCTGGATGGAGGGCAGAGTCAGGATAGTCCTTCAGAAGGCTCAGGAAGTGCCAGAGTCAGGCATGCCTATGGCTGGTGGGACATAAGCCCGTCGTTTCAGATCATGGCCGGTAAGTCCACCACCCCCTTCTCACCCCTTAACCCGTCACAGTTAATAGGTACAAGGTCAGGATCTGTCAACATTATTGGCGTTGGCTACGGTGATTTTTACTCAGGCCGGTTTGCCCAGGTCCGTGGTACCTTTAAGTTTGGTAAGGTGGCAAGGCTTGCCATAGCCCTGGTCGATCCCAATGGGACCTTGGCTGGTGGAAGCTATGGCCCCTGGGGTACGCTTAACACGGACTACCAGACCAATACCAAACTGCCGAGGATTGATATCGGTGTCCCGATCTATCTCGGTCCGGTTCACATCTATCCCGGCTTGCTGTATCAGCACAGGACCGTTGATATAATTAACCCTGCCCTCGCTGGTGCTAATAATGACGTCGATACCATTATCGGTTCACTCGCAATAAAGGCCGGTTTTGGTCCCTTTGGAGTTGCTGTGGAAGGAAACTATGGCCAGAACTGGGGCAACGCCCGCGGTCTCGCCGGTATCAGCCCCCCGATTACAAGTGGTGTCCGACCGGGAATGGGTAGTGCGACCCTCAAGAACAACAACCAGATTAACAATGCAGATACCTACTCTTTCTGGATAGATCTTAACTATAAGTTTGGACCGATTACGCCGCATCTGATGTATGGCCAGATGAAAACGAAGAACGAGAGTGCAGCGGGTCTTGAGCAGGAAGCAAAGACCCAGATGTGGGGCTTCAGTGTCCCGATCGATCTTGCCAAGGGCTTCCGGATCAGACCAGAAATAATGTGGTATGATGATGGTAAGTTTAGCCAAGCTGGTTCCGACAGTGTCGATATGGGTAAATACTTTATTGCCGGTGTTCAGTTCCAGATCACATTCTAAACACTAAAATTTAGCCAAGGGTCTTATACGCGTAGGCCCCTGTTTAACCAAGAGCCCTCTTCCCTATTTTTCCGGAAGGGGGTTTTTTGTGCGGTTGCCGTTTGTAGTCAAAAGACAGGTTGATCTTTAAGTTTTCGTGGGGTATGTTTTGTAGTTCCGTAAAAAGTCTCCAAGTCCGTCACCCTCGCGAAAGCGGGGGCCCAGAAGCACTTGATTGTACTGGATTCCTGCTTTCGCAGGAATGACGAAAACGGAAGATTTTCGACTTTTTACGAGTTTGTCATGTATAATACGATAAAGAGAAAAAGTGGGCAGAATTCATCAGAATTGAAGTTGGTCTGTGATCATATGAAGAGATTATTAGGCAGAAAACCGCACTAAAAATGAAGACTCTACTTGATCAAATGGTTTTCCGCATGATTATGCTATTTGCCCGAACTGTCGGGCTGGTTCCGAGAAAGGCCGGCGCCCGCCTGGGGAAGGTTTTGGGGCGCCGGCTTTACCATTGGGATAACCGGCATGCGAATATTGCCATAGAGAACCTCACAGAGGCCTATGCCGGTGAAAAGAACCCGAGTGAGATAGAAGCCATTGCGAGGCGCGTCTTTGAGAACTTAGGGAAAGTGATCTTTGAGGTCTGCTGGTCCCTGAGTCATGATCAGAAGCAGTTCAGAGACTTTCAAATTGAAGGGCTTTCAAACATTCAGAAGGCGTATGATCAAGGCCGGGGCGTCTTGGGCCTGACTGCCCATTTCGGGAACTGGGAACTTCTGACCATCGTTGGGGCTATGCTCAGATACCCCTTCAGAATTGTTTACAGGCCTCTTGATTTCAGGCCCATGGAGCGCTTTATGGTCCTGTTCAGGACCCGCTTCGGCGCTAAAATGATTCCCAAAAAGAAGGCCTTTCGCAATATTCTCAAGAGCCTGAACCGAAAAGAGATCGTGGTCCTGCTCATGGACCAGAATGTGGAATGGCGTGAAGGGGTTTTTGCGGATTTTTTCGGTCGTCCGGCCTGCACGAACAAGGGGATGGCATTGCTGGCGCTGAAGACCGGAGCCCCTGTGATACCAGCCTTTTTGGTACGCAACCACTCCGGCTTTACCGCAAAGTTCCTCCCTGAGATACCCCTGATCAAGACCGGAGACAAGGTCAAGGACCTTGAGGCCAATACCGCACAATACAACCGGGTGATAGAATCGATCGTCCGGCAATATCCCGACCAGTGGTTTTGGGTTCATCGCCGTTGGAACACCAGGCCGTTTTATCCCTGGCCCAGGGAGAATTGATGCAACCCTGAACCTGGGAACGCCTGCGAAAGACCTTTTGCGTCGTGTAAAGATATGCTGGTTTCAGTCGCCATCATTGCCCAAGACGAAGAGAACCGTCTCCCCCAGTGCTTAGACAGCCTCTCATTTGCTGATGAGGTTTTGGTCGTGGACTCAGGCAGTCGGGATAAAACGGTTGACATCGCTAAGTCTTTTGGGTGCAGCGTCCTTTTAGAGCCGTGGCGCGGGTATGCTAAGCAAAAGCAGTTTGCCGTGGACCATTGCCTGAATGACTGGGTCCTGATACTGGATGCGGACGAGCGGGTTCCAAGGGAAACGGGAGAGAAGGTCAAAAGGATCATCGATGGTCCTGACCCGGCAATCGCTGCTTACAGCTTTTTAAGGAAGAACTTTTTCCATAACCGCTGGATCCGTCATTGTGGATGGTGGCCTGACCGGGTGGTCCGGTTGGTAAACCGCCGACACGGTGAATTCAATGATAAACTTGTTCACGAGCGATGGATTTCAGATGGAAGCGTGAAACAGCTTGATTTGGCCATTGAGCATCGCAGTTTCAGGTGTTACTCAGATCTTATACGCAAAATGGAGACATATTCCACCTTGGGTGCCCAGGACATGCTCAAAATGGGGAGGCGATCTCATTGGTGGTCGCCCCTGTCGCACGGCCTTTGGATGTTCGTCCGAACCTATGTGTTGGAATTGGGAATCATAGAGGGCTTTGACGGATTTATGATTTCTGTTCTAAATGCCGGAGGCTCCTTCCTTAAATACGCCAAGCTCAGGGAAATGATGCTGTTCTATTCAAAGCCAGGAAATCCGTAATTTATAGTTCACGTAAATATGATAACTAGTGTCTGAACGAAAACTAGGATTTTTTGTCAAGGTCAAGGAAGATCAAAATTTTAACCACAGGAATACATTGAGTATTTTGAGGATTAAAATTTTTATTTGACGTAGAGATTGGCTAAAAAGACAGTTTTCGTTCGGGCACTAACTAAGTATCCTAAGGTAGCAGAGAAGTAAAATGAAGGCATCTTCTTCTTTACATACCATGATTTTTGAACCAAGAACAGAAGGACACCATTTAAGCTGGTTGCATTATATAACAGAAGACTTCCTGTCTGTTGGCTTCAAACTGACATTAGCTGTGGATAATAATCCAAAGGCAAAGACACTCATCAGAGAACAATTTTCAACATTAATGGAGAATGTGGACATTATTCCTGTTTTTGATCAGTCTGGTAAGTATCGATATGGGAACAAGTTGAAGACAATTGCCGGCTGCATGGAGGAGAGCGGCGCAGAGGAGGTCTTTTTGCCTAACCTTGATGAAATCACCTCTAACTGCTTAAGATTTGCGGCATTAGGGATTGATCCCCCGAGAATTTTGAAAGGATCTCTGTCTGGAGTCTATCATCGTCCTAGGTCATTAAAAGAGCCGTATTGGCCATTGGGAAATCTTATTAAAACCGTTGGATTTTATCAGTTAACAAAACAGTGCTGGTTTAAAAATATTTATCTAGTGGACGAGTATCTTACCAAGAAAGTCAAAAACCAATACCCCAATACCATAATTCATTTTATCCCAGATCCTGGGTGCGGAGATTTTTCTCACACAAAAGAAGATGCACGGGAAGTATTGGGAATTCCAAACGACAAGTTTGTATTTCTCAACTATGGTATCCCTGCAAAGCGAAAGGGGCTGCATATTGCCGTTAAGGCCATGGTTGATATATCTCCTGAATCTCGATTTTTCCTCTTATGTGCTGGTCGTATTGTAAGAGATCCGGAAGTTCTAAACAATCTTGAAAAGTTGAAAGAGCGTGGAAATGCAATCACAATGGATCGCTATATTTCAGACCTTGAAGAAAAACTGTGCTTCTGTGCAAGTGATGTTGTCCTATTGCCATATATAAAACATTTTGGTTCAAGTGCAATTCTTTCACGTGCAGTGGCAGCAGGTAAAATGATAATTGCATCTGATGAGGGATTGATTGGAAAACGTGTTAAAGAGCACAAGCTTGGCCTGCTTTTTGAATCGGAGAACACTCATGAACTTGGAGAGGCCATAAAAAAGGCTGCGTTATTAACAGAAAATGAAAAAAGTATCTTTAAAGAATCAATTTCTAAATATGCCAAGTTATGTTCTCGGGAGGCGTTTAGATCTGCTTTGCTCCAACCATATAATGTTTAACTGCAAAAGAAATAGAGTTCAGTGTTTCTTGTTGTATAGGAAATTACAGAAAAAATAGTTTACAGGAGTCTAAACTTTTTTCGTTGAGGACATCGGATTAAGAAGTAACTTCTGGTACTTTTCCGAGTTATGGATGTTGGGGAGGCGAGCGAGCCTTTTTGGGTGAGCTCGCGAAGTCTCCCCAACTCCATAACTCGGGGCATGATTACATTTTTTAGTTTTGACTCGTAATGTTTGGCTGTGAACGGGTTTAACCAGGATTTTGTAGGATGGGGTCGTGAGGACTCTGAATTGGCTGTCCGGCTGTACCGATATGGACTCAGCAGGAAAGGGCAGCCTTTCATGGCGATTTGTTTCCATTTATGGCATAAAGGGTATGACAGGACCACATTGGAGATCAATGATCAACTTCTGAATAACACAATGGAATCAGATGAGTATTTCTGCCCAAACGGTTTGGTACAGAGTTAGAAAAATTACATCAGATGAATGGCTGTTTTTTGCCTTTGTAGCACTTTTCTTCAGTATGCCTTTAGGCACCTCGCCGCCTACTATTTGCGCTGCGCTCGCTACACTGGTTTGGATTTTTTCGGGCAAAATCACCAAAATATGGGAGACCTCCCTCAAAAAGACCTGGTTTTGGCCTGTGCTGTTGCTTATGATATTGCCATGGGTTGGGCTCCTGTATACGCCTGATGTGGGAGGCCTTGGCATAAAGTTTGCGAAGAAGACCCACTACTGGGTATACTGTGTGGCCGCGTCTTCAATGGTTTTTGGCATTTTGTCTCCTCAAAGGCTTATTCAAGCCTTTCTTGCGGGCCTGGCGGTCAATGCACTGGTCGGCATCCTGCAGCTTATAGGCCTTTTTCCCCGGATGAATGAAATCTCGTTTGGACTCGGCCTTGGATATGGCACCCTCTCTGCTTATTTGATATTGGGGATGCTCATGGCTTCCTATTATTTCAGGGAAGCGCATCAAAGGGGACCCCGCGTGTTGTTTGGCCTTCTTACCTTGCTCTATTTCTTTCATCTGATCATTTTGCAGGGCAGGGTTGGATATTTGACCTTTCTTTTCCTCTGCCCGATCATCGCCTATAACCTTTTCAAGGGCGCCAGCATCTACAAGATATCTTTGGTCTCCCTATTGCTCATAGGAAGCATGCTGCTTTCTCCCGTTGTCAGGGAGCGCATTGCCCTCTCCATAGACCAGGTGAAACATCATTTGCAGGCAAACCCTGACTCTGCCTGGGGTAAGGAATACAGCGTTCATCAAGACCGTTTCTATATGTGGCATGGCGCTGTCAAGATGTTTTTGGAAAACCCCCTCCTCGGCGTTGGGACCGGAGGCTACCAAACCGTCTTAAAAAAAATGGGGAAACCAGAATGGCCTACTCACGCCCACCCCCATAACAATATTCTTTATATGGCCGTAAGCTTTGGCCTCATCGGCGTATTTGCTATTCTGTGGTTTTTCTGGGAAATCATAAAAAATGCGTGGCGTGAAAGAGACTCCCCACTCGGTTTTTTTATTCTATCAACGGCGCTTGTTATTTTTTTCGGCGGCCTGGTAGATACCTATATCAAAGACGCCGGCACCTTGATTCTGCTCGCGGTTGTAACGGGGCTTCAGAACGGCTTACAAAGATTTAATCATTCCGCAGTCAGCGATCAAATCTCGCTCCATTGAAAGAATTGTGATGCCCGTATTGCCAGACCGTATCAAATGTGGTGAATTCTATGGATTCATAGAGGACGCTTCATGCCCTATCTGTGAAACCCCGCCAAAACCCATATTGATATTTAAGAGACCTGATGGAATAGGGTTTTGGAAGTGCCCAAAGTGCGGGGTTATGTATGCTTCTCCCCGTTTTACAGAGGACTCCCTTCTGGATATCTATGAAGACGAAGCCTTTGTCGACAGCGCCTTGTATGATGACTGGTCATATGAAAAGTGGAAAAGAGAAAACAGGGACAGGTCCTATGTTACCCAGCATCTGAAGGTGCAGCTGTTGAAACGCTTTTTGACCAAAAACGACAAAATCCTCGATTTCGGCTGTGGCGCAGGCCTTTTTTGCCTTGAAGCGTCTAAGCAGGGGCTTCAGGTCGAGGGGATTGATCCAAGCAAAATGCTTACTGATCTTGGACGGGAAAAATTTGGCCTGGCCCTTCACAATGAACGGCTTGAAAATTTTGAACCGGAGTACAGGTATGACGGTATTGTTGCCTGGGCTGTTTTGGAACACGTTTTTAATCTCAAGGAATTGGTTCAAAGGTGTTGGTCTCTTTTGACTGTAGGTGGGTTTTTGTTTATAGATGTCCCAAATCATGAGGGGCCTTCTAATCGATTCAAGACCTTTCTTTGCCGAAAGGGTCTAAAGACAGATGAATTCAAGCATTTTGGATTTCCTTGGCACATTCACACCTTTAGTAAGAAAAGCCTTTCCTGTCTGATGAATGCCTGCGGATTTGAGCCGATCGTTTTTGAGTTCTGGTCACATTTATTAAAGGACGGGAAGAAAGGCGTTTTTCCAAAGATGGGCATTTCGATGGCCCAGAAGTTTGGCCTTTCAGACTACATCGTCCTGGTAGCCCAGAAGAGGGCCACGAATAGCAGTTTTTAATAAGAATAAATCACATGATGAATAAATTTGAGCTTCAAGCCGTTAACACTGTACAATGGGAAAAAACTGTGGAGTGGCATAAAGGGCGTTATAGTGTTTCGCAAAATGGATTTCTCCAACTCGTGGAGGAAAATCACTACTGCAATTTTGAGTTGTGGCACGAGGAGGACAAGGCCCGTCGCGATGATAAGGGCTACCGGTTTGTTTATCAGGCCAAAAGAAACATTGATGGGTGGAATCAGAAACGTAACGATTTCATCGAAAAAATGGATCGCTGGCTGGTTGAGCGCCTCCCAGATATGTCTACTGGAGTTCCGATGAATTCCGAAACGCCTGGGATGATCATTGATCGGCTCTCTATCCTTACTTTAAAAGCGTATCACATGAAAGAAGAGGCTCAACGGGAATCGGCTCATAGATCCCAGCGAGACAGGTGCACGGAAAAGCTGGACATTATTCGACGCCAGCATGCGGATTTGTTTGAGGCCCTGGCATTGTTAATGGCTGACGTTATTGAAGGAAAGCGGGGCTTTCGGGTCTATTCTCAGTTCAAGATGTATAATGACCCTGCGCTGAACCCGGAGTTGTATGAAAAAGGCTGAGCACGGCATGTCAAAGCATGCGCAACTGATCAATGATTTCCACTCAAACCCGCAGAGAAACACACCAGGTTCGGGTCAGGACCAATTCCCTATCATATCCAGAAAAGCATTATAGAGATCTTCGGGCGTCACGTCCGTGATGCAATGATGTCTGTGGCTGCACTCGTCCGCATGGCCGCTGCAGGGGCATAAACCGCCTTGCAGATATTGATGTTGCTTACCCAGAGGGGCCCAGCGTCGGCCTTCGGTCGGGCCAAAAATGGCTATCGTCGGCACGCCGAGTCCCGCTGCAAAATGCAACGGCCCCGCATCAGGGCTGATAAAGCCCCTTAACTGGCTCAAGACAGCAAGAAAGAAATCGAGGGGTTCGATTGATTCCAACAGAGGCATGTCAGGGCGTCTTCTTTTTATTTGTTTAAGCAACCGATTTTCGCGGACCCCTTTCCCCACCGTAAAGGCCATTTTGATCCCGTGTTTTTGGGCCATTTCATAAAAACGCACCCAGTTTTCCAGGGGCCACTCGCGTTTGGGCTGGGTCGCGCTGATGCCGCACACCAAATCGACGCCATCCAGTAAGGTCCTCGCCTTGTCAATGAGGGCACTATTCACGCCGATTTCTACGGTTGGATCTTCAGGGAACGGCACGCCCGATACAGAGGCTATGGCCCATGTCCGAACCGTCTCGTGACGGTTCGTGTCCATTTCTTCGACTGGCTCTGTATAACAAAGTTTTCTGAGGAAAAAGCCTTTTGGGGCTATCGGGCCTATCCTTCTCCGACCCCCAATGATGCGACTCAATATTGCGCCTCTATCATTTCCCGCAAAATCAATGGTGACATCAAAGCGCTCCTTTCTCAATTGTCGAATTATCGGCCATGTTCTTACTAAGGACGCGGGATCTCTTTTTCTTGGAATAGACCATACCTTGTCGATCCATTCAATATGCTCCAATAAGGGAACTGCTGCCTCGGGAATAAGCACATGCAGTTCACTCCCAGCAAAGTGAGTTTTTATGGCTCTCAGGACCGGCGTTGCCACAACAATGTCGCCTAAATACTTAAATTGGATTCCTAAAATTTTGGGCTTTTTCATTGCCTCCTGCCGCGCTTCTTCCAAAAGGCTATAAGGGAAGATCAAGAGAACTATTTTTGTCAGACACAGAGATTTACAGTTGATTTTGAAGGATTTTACAGACCCTGTCAAGAACAGAACTATTTGGGGTAATACAGCAAACGGTCAATACCTCGATTTCGGATATCCGTGCCCGGCAAAAAGCAAGCAGAAACACCATTATCCTCCGGCTGAGCCGCCTTGGATAGCATCAGAAAAAGATTTCGTAAACAATGGGCTGAGCCAAAATCGTGTATCAGAGATTATCGGAAATACCAATTTTGGTGATATCGACACTTTGATCTCCCAGGGCCATGACATGGAGTTCATTGCCGGGCATTATAACATGGACCTTCCCCTTTTATGGGCATTGCGATTAAAAGGAAAAACGGATCAGGAAAAACTCAAAGAGCATGAAAGGTGGCTTGGGTCGAAAAGAGCTGTTGATCTTTAGTCCTTCCCAGGGTACAACTAAAAAATTATGAAAATTATCTGATGGATAAAGGCCTGAAATCGAAAAGGGGAAGATGATGGGGACAACGCGGCATATCCTGAAGGAAGAACAGCGGTGTGAAATTGTAAAAGAGATCACGGCAGTCGTTAGCGGACAACCGGAAATTGTGTTTGCGTTTCTTCACGGCTCTTTCCTTGATGGTTCCTTCTTCCGGGATATTGATCTGGGCATCTTTGTTAGGGGCATGGACTCCGCTGATTTCTGGGATTATGAGGCCAGCCTTGCTCATAAAATCGAAGAAGCGCTCAATTGGTTATTTTTGGTTGAACCTAAGGTGATTAACCGTGCGCCTCTCTCTTTTTGTTATCATGTGATAAGGGGTCAGATCCTGTTTGTGCGGGATGAAGATTCTGTTGTGGCATTCATGGCCCGTGTTGCACGGAGTTATCTGGACATGGCCCCCATCAGGCACAGGTATATGATAGAGGCCATGACATGACATTGCTCAATATTGATAAGCTGTACGCCAAATTCAGGGATATCAGGGACTCGGTGGAGAGACTGAGGCTCTTTGGGGATATCCCTTTGGATGAGTTCTTAAGAGACAGAGACAAGCAGGATATTGCCAGTTTCCGGCTGATTGTGGCTACCGAAGCGGCCATCGATACCTGCCTCCATGTTGCTGCAAAGGTTCTTAAGGAAGTTCCGGAAGAATATGCGGGCTGTTTTCAACTCCTCTGCGATCACGATCTGATTGACCGGGAACTCTCTTTGCGGTTGGCCAAGATGGCCCGG
>SDBS01006742.1_pt1 | contig 11157 bp, 8 predicted proteins | sample 2277091 | NCBI WGS metagenome assembly SDBS01 (sample SAMN10404972, study PRJNA504765) | marine sediment metagenome | isolation source: marine sediment core GS10_PC15, 163 cmbsf | place: Arctic Ocean: Southern Knipovich Ridge | collected 2010 | reverse complement strand
CAACAGGGCTGCCCAATCCTCTTGGTTTTGAGCGTGCTTGCCGTCGCGCCAGTGCAGTCCGATGCGGTCTCCGGCGTCCAGCCATTCGAAAACGACTTCGGCGGCGCGATGCGTTAACTCGGTCCCGTACGGATTGGCCCAGTAGTCCTGGCGGGCGTGGCAGTTGAGAAGAGCCCGCGGGGCGATCATCGCCTTGGCGAAATGTGCATCGAAGGGCAGGCGATCTTCGTTATCGGCAAGCTGGAAATACCGAGGGTGAAACCAATGCTCATTCCGGCCGATATGATGCTTGATCGTTTGCGGTTTCTGGCCCTGCTCGAAGTAGCGCAAGCTGCCCGTGCCGCCGGTCCCCGACGAATTGGGGGCGGTAATGGCAATGCGATCGTCATAGATGCCGGCACACAAGGCCGCCTTGCCTCCGCGCGAGTGGCCGGTCGCAACTACTTTGCTCATATCGGCCACGCCCAATTGATCCAGTGCGTCCAGCACCACACCGTGACCCCAGCCCCAAACGGCAAGTGCGCCCCAATCGTATTCCGGATAAAGAGGATAGACGCCGGCTTCTCGGCCTGTTTCCCGGTCGTCGGACGCCAAATCCGTGCGATGGAACCGGCAAAGGAGGTAACCGCGTTTGACGGCTTCGGATCCTGGTTCGAAACTTTGAGACAAATCGCTGCGCTCCGGCGATGCATCGAATGAGACGCGGTCGTTCTTAATGATGGTCGGGTAGCGTTTTTTCAGCGAAGGGCGTACGATTAGAAAACGGCACGTGACGCTTTTTCCTTTGCGGCGAATCGTCAGCGTATACCGCTCCTCGACGCCCCTGCCGTTATAAATCGACTCGGAGCCGACTTGCCTGATCTCAATCTCCTTGGGCCGAGGTGGCATGTGGCCGTACAGGTAATGCGCCAGCATCGCCTTGATATACTTGCGCTGCTTCCGCCAGTCTTGAAGTGTTTGAACCCGTTTGCCGTCGGGCATTAAGAACGGATCGGGCAATCCTTTCTGGAGCGGCAGGTCCTCGACATCGTCAAACTCAGTCTTCAGATGCCGGTCGAAAAAGCTGAAAATTTCTCCGATGACTTCCGGGTCGGGGATGTACATGTGGTCCATGCCTTTTTGGATGATGAACCGATGCTCCAGCCCGACCTTCTCGCATTGTGCGGCCAGCCGTTTCATTTGGCCCACCCGAAACTTCTTGTCCAATTCGCCCACGCACAGAAAAGCTGGTGGATCGTCGGCGGTCACGTAGGCGCAGGTACTGTTGATGCGGATTTTCTCGACGGACTCTTCCTTTTGCTGACGCAGGGCTGATTCGCGCTTCGCCTGCGAGACCTCATCGAGATAGCCGTCTTCGATTAGAAATTCCTTGGCATGCTGCCCGGCCGATGCGAGTACGACTTGGAACCGGGCCGATTGTTCGGCATGGGGCCCCGGATCGTCCTCCCATTTCGCTTCGTTTATGAAGGCGGCCTTCGCCGCCCGGCTGCTGCCTTTGGAATGTCCCGTGACGCCCAGTTTACCAGACAGATTCCATTTCTTTGCATTGGCCCGCAGCAATCGTGCGGCCCGCTTTTCCGGGAACACCCGTCCAACGGGTGAGACCCTTTGTCCACCGTTATAATCCATGATCGCGCCGGCGTAACCTGTGGTAAGAAGTCCATAGATATAGTAGGCCCGCTGGTTGATCCATTTGCCCAGATCCTTGGTCGAGGTAATCTGCAGCATCAGCGGCACGGGGGCGGTCCGCCCCGAGGGATGAATCACATCCATGTCGACCGGCCGGTCTCCAATTTTGCAAATCCTGACTTTTCGATCGATGGTATACCCCGCGGGCAAAATGTAGATCCAATCGGTGTCCACGGGATGGTCTTCGGTTTTGAACAGATAGCCATACCAACGGTCGATTTCGGGCAACAGTTCCGGCGCCGCCGCGCGCGGATCGCCTTCGTAGTCCACCTCGATCACCATCATTCCCTGATCAAGAAACCCTTGGACCAATGTCTCATCGTCCAGCTCGCCCAAACGCGGAGTCGGAAGGTTTTTCATATAAACCACGACCGGGTTCTTTTGGGCGTCCGAATCGGGCAGGCGAACTGCACACGAGATCGACTTTCCCAAAATCGGGCTTTCCCAAGACATAGCTTGGGCGGCTGGAGAGCTCTTCTCAACCGCGGAGTGTGCCGGCAAACAAGCCAGCATGGTCCAAGCGAAAACCGCCACCAGCGGAAATGGCGAGTTCATAATTCGATGCATGATTGCCTCCTTTTTTTGCCGTTTAGAATGATTGTTTAAACTGGTATTTCCCTTTATACCAACTCAGCTACGCTGCCGAACCTCTTTTCTAATGTATTATCAAGTCTGTTCTGATAATTCAAGTTGTTTTGTGACTCTTAGAACATATAGGTGGTGCCAGATTTTCTGGCAAGCGATTTTAAGTTCATTTTGGAATCCGCCTACGGCGGACAAGATTGGGTTTGAATTGGGTTTGTTTTTTTGCCCCGCTAGCGGGATAAAATTTTCATAATTCATTGTTATAATATTACTTACGTTCATTTTGTTATTTCGGAAATTGGGTTTGTTTTGCATAAAAAGTAGCTGATTTGTAGAGAATCCTCTACAGTTGTAGAGATGCGAGAGTGTGAAGAGTGAGCTAAAGTGCCTATAGTACCTAAAATTCCTAAAGTGAGATAAAGTTGGATTCTCGATGCTCATGATTGGTAATTCCCCATAAGGTGCCTTATAGGCACGTAAATAACTGGTTGCTTTTTGCCGGAGGCCCCCGACCCCCGGCAGACAAGCAAGTAGGCACACACCGAGGGTAAACTCCAAAGCAAGTGAGCTAAGTTCCCCGGCAGAAAAGCCGTGTAAGTACACCCGGGGATAAACTTGGGTAAACTCAGGGAGTAAAAAAACACTCCCTCTATAATTAGAGCTACCTGCACTTTTGATGCGAAAATATAACCGTTTCTCGTCGCTCGTCGCTCGTAACTCGTTTTGGGAAAGTGAGTTAAAAATTGTTAAAAAATTTGATTTTTATGTTTAGGTATCAGCGTTTTTGATTGAAAAAACGTGGATATTTCACCTATTTTAAAGCCGACTGGCGGTTTATGTTAGCCTGCTGGCTAACATGTGGGTATTTTAACATTTTTGAAACAATAGTCAACAAAAAAATGGTCAAAAATCAACTTTTTTTTGGCTGTCCTTTTTCATAGTGAAATTCGAACTCTATCCCCTATAATCTCCATCAAGCATGCGGGATTTCTTGATTTAGGGAATTGTGGTTTTGGGGTGGTGCAAATTATCTAAAGTTCACTGATCCGATGTGAAATATTTCTTTCATATGTATAGTTACAACAAGGATTTATGACAAAGCCAATAAATTTATAAAAAATTTCCGACTTTGGTCTTTACACTTAGTGAAATTAGCATTAGTTTGCGCATATAGGCTTTATAACTATATGTGGTTTGATTGCCACTAGTTTTACTATATATTGTGGTTGATTTTTCGCACGGAGGCACTTAGGAATGAGCGGTAAAAACAAAATAATAAGAAACGGCTGAGCCAGTTATAGCTGACTCAGCCAATTTTCGAGGGCGTACAAAAGTAGGCCCAATGCTCTTAACATATCAGTTTACTGCCCTCGAATCAGAATTCCCAATAAATTTTGCCTTGGAGCTTAATTTTTTTACACGACGTTAGGTTACTGTGGCTGTAAATGGTGAATTTATGCAATTAAAGAAGGATTGGGAATTAATTTTAGAGGTACAAAAAAAGAAAAAAGAGATTTAGTTAAGTTCACAGGTAACCTGTTGAAAAACGCGTAAAAAGGTTACTAAAAAATTTAAACACGGTAAAAGGAATTTAATTATGGGTAAACCAAGAAACACGTATAAATACAATTTTAAAGTCGGACACAAAATTGTTCATCGTGGCATAACTGACGACTTGGAACGAAGAGAACAAGAACATCAACAAAAATGGTCAAAAGGACATATTTCTCAAGTTGGCCGGCAGACAACTGAAGAAGCTGCAAGAGAATGGGAAGAAGAGAAAGGGGTTAGTTGACCAGTAATTAAGCGGACGCCGAAAGCGCAAAGTGAAAGCGCTTTGCGCTTTCGGTATTTTTTCATGGCTTTAATTTTTAGGAGATAAGAAGATGGCAAGGAACGAAAAAACCTCAAAACGAGTAGGCAAAATTGCTTCCCAACAACTGCGAAGCAAAAGAACCTCAAAAAAGGCCAAGAGTACCGCCGCCTCTGCATTAACCCAGCGGCCAGACAGAAAGAAACGCAAGAAATAGCTTTACATCATAATATTTTCGTTTATTAGGGACAATCACAGTTTATGCTTACTGTCCCTAGTTTTCTTAAGAGGCACAGAGCATTAGTATCTAACAAAACCCTCAAGTTATAATAGAGGGCTTGCTGAATCTTTGCAGGAGGTTTCTGCGAGAAGGATGAATCTGAGAAAGGTTTTTAATGAAAGGAACGATAAATGACAGGATATTATGAAATACAACAGGTCTGTGAGAATGGTCATCAAATAAATGCCGGATGTAATAAATACCCTGAAAGATGCGTAGACTATTGCAAAAAATGTGGTGCAAAGACTATAAAAGCATGTTCACATTGTAACACCGAAATCCGTGGTTATCATATAAGCATAGAAGGTTTTTCGAGTTATTCTGCCGATGTTCCTTCTTACTGTCATAATTGTGGTGAACCTTATCCTTGGACAGAGAGCAAGATTGTGACAGCTGTCCAGATTTTTGCCGAGTTTGGTGATCTAAGCGAAGAAGAAAAAGAGACTATTGAACAAGACATAAATAACATTGCGAAGGATATACCACAGGCCGAGCTTTCTGCGATGAGAATAAAGCGGATATGGGAAAAATACGGTAAGATCGCCTATAACGTAATTATGGAATTTGCCAGTAAAACGGCGGCCGAAGTATTGAAAAACACGTGAGAAGTTGTAAAAAACAATTAGTTTGAGAGTTGGATTTGTATGATCAATAGGGATGAGATTGACCATAAAGCAAATGAGTTTAAGATTATTGCTCCTAATGTCGAGAAGGACTATGTAAACGGTTGGTTCTTGGCGGGATTATATTCTGTCAGCGATCTCAAAGAAGTCTTTATTTTGAAGGGAGGGAATTGTCTGCGCAAAGGATACTTTCCGGATATGCGCTATACAAGTGATTTGGATTTTTCCGTTGAGACTGCTGTTAATGAAGTACTTTTAAAGGATGAATTTAATAAGGTTTGTGAATTTGTTCAAGAGAACACAGGTATCATTTTTGATACGGCAAGTACTCGCGTTGAACAAGGCCGACAAATTGATAAGAAAAAGAAGGTTTATCAAGCAAGGATATACTTTAAAGATTTCTATGGTAAACCGGACAAACTTACATTGCGTATTCTTTTGGATGTAACAGAATTCGACAAGATTTATTTACCTGTTAATGTTCGCAATCTTATTCACCCGTATTCAGATATGGATTCCTGCACTGCACGGATTAAATGTGTTCAACTGGAGGAAGTTCTTGCTACAAAACTAAAGTGTTTGTTACAGCGAAGGCATTCAGCAGATTTATATGACTTTGTTTATTCAATTTTTATAAACAAAGATGTCGAAGTTAATACAGGGAAGATTGTCTCAGTATTTCTTAAAAAAACGATTTTTGAAACAAGTCCGGGTGTTGTAAAAAATTTGCTGCTTGAATTACCCTTAGAAGTTTTCAGAGGGATATGGCACAAATATTTGGTTTGCCCTGTAAAAAGCATTATTGATTTTGATATTGCTCTTGATAATTTTAATAAAATTATTGAGCGCCTTTTCGGACAATTCCCAATTGATCATCGCGCTCAGCATTTCTTTCCAGCTCGATTGCGCAATATAATATTTGATGCTGGTAGTACTTTAAGGTTGTTAAAGGTTGTTTATAAAGATGTTGAGCGTATTGTTGAGCCGTATTCGCTAGTGTATAAGCGCCGTAAAGATGGTGTGGCTAAGGAATATTTTTATGTTCACGACCGAAAACGTGATGACATACGCATGTTTATACATCAAAGAATCAAACATATTGAAATTCTTGATGAAGAATTTGAACCTCGTGTCCCAGTAGAATTATGTCGAATGGGTGAATTTAGTGATAAAACTTATTTTGGTAAACCTTTCAGCAACCGTGGTTCAAATCTTAGGGGTTCATTTGGTGGTAGAAGGAAAACAAGACGTATTAGAAAGACGCTTATTACTACATTTGGCCCTACTTATATATATGAATGTATAGCCTGCGGAAAAACATTTCGACGGAAAAAACAGTCTTCACAATTGAATAAGCATAAGGATAAATATGGAAATCAATGTTTTGGGAGGACTAGCTACCTAACAGACATTAAGTATTAATGGATTCACACATAGCTTTTCCCTGCTGCCTGACTGTAGCTTTCTCGCATTTAAGGAAGTAAAATAACACAAAGGGAGGGGAAAGACAAAGATAAAAAGGGGAAAAAGAATATCCCTTCGACTGCGCTCAGGGTAAACTCAGAAGAATATGTCGCATTTAATATTTCGTATCTGTTGAAGAGTGAAAGTGGAGCGAAATATGACCCCGCCCACAGGTGGCGGGGCTAATCGGGGTTGCGTAGGGGGGGGGAAGGGGATTTGAGATTTCAGATTTGAGATTTGAGATTTGAGATTTCGTATTGTATGATGGGTTCGTCTCGGATGGGGGAAGACCCCGGGTGGAACCCGGGGCTAAACGAGACGGAGGCCCTGGAGGGGCCAGGGCGGTTTTTTTATTGTTTTTGTTTTTTTATGGTTTTGATTGTGGCGGGAATGATTGGGTATATGTTGACGTATGGCTCTTTCGGGACGGACCCCCCAACGCCCTTCGGGGTTGGGGGGCTAAACAGTCAAAGTGATGCGAAATATGACCCCGCCCACAGGTGGCGGGGCTAATCAGGGTGGCGTATGGGGGTAAGGGGATTTCGGATTTGAGATTTTATATTGGGTGATGGGTACGTCTCTGGTGTGGGCGGACCCCGGGTGGAACCCGGGGCTAAACGAGACGGAGGCCCTGGCGGGGCCAGGGCGGTTTTTTAATTGACCCCCCAAATAAATCCTTTGACTCCTTCGGTAGAATTCAGGACAGGTTTGGTGGGTAAATGAACCCCACGTGAAACGTGGGGCTAAAGGAAAGTTGACAGGTATGGGCCGCAGTGTTATACTCTTTAGTGGTGCATTATAGAGAAAGATTTTGGGTAATCTTATGGCCAAGACCGTGAATCGCCGGGGGTTTATTAAGGGGTCTTTAGCGGCCTCAGCCAGCCTAGCATTGGCGAGGAGTCATAAGGAACAGGCCCTTTTGGCCAAGCCGACCGATGCTGCTCTGCGAAGTAGCTCGCTACGAAGCACGGGTCAGAAAACTGATGAACAAGCGGCAGCCCGACAGCAGAGAGTTCATCTCGATATGCCGATGGGCAAGATTAAACATGTCGAGGTCAGCCGTCTGATTTGCGGTGGTAATCTAATCATCGGTAGTGCCCACGATCGTGACTTGATTTACGTTGCTTCGTTGATGAGGCACTACTTCACCGACCGCAAGATTATTGAGACCTGGCAATTATGCGAAGAATGCGGTATCAATACGATGATTGGGCCCGTCAACAGTCCCTACGCATACGGTGAGGACCCAACCATTCGAGTGTATAACCGTTATCGCAATGAATGGGGCGGACAGATTCAGTGGATTGCCCAGACTTATCCCAAAACTTATGACCTTACCGGCTCGATTCAAGGGGCAATTGATAACGGTGCCATCGGTGCCTTTGTACATGGTGGTATAGGTGATAATTGGGTCAGGAATAACCGCGTGGATCTGTTGGCCAAAGCCATTGAGTTCATCAAGAAAAACGGGCTGATTGCCGGTTGTGCGTGCCATTGTCTTGAAGTGCCAATGGCCCTGGAAAAGGCGGGTGTCAAGGTGGATTTCTATATGAAAACGCTGCACAGCGGCGATTATTGGTCGGCCACTCCAAAAGCTGAGCGTCCCGAGCGCGGGCTGCCTTCTGGCGACAATATGTGGTGTACTAAGCCCGAGGAGACAATCGAGTTCATGAGAACCGTCAAGAAGCCGTGGATTGCCTTCAAGGTTTTGGCCGCCGGAGCCATCCATCCGCGAGAGGGCTTCAGATTCGCGTTTGAAAACGGAGCGGATTTTGTCAATGTGGGCATGTTTGACTTTCAGATCCGGGAGGATGCTATCATTGCGAAGAATATATTGTCGGGAAAAATGAACAGAAAGCGGCCCTGGAGAGCGTGACGAGAACCTATCATATAGGCTTGTTCTTAATCAGCGCAAGGTTTCCGTCTCGTGCCGCCTCCAATATCGGCCCCATATAGTCGTCTATCATCTCAGCTTTGAGCGGCACAGGCATATTCTGGAGCTTCATCTTAAGCTGTGGGTTCTTGGCGGCGGCCAGGGCACGGTCAATATGCTGCCGACTGAATCCCTCAACTTCGCTTAGGCGCGTGGGACAGCCAATCCTTCGAGCCAACTCAAACATAGCCTCGGCCACAGCGACTCCAAGGTCCCTTCCTTTCAGGGCTTCAATATCGGCCCCTGTCAACGCTGCTTCCTGATAGATTTTGCCGACGATGCGCAATGGCCGTTCAATGGCCGGGGCAAAAAAGACGGTGTAGTATGGGTTCATAATAGCGCAGGCCCGACCGTGGGGCAGTATGTCCACCAGGGAGAAACTGGTCAGGTGCCCCCCGTTGGTTCCGCCTATCATAATGGAATATCCGCCCAGGTCTGTGGCCAGGCAGAGTGCTTCTCGCGCCTCTTTGTCCTTCGGATTGTCGATTACACGTGGCAGGTAATTGACCGCCAGACTAATACAGACGCTGGCGATTTCTTCGACCTTGTCGTAGTAAGGCTTGCCGAAGCTGGCGTAAAGGACCTCCAGCGAGTGCGAAATGCCGTCGAGCGCCCCGTCGGCGGTCAGGCCCGGCGGTGTGCTGTACGTCACCTCGTAGTCGAAGACCGGAAGAGCAGGAACAATCGCATCATCCACAATCAGCTTCTTCTGGCCTGTCGAAACTTCTGTAATATTCGAGTACTTGGTCAGGTGGGCTGAAGAGCTGGCAACTGTCTGAATAGCCATGTGCGTAGTCAGGGATTTGCTACTGTCCTGCAATGCTTTGGTAACAAGCCCCGTCCCAAAATAGGCATCAATATTACCATTGAGAGTACGAAGGACTTCAGCGGCTTTTGCAGCGTCGATTGTGCTGCCGCCACCGAAGCTGACTACCACATCCGCCTCAGACTCCTTCAGGTGGTCGGCGATTCGAAATAGGTCTTCCCGCGGACAGTTGGGCCTGGCACCTTTGATTTCTGTGACAAGGTCGATTCCTGATTTGGCCAGCGAGTTACGTATGACCCCCACATAATCATCGCTGCCGCTAAATGTGTCACGAACCAGCGCTGCTTTCTTCCCCGCGGCGGCAACTCCTTCACCTACTCTTGGGAGGACATCCGGGCCGAACAGATATGAGTCCCCTTTGAACTCGTGTAACAGGGCCCGTGCTTTCTCAAAATCGGTCATTTTTTGGCTCTCCTCTACTTATATCGCAATAACATTATGCAAAATTGATTTTGGCAAACTTTTAACGCCCATGCTTTCTCTTAGACATTTGGTCAATTCATTTCGAGCCCACCGTCCACATTCAGCGTCTGGGCGGTCATGTAGTCGGAATCCGGCGAACATAGAAAAGCAACAACACCCGCCACATCCTCGGGGCTGCCAGCTCTTTTCAATGGAGTTCGTTCAATAAATGATTTTATCGATTCTCCCGGAGCGAGGCCGGATATACGTCCCCGATCTCGGTCGATCTGGTCCCACATTGGTGTGGGAACGACACCGGGACATACAGCATTGACGTTGATGTTGTACTGGGCAAAGGCCAGAGCGGCGGACTGTGTGATGCTGATAATGGCGGCTTTGCTCGCCGCGTACGGCACTTGCGCGGCTCTGCCGTGCCGGCCGGAGATTGAGGAAAAGTTCACAATCTTCCCGTAGCACCGTAAGGTGTCCCCAAGTGGACTGCGATCTGCGTGCCCAGCAGCTTTGACTTCCTCCGGCACCTGCCTTATCATCTGGCGGCCGACAGCCTGAATACAGAAGGTTGTCCCTTTCAGGTTGGTATCAACAACACGATCCCATTGCTGCTCGGTAAGGTCCAGGAAGGGACCTGTTTGAGCCACGCCGGCGGCATTGATTAGAATATCGATCCGGCCGAATTTAGCCACTGCATTATCAACTATCGGCTGAATCTCGGTTATGTTGGCGACATCGATGGCATAGGGCAATGCGCGGCGATTGATCGCTCGGATTTCCTCAGCGGTTTGTTCGGCGGTCTTCGGGTTGATGTCCGCAACAACCACATTTGCACCTTCTTCAGCTAAGCGCAACGCCACAGCCTTGCCGATTCCCTGGCCGGCACCGGTAACAATTGCTATTTTTTCACCTAATCGCTGCTCCATAGCGTCATGTCCTCCGAAAGTCCACAGGACGCCTTACGGCGGAGTCCTTCGGACTATTTACACACCATATCATACGAAATGCAAGCCGGTTTCTCAAAACATCTTTGCGTTTCTCGGGAGTTATGTTCATGTGCGGTTGAAGACGTCTGCCGCCACTTCGCACAGGTAGCTGCAAATGCGCCTTTGATATTCATGATAGAAATCCGCAGACATATCATAGAATTTCTCGCGGTGAACGAACTGTCCTTTCCGGTCACGCTTGCCCACCGAGGCAAAGTTGTAGTAGTGGAAAACTGCGTGCTCAGGTGAGCGTTCCCGATTATCACTGGCCTCGTACCGGCGGAGGCATTGGGCGGCAAAATCGGAACCGGCTTCCGCCTCGCGGCGCGCGTAGTCCAGTGTATCATCCCACCAGAAACGAAATCCCTCGGGTTCGATATCCTTCATCGTCTCGGCGAAAATTACCTGCAGGGCAGGAGACACCTTAAAATGGATATGGCCTTGCGTAGCACGCCCAACAGCCTGTCGAGTCGCCGATTTGAGATCATCACCCGAATGACAATCCAGCATGAGCCCGAAATCACGAGAGATATCGCAAAGCCCC
>SDBS01006740.1_pt1 | contig 11160 bp, 8 predicted proteins | sample 2277091 | NCBI WGS metagenome assembly SDBS01 (sample SAMN10404972, study PRJNA504765) | marine sediment metagenome | isolation source: marine sediment core GS10_PC15, 163 cmbsf | place: Arctic Ocean: Southern Knipovich Ridge | collected 2010 | reverse complement strand
GGTTGGGTACGGCGATGTTGACGGTGTTCTCGATGTAGCAGTGGCCGTAGAGCACGTGGCCCAGCTTGCCGGCCTGCACCTGCTGTCGGGCGAGAATCAGGTCGGGATCGCATCGCTTATGGAAATCGACAGCCAGCAGCACGCCGGCCTGTTTGGCGGCGGCGATGAGCTGATCGCAGCCCTCCAGGGTTACGTCCATCGGCTTTTCGACGATCACGTGTTTGCCCGCCCGCAACGCATCGAGTGCGGGGGCGAGGTGGAGGTGGTCGGGGGTGGCGACGGCTACGGCGTCGAGTTGTTCGGTCTCGAGCATTTCGCGATAGTCGGCATAGGCGCGGAGTTTGAACCGCTGGGCCTGGCGCTTGCGCTGATCGTCTCTTAGCTCGGCAAACGCCACCGGCTGGCAGAGCCCATCGCGGGCCAGTTGGGCATAGGCGATCATATGAGTGCTGCCCCAGGTTCCCGCTCCAATCAGTCCCATTCTCACCGGCGACATCGGAAGCTCCTTCGAAGCTGGCGCGACGTTTGACGAGATGTCTTAGACCGTTTGTCCGAACTTAGGCCCATGCGAAGTTCGCGCCGTCGTTGCTGCATTTGACGACCTTTGCCGGTCTGCGTCAATGGCGGGTCGGCGTTGAAACGGCCGCTGCAGCCCTGGCCGGTGGACCGCCCGCCCAACTGGCTGGCGGAGGTGAATGAACCAATGGACGAAGACGGGTTACAATCCGCCCGGCAGTCGGTCACAAAGGGCGTGCCGCTGGGGGACCGGGCGTGGAAGGCCCGCATCGCCAAACGCCTGGGATTGCATATCAGTCTTTGCCCGCGCGGCATGGCCCGCAAAGACGCCCAAACTTCATCCTGACACCTTTTCGTCTGACACCTTTTCGTCCCTTTTCGTCCCCTTTTCTTCCCTGACACCTTTTCTGTCCGGATTGGGGTCCGAAAGGAACGGGCCTGTTAACGGTTAACCGAAAGAATGTTGGGGGTTGACATCTATCCCGCAGGGGATGATAAAGTATTGAGCGGTCAGATTCTCAACTTCTATAGGTGCCTATACTGATGGCCATGCACATTACCCGTGTTCATATTGAAGGATTTAGACGGTTCGACAGCTTCGACCTGGAATTGAATCCGACGTTCAATATTCTCGTTGGCGATAACGAAACCGGAAAAAGCTCGATTCTAGAGGCGCTCTCCATCGTTCTTTCGCGCCAATACAACGGGCGAACCCTCGATTACTCGCTCGACCCGTACCTCTTCAACGCGACAATGGTTGCGCATTACTTCAAGAAGCTTCGTAGTGACGGGAACGCGTCTCCGCCGAAAATCCTGATCGAGGCATATCTGAACGACGACAGCCATGACCCTGCTCTGGCGAGACTCAAGGGCCGGAATAACACCAAGAACGAAGACTGCCCCGGATTGAAGCTGGCCATCGAAGTGGATAGCGATCATGTCGAGGCGTTGAAGGAATATGCCCGAGATGATTCCAATCCCGCCGTTTTGCCTGTCGAGTTCTACAGGACAACCTGGAGATCCTTCGCTGATAATGGGATTACGATCAGGAATCTGCCTTTCAGGGCTAAGACAATCGACACTAGTCTGCCACGGGCGTACCGTGGGCCGAACAGGTACGTGGCTCAACTCGTGGATGATGTGCTGACCGAGCCGCAACGCCGCGAACTCTCACTTGCGTACAAGAAACTCCGACATAGATTTGCACAGGAATCCGGAGTCAAGACTATCAATGAACATCTGGAGAAGCAGGGTAGGTCCGCTACCAACAAGAAGCTGACAGTCCAAGTGGACATGTCCTCGCGATCAACGTGGGACAGCACGATTACCGCACACTTGAACGACTTGCCATTCGACTGTGCGGGCAAGGGTGAGCAGTGCCACGTCCAAATGCGCCTTGCCATTGCTGATGCGGAAAAGTCGCGGGTGCTTCTCATCGAGGAGCCCGAGAATCATTTGTCGCATTCGAATCTAAACATGCTCATGGATGATATCAGGCGCAATTGCGCAGATCGGCAGATCATCGTCGCTACTCATAGTGCTTTCGTGCTGAATAAGCTGGGGGTCAACAACCTCAGATTCATCTCGCATCAGGGCCAGACGATGACGCTTGCGGAGATGACGTCGGACACCAAAGACTACTTCATGAAGTTGCCGGGGCACGATACGCTACGGATGATCCTGTCGCAGCGGTGCATCCTTGTCGAGGGGCCTTCGGATGAGCTGATCGTGCAACGGGCCTGCAAGGATAAGGACGGCAAACTGCCGCTTGAATATGGAGTTGATGTGATTTCGGTTGGATCGCTCGCATTCAAGCGATTCCTCGAAATTGCGAAACTTCTCAAGCTGGATGTGCGGGTCGTCACTGACAACGATGGGGACGTAGCGGCACTGAAGTCCAAGTACAAATCATACATGAATGACAAGAACTCGACCATCAAGATGTGCTACAGCGATAATAACGAATGCCCAACACTCGAAACCCAACTGCTCAAGGCGAACTCTCCGACTGTGCTGAATGCGATCTTTGGAACGAAGCATGAGGACGACGACGCGTTATTGAAGTTCATGCGTAATAACAAGACCGATTGTGCTCTGAAGATGTTCGAGACTGCTCAGACGTGGCGCACTCCGGATTACATCGCCAATGCCATCAAGTAAGAACAGGATTGTCATCGCTTGTGCCGGATCAGGCAAGACGACGCGGCTTGTCAAAGATTCGCTCGCCAGCCGGGACCGCCGAATCGCGATCGTCACGTACACGAACAACAATACAGGAGAAATCCTCAAACGATTCGGCGAGTTGAACTCCGGGGTGCCTAATCATGTTGATGTGGTAACGTGGTTCGGATTCCTGCTGCGGGAATGTGCGAGGCCTTACCAGCGGTCGAAATACGACGAGAAGCGAATTGAGTCGTTGCTGTTTGTAAACCAGCACTCCGCAAGGTACATCGCAGAAGCTAATGTCAGATATCACTACTTTGCAGACGGCAACTTGATCTACTCGGACAAGATTGCCAAGTTCGTCGTAGAGTGCGAGGAGAAGTCGCACCAGAGCGTAACATCTCGGCTTGGGCAACTTTACACGGATATATTCATCGATGAGTTCCAGGACTTGGCGGGATGGGATCTAGAAGTCATCAGTATGCTCTTGCAATCAGGCGTTCGCATCACGCTCGTTGGGGACCCACGGCAACACATTTATAGCACGAATCCGTCACAGAAGAACAAGCAGTATCTTGGCGTCAAAGTGGTCGATCTGGTAGAGAAATGGAAGCAAGACGGATTATGCACACGCGAGTCCATGAGCGGCACCTACCGGTGCAATCAGGGCATCTGTGATTTTGCCAACGGACTATGGTCAGGGATGGAGGCAATGGAGCCACTGACCAACGTTACAACTGACCATGACGACGTATTCCTGGTCGCCGAGGATACGGTGGAACAATACATTCAGCGTTTTAGTCCCCAGGTTCTTCGGTATAATAAGCGGGCGATGTCATACGGTTGTGAGGCGATGAACTTCGGCATTGCGAAGGGGCTCCAGTTTGACCGTGTGCTGATCGTCCCCACTGCACCGATTCAGAAATACCTGAACACGGGCGATCTGAAGCACTTGAAGACATCGAAGGATAAGTTGCATGTCGCTGTTACGCGGGCAAAACACAGCATCGCGTTCGTCTATGACGGGCAATCGCCGATTGTGCTGGCACGTTTTCTTCGGTGCCCCCTTTCCAATCGACGTTCTTAACGGGTGCAGCCTCTCGGCGGTGAGAGGCTGAGAGTCTGAGCCGAGAGGGGCCGAAAGCAGGGGCGGCGGTTCGGAAACCCCTTGGGGTCCGAGATGGACGGAGTTGTTAACCCAGAGGGGGCTGTTTGACAGAGAGTTCGGGCCGAGAGAAAGAAAAGGTGTCGGGATGATTTTCTTGACACCGTGCGGGTGCGCCGTCCGTGGCGATGGGACGGGTGGGGTATTGCTATCCCTATGGGGTTTTTAAGTTGCATTTGAAGAACTCCACGGCTTTGCGTCGATGCCGCTCCGGCCGAACAACCCTTGCCGGGCGAAACTGACACAGCTACGATCGACATGCTTGTAAGAGATCCTATACGTCTCGAGGATGCTGTCCATGCGAACCACAGGCGTAGCGGCGATCTTGGCATTGCTGATTGCCGGATCTACGTGCCCGGCTGCCGAAGACTTGCCAACGGGCGCAGGCGTTCGGGCGTGGACTGAGTCGGTGGTGATTCCTACCTATCCGGTAGGTCCGGCCAGTATCGTGCCACTATTCGAGTCGACCGACGGGGCGGTGATCTATCCGTACACCAGGATGGACGAGCTGAGCTTCGAGCGACACGATCGGCAGTACGAAGCCTACGTGCTGGAGAACGAGTATCTGCGGATCATGGTGCTGCCGGCGGTCGGGGGGCGGGTGTTTTCGATGTACGAGCGCATCAATGGGCGGGAGGTGCTGTATCGGCCGGTGTCGGTCAAGCCGTCGCTGATCGGCATACGGGGGGCGTGGATCTGCGGCGGACTGGAGTGGAACTTCGTCGATGTGCACAACGCCACCACTCACCAGCGGGTCAGTTGCCGGTTGCTCAGGGGCGACGACGGCAGGGCCTCGATCGTGGTGGGCGACACGGAGCGGATATTCGGCATGTCGTGGACGGTGGAGCTGACGCTTCGGCCAGGTCGGGCTTGCCTGGAGGTGCGGATTGTCATCCGCAATCGCCTGGCTGTTCGCCAAAGAGCCAGCTATTGGACCATTGCTGGCTTTGAGGCCACCGATCAGACGCAGATTATTTTTCCGGTGTGGAAGGTGACCGGGCATTTCGGCCGGCAGCTTTTGGATTGGCCGGTGCGCGGCGGCTGCGACTTGAGTTGGTATGGCCGGCATCAAAAGCCGGACGGTATCTATCGGGCGGGCGGCCGGGAGGAGTTCATCGCGGTCTACGACCACGGGCGCGACGTTGGCCTGGGGCAGTTTGCGGACCTGGAGTCTCTGCCCGGTCGCAAGTTCTGGGTGTGGGGCAACGGGGATCTGGGGCGGCATTTCACCAAGGTTTTGACTGACGACAATCGGCCTTACCTGGAAGTCGAAAGCGGCGATCACCTGGTGGGCATTGAGGGCTACTACCTGTGGCCCCACGAGCAGCGGCAATACGTGGAGTACTGGGTGCCCATCAGCGGCATCGGTCCGCCGGCGCGATTGAATTCGGAGGCTGTGGTCCGAATGACGATAGACGGCGGCTGGGTAGAGGTGGGCGTGCTGGCGACGCGGCAAATCAGCGACGCTCGGATCGAGGTGCTCAGCGGGCAACGGGTGCTGAAACAATGGCGGCAGAGCATCTCGCCGACCACGGTGTTTAGGGGCAGATGCAAGTTGGGACAGGTCGATCCGCGGCAAGTGTGGCTGCGAGTATTCGACCACGGCGGCCGTCAGGTCATCGCGCATCGCTACGGGCAGTACGAGCCGGGGCCGGTGGTGCTTGATGTTGCTCACTACGCTGCCGGGGAGTGGACCGAGGATGACCCGCCGGATAGGCCCGAGCTGGTCGTCGAATGGGCTGATAGACTCGAACTTCGCCGTCGTTGGGGCGAGTCGGTTGAGGCGCTGGAGCAGGGGTACAGACGATTTCCGGATGATGCGGGAATCGGTCTGGCGTTGGGCATGGCCCGGATCAAGCAGGGCCTGTTCGACCAGGCCGCCAACCTGCTGGAGCCTGTAGCAACTCGGCAGGGGCCCGGGGCGGAGGTAAGCGCCGCCCGGTACTACCTGGCGTTGGCGCTGGCCGAGCGTGGCCGGCGGGCCGAAGCCATGAACCAATTGCAGGCCGTCGAATCGTCCGGTCCGATGGCTGTGGCTGCGCGACTCGAGTATGCCCGCCTGAAGCTGTCGGCTGGACACCTGCGTGAGGCCATCGACGGGTTGGACGGTGTTGACGGTAGCCTGCTAGCGGAGGTTTACAGGGCGCTGGCGTTTCGCGAGTTGGGCCAACCTGAACATGCCGGGCGGCATGTGGAGCGGGCGTTGGCAGGCGACCCGTTGATGCTCTCGGCGCAGGTGGAGCGGGCCATGCTGGAGGGGCAGGGGCTGTCGGAAATATCGGCCCTTGGAGATGAGCAGAAACGGCTTGAGGCGGCTGTGTGGTATATGAAGTTGGGCCGCTACCAGATGGCTGAGCGGCTGCTGGAGCCGGCATCCAGCCGTCAGCCGTCAGCGACGGGTCTGTACTTGCGAGCCTACATGGCTGAGCGGGTGGGGGATGGTGAATTGGCGGATCGACTGCGGCGGCGAGCGGCGCGGGCAAATGTGCTGGGTGATATGCCGAGCCGATTGGCGGAGCTGGCGGCGTTCGAGGCGGCATTGGTCGGTCGGCCTGATGACGCCAACGCCCACTATCTGGGGGGGCTGGTCTTGTTCAGCAAGCACCGATCTGCCGAGGCCGTCGAACACTGGCGGCGGTCGATAGAGCTGCTTGACGAGAACCCCATAGCCCACAGGTGTCTGGCAGCGGCGACGAAGCAAGACCAGCCGGCTGGGGCGGCGAGGCATCTGGAACGGGCGGTGGAACTGGCGCCGACGGTGGCGCGGTTGTATCTGGACTTGGATGACGCCTACGGACGCCTGGGGCAGGTGGCAAAGCGCGTGGCGCTTTTGGAGCGGGCTGTTGCCAAGCTTGGTCGGCGTTTGTGGCTGGCCGACCGCCGGGCTGGGGCGTATTTCGACGCGGGGCGATACGACGATGCCGTCCGCTGCTATCGATCGCACCGTTTCCACGTGGCCGAGGCGGGCGGCGACCTCCACGATCGTTATGCGCTGGTGCTGTTGGCCCGGGCGCTCCAGCGGCTGGTGGAAGGCAACAGTAGCGAGGCGCTGGCGGACTTGGATGCGGCGCTGATATATCCGGATAATATGAGTATTGATAAGCCGACTAAAGACCGCGCTGAAGCGATGATCCATTATTGGCGTGGTGTCGCCCTGTCGGATTTGGGGCTGGCCGAGCAAGCCCAGCGGGCCTGGCGTCTGGCAGCCGACGAGGAATTAGTGGATGACAGTACAAGTCCGTTCCATGGGTACCGGGCGCTGAACGCAGTGCATGCCGCATTAGCGTGCAAGCGGACGGGTCTGCCCGATCGTTCGGGGCAGATGCTGCGGGCTGTGCAGCTCTGGTGCAGCGTCGCGGAGAAATCATCGCAGCAGCAGGACCAGGCCGTTGCCATGTTGGTACGGGCCTTGGCCATCGCCGCTGAGGGACGATTCCGACAAAGTGAGCTGTTATTGGACCGTCTCGAGCGAGAGTCGAAGCATCTTATCGGCTATTTACGATTCGGTCGCACGTGGTTGTGTCTCGTCAAGTGCCGAGCGGCTACCCAGGCGGCCGCTACCACGACAAGGTGATGACAGCCGGGCAGGCGGGGCGATTGGTTGAGTAAATCGACCAAAGGCTAAAGGGGTGTGCCCCGTGCGCCGATGACAACCGACGATATGTCCGTCAACGATTCTGAGACTGCCGGCAAAACGGCCGTCGAGCGACGTGCGGCTTGGCGATGCGATGCGGGTTCGCAGCCGCTGAGACTAGTACTGGGCGGCGCCGATGATAATGAAGTTGATGTCTTTGCCCGCAACGTCTCAGAAACGGGTCTGATGTTCATCTGTCCGCAGGCGTTAGAGTCGGGCCAGCGGGTGAGCATCCATACGACCGTGCCGGACGGGTCCAAGCAGGTTCTGGCTGGCGAGGTAGTGCGGTGCGACCGGCTGAGTGGTTCGTTCCACGAGATTGCTGTCCGCTTTGACCGGCCCGTCAATCCCGAGTGTCTCGTGGGCTGGCAGAATCTGCCGGGCTGAGGGCGTTACCTCCGCCCACTATCCCATATCTTGTGGTTTGTGGTGGCGTGGCTCAATATATTGGGGTTTGTTTGAGCACATCGAGGTTGTCCGACAGGTAGCCAATGCTGGCGGCGCGAGCTGGCTTGACGGTGGTCAGGGCCAGCGAGATGGGTGGCTGGGCCTGGACAGGGCAGGTCAGTGGTGGGCTTGACTGGCTAGGTGGGTGCCGACGCTTGGTGCAGCCGCGGCGGATGGTGAAACGGAGTATGGCGGGAGGCAGAGCCGGTGGCGCCGCAGCGCTGCAAATCATTGGATCGAAATCACTGACGGTACTGGCGGACGCTCGGGCATGATGGTGGGTGAGCTGGATCGCAAGTGTTACGAAGCCGGGCGCGGGTAGGAGTTCGACGTTATCAGTGCTGAAATCCATGCTTATCAGATTGGCCACGGAGGCAGGGGGAGAAACGCGAGAGTTATTGGACGGATTCCTTTTATGTCAGGTTATGTCAGGCCCTTTCATTTGGCCAAAGATGAAATAATCCCAAGCACTCGTATGCCGATAATACGGGAGACCCGTGCTGCTCATATTGCCAAAGCGCCAGTGGTCGAGCGGTACGCGGGTGGAAAATGGGAGGTTTATTTGCCCCTACGCGGTTTGTTTCTTAGTGTTGATTTGGCGGTTCGCTGCGGCTCACCAGACGAGCAATGCAGATGGATAGCAAGTTTGTGGTGAGCAGAGTCGTTTATGAAGTTGCCGCCTGTTGGGCCAGACTGGACGTATTGGTTGGACCCACAATCAGGTCGGGTTTCCTAACGGGGGATGTCTCGGCCGGGCCTCTTGAGAACAAGCCAGCGTAATCGGCGGGACGGAGCTTGCCGAGTCGTGAGTTCGGCTCACGAGAGTCGGACGTGAACCATGGCGTTCGCGATGGACGGACTCGAGCGGGCGCGCGACGGGTGAATAACGCCGAACGTTTTCGCAAAGGAGAAGGAAGATGAAGGCTTTGGTTACGAGGGTGAAGAGCTTTTTGAGGAGTGAGGATGGCCCGACGGCCACCGAGTATGCCGTGATGCTGGCGCTGATTATCGTTGTTGCGTTGGCGGCTATTACGCTGTTAGGCACGAAGGTTTCTACGATCTTTACGAACGTCGAGACTGCTCTGCCGACCGGTTAGTAATGGGGCGAGTGTGGATGAAGTAAGTAGATCAGCACAAGAGGGGGTGGGCCTGGCCGGGGGCGGTCAGGCCTACCCCACTGATATTTGCGCGGAGGCGCGCCGAGTTGGCGGCGGGCGGCCCGCTGCTTGTTGTGCGCTGCTTTATGAGTGGACACGATCCTGGTGACGTTGAGGTGTTTTGATGGTAACGGGGTACTGGCAGTTAACGGTATTAGCGTTAGTTCCGGCTGTTGTGGTGGCGTCGATTATCGACTACCGGGCGCACAAGGTGCCCAACTGGCTAAATGCCCTGTTGGCGGCGGGCGGTATTGCGGCGCAAGGCTGGTTTTTCGGTTGGAGCGGAGTGGGCAATGCGGTACTGGGAATATTGGTTGGGCTGGGGGTTCTGATTGTGCCGTGGCTGATGGGGGGCATGGGCGCGGGTGACGTGAAGTTGATGGCGGCAATCGGGGCGTGGTTTGGTCCCTGGATGACACTGGTGGCGTTCTGCACCGGTGCGATCATCGGCGGGGTGATCGCCGGTGTGCTCATCGTTGTCGGGCGGCGGGTTGCGGATGCGTGGGTGAACCTGGGTCTGATAATGATAAAGATGCGGAAGTTGGACACGGCGCTGGGCGAGTTCGCTTCGGTGCGAAGCCTGGGCTCGAGCACCATCCTTCTGCCGTACGGTATTCCGCTCAGCATCGGATCGGTCACTGTCCTGCTTGGGCAGTGTCTCGGTTGGTGGGTTTTATGATGATCAAGGGAAAGAGATATTACAGGCGGGGGGCGGCAGTGGTGGAGATGGCGGTGGTGCTACCGCTGCTGCTGACACTGGTATTCGGGATTATTCAGTACGGGTACATTTTTATGGTGCGTCAATCTTTGACGCACGCGGCCAACGAGGCATGTCGCGTGGCTACTCTGCCCGGCAGCACGGACGCGGACGTGTTGGCGTCGGTGGACGCGTACATGACCGGACCGGGACTGACGGGCTATACGGTGAGTATCACGCACTATACGGCAGTGGATCCCACCGAAACGGTGACGGTGCAGATTCCGTACGCGTCGGTGTCGCTGTTAGGAAACTTTTTCGGGGCGGTGGAAGGAAAGATGCTTGGCTTTACGAGCAAGCAACGCAAGCAAGGTGTCGATTAGCAAAGGTGGGGAGGATGTAAGGGGAATTGAGCAAGTGGCCCGCCCAGGCCCATCCGGTGCGGCGCCGGCGGAAATAGCCGGTCAGACTGGTCGGCCGAGGCGAGGCGAGACGATAGTGAGCGATAGGCCCCAGACGGGGCAGAGGACGGCGCGATGAAAAGCAAAGCGATCATTCCCCTGGTTGTTGGTTTGGCGGTTGGATTGGTGGCGATCAAGCTTGGTCTTGACGTTGTTAAGCGGGCACAAGGTGCCAATCGGGGCGCAGGCGCCGTGCAGGTGGTGGCGGCGTCGAAGACCATTCCGCTGGCTAGTGCGATTACGGAGCACATGATCAAGATCATCCGGACCAGCAAGGAGATGACTCCGGAGGGTGCGTTCGCCGATGTGGCGGATGTGATCGGTCGCGTGAGCAGATCGGAGATACCCAGAGGCGTGCCGGTGCTGGACAGTATGCTGGCCCCGCCCGGTTCTTCGCCGGGCATGCCGAGTCGGATTCCGGATGGTTACCGAGCTGTCTCGGTGAAGGTGGACGAGGCCTCGCAGGTGGCTGGTTTTCTTAATCCCGGCTGTCGGGTCGACGTCGCCGCGGTCATGACCATCAGGAGGAATCGTCAGACGGAGACCATAAGCAAGGTGATCTTACAGAACGTTGAGGTGGGGGCTGTTGGCCAGTCACTCACGGGCGACGAGACGGGCGCTAACGTCAGTCGGTCGGTGACGCTATTCGTCCGGGCCTCGGATGTTGCAAAGCTGAACTTAGCTTCGTTGAAGGGCAAGATTCAGTTGGCGATGCGGAATCAGCGGGACGGCGGGGAAGGCATTCTTGCCGAGACGACGGAGGCGCAACTGTTGACGAGCGACGATCCTGGTTCTGCCACGGAATCGTCCCTGTTGGGTGGGCTGTTACATGGTTTGGCGCAGAGCCTGAAGGCGCCGGGGCAAGAGGAGCGGCAGATGGCGCCGGCCACTGGTCCGTGGGTGGTGGAGATGTGTCGTGA
>SDBS01006739.1_pt1 | contig 11160 bp, 7 predicted proteins | sample 2277091 | NCBI WGS metagenome assembly SDBS01 (sample SAMN10404972, study PRJNA504765) | marine sediment metagenome | isolation source: marine sediment core GS10_PC15, 163 cmbsf | place: Arctic Ocean: Southern Knipovich Ridge | collected 2010 | reverse complement strand
TTGTTCAAGGAGGGACACCTCCATATAATTACTATTGGTCAAATGGAGGGATGGGAAGCAGTATGAATAATATTGAAGCAGGTATTTATTCACTTGAGATAACAGACCTGAATCAATGCCAGATGATGGGCAGTATTGAAATCCTGCAACCCTCTGAAATAATAATTACCGGCTCAACTGTTGCTGATGTCTCTTGTTTTGATCAACAGGATGGAGAAATCAATATAGCTGCCACTGGTGGTGTTGAACCACTGATCTATAAACTAACTCCGGGAGATATGGTCAATGAAACGGGCATATTTTCAGGATTGACTTCTGGTAATTATCTGATCGAGGTTAGTGATGTCAATAATTGTGGTCCTGTGATTACCGAAAACCTCGTTCTTATTGAACCGGAAATAATCACCATTGATTCAATAAAGTTCACAGATGAGTCAGCTGATGGTACAAATGATGGTTTTATCAACATATTTGCATCAGGAGGAACGGCGCCTTTATACTATATTTTAAATCCCGGTGCAATACAAAACCAGACAGGTGAATTTACAGGTCTGCAATCCGGAACATACAATATAGATATTTCCGATACCAATAGTTGCGGGCCGGTCAATACAGGAGATATTTTTATCGGAAACCTCAATATTAAGGATCTGGAATTAACTATGTTCGCTACTATCTATCCCAATCCAACCCAGGGGCACCTGCATATAGTTATAAAAGGAAAAACTAATAAAGCGGTACAGTTGGAAATCATCAATATGAACGGGAAAATGATCTATCAGGAAGAAATAATTACAAATTATAAAGATGCTGTCGTCAAAGAAATTGATATTAGTGATCAACCAAAAGGCATTTATTTGTTGACAATCAGCGGAGAGAAAGCTTTTCAGAGTGTAAAGATTGTTTTAAAATAGATTGGTGTAAAACGAAGCTCTGGTTCGTTTCTATGATACTGAAACTACGGTGGATATGAAATCAATACCCGGATAAATTCAACCCCATCCGGAGTTGTGTTTTCTGTATTATCTTGCTAAGCCAAACCTTACCTGGGCTGTCTTAACTCACTTTGTTCGTGAGGTTTTAGCCTGCAAGCTGGCTTAAACCTTCAAGCCCTGCCTGTCCGGCAGGCAAGCCTTCGGGTTTAAGCATTGCTGATTGTTTTCCAGGCAGGAACAAGAAAAAATAAGCATAGTAAGAATACTAACATATGCCATTCATGCAACCATTCATTTTGTTCATTAGTCAAATAAGCATATGTTTTTATATTCAGATTGATAACTTTGCATCTTAGCCCCAACCCTGTTCATGGAGAAATTTTTTAAGAGACGACTGGTTTATATTTTTATTGACCTTATCCTGGTCCTTTTCTCCTTTGTACTGGTAATTTTAGTGAAAGCCGGTTCTCTGAATACTTACTTTTCAAAATACCTATACTCCTTTCTTATCTTTCTTGCCATCTGGCTGGTAATTTCATGGTTTTTCAGAAAATATTTTTTCAGGGATTATGATCAGTTCAAGCAAGCTTTCAGGCCTATCCTAATCAGCAATTTTGTGATTTTGGGCACCATAAGCCTTCTGATGTACTTTTTAAGATCGGCTTATTACTCCCGGGCTATCGTTTTTGGAACTATAGCCCTTGCGACTGTATTTGAACTTTTCTGGGGACTTACTTACCATTTTATTCGTGTAGCCCGAATCAATGAAAATCCTACAGATCAGGAATATATGGCACTTCAGGCTCAAAAATTAAACGGGAATGGATTTAATGATGAGTCAGATTCAGGAGAAAAAATATTGCTGTCAGATAGACTTCAGAACATTATAGTTGATGAATGCGGAAAACAGTCTCTGGAATTTTTTCAAAAAACCAATGTTTTTCCTTCTAACGAGATTCTTTTACTTTCCACAACAAACCTTATTAACATTCAAACCCAAACTAAAGATCACCATAAATCAATCATTAATCTTAAAAGAGTTAATGATATTCGATATTTAAGTAAGTTCTTTGAAACGGCCAATGAAAACCTTCCAATAAATGGAACTTTTAGTTGCTGTGTTGAAACAAAGGACCTCAGAAAGCAAAGACTCTTTAAAAAATATCCATTTCTATTAAATTATTTCTATTATTACCTGATTGATTACCCAATAAAAAGAGTATTTCCAAAATTTAAGATCACAAGTGGTATTTACTTTTTTTTAACCAGAGGTCAAAACCGGGTTATTACACGGGCTGAAACACTTGGTCGTCTGATTTCTTGTGGCTTTGAGGTTCAAAATGAAGAATACATAAATAATCTCTGTTATATTACGGTTAAGAAGATCCAAAATCCCAGTTATGACCCTGATCCCTCCTATGGCCCATTGGTACGGCTTAAGAGAATTGGAAAAGAGGGAAAATCAATTAAGGTTTATAAAATGAGAACCATGTATCCCTACGCCGAATACCTGCAAGATTATATTTACCAGCATTATAATTTAAAAGAAGGAGGGAAATTTGAAAATGACTTCCGTGTATCAACCCAGGGAAAGATAATGCGGAGATTCTGGATTGATGAACTTCCTATGCTTGGGAACTTACTAAAGGGTGAGCTAAAATTAGTTGGTGTACGTCCCTTAAGTAAACACTACTTCGACCTCTACTCAAAAGAACTACAGGAAAAAAGAACCCGATATAAGCCGGGACTAATTCCTCCTTACTATTCTGATCTTCCAAAAACATTGAAAGAAATACAATCCTCAGAGATGAAATATCTTGAAGCCTACGAAAAGAAACCTTTTAGAACCGATTGGAAATATTTCTGGAAAGCTTTTTACAATATTATATTTAAAAATGCAAGAAGTCAGTAAAAACTGAGCCGGGAATACACGATGTTCATTGATTTTGTATCTTTAACTACTTACTGTTTTTTATTGATCTCCGAGAATACAATAATTAAGGACTTTCAATCATTATGAGCTCGCTTCAGAAACCTAATAATTCCCTGTTTACAGTAATACTACTTGCTGTATTTCTTTTATTTATTATTCCGGTTTCGAACGGACAGAAAGTATTTCATCATATCTCGAATTCAAGTGTATATGACTTTCTGGATGAAATGGCTAATTCCCAACTAATTGATTTGAATACTGCCATTAAACCTTATAGCCGTTTGCTTATTGCTTCAAAATTACACGAACTTGAAAAGCAAAAAGAGCAATTAAACAAAAGACAAAATGGAGATCTTGAATTTTTTTTGAAAGATTTCAATAAAGAACTTAAGCCTGACAAGAACTTCAATAAGCGTTTTGATATTTTTTATTACAAAGACAGCCTTTTTACATTTTCTATAAATCCAATTCTTGGTATTCAATACCGGGCCAATAAAAACGGTACTGCCACCCACTGGTGGAATGGTGCTGAAGCTTTTGCATATATCGGTAAACATTGGGGCTTATACGCAAGTTTACGAGACATGCATGATGAACAGTTTTTATCCAAACCCGATTATCTCATTCAGAATATGGGCGCCAATTACAAGGGAAACGGTGATTACAGCGAAATGCGTGGTGGGATAAGCTACTCCTGGAGTTGGGGGTCTGCCGGTATAATAAAGGATCATTTCGCATGGGGAAATAATTATAATGGATCAAATATTTTTTCTGGAAGAACACCATCTTTTCCCCAAATTTACCTGAAGATGAAACCGGTAAAATGGTTTGAATTTAGCTACACTCACGGCTGGTTGGTCTCAGAGCTTGTGGATAGTACACGAAGTTACTGGGTCAGTAGCAGTTATGGCACAGATTACCGGGAAGTATACCACCCCAGGTACATAGCTACCAATCTATTTACTTTTACTCCTGTAGATAAACTAAATCTTTCATTCGGGAATTCTATTATTTATGCAGACCTGGGTGTTTTCCCGGGATACCTGATCCCCCTGGTTTTCTTCAAGTCGATTGATCATTCAACAAATCATGGAATTGATAACCAGAATTCCCAGATGTTTTTTGATATCAGCTCAAGGAATATTAAAAACCTGCATTTATACTCTTCCCTGTTCATAGATGAATTGGCAACATCTCGAATTTTTAATCCGGATGAGTCAAATTTTTACAGCTGGAAAATAGGCGGAAGACTTTCAAATTTCCCCTTACAAAACCTTTCATTAAGCATAGAATATACCCGGTCAAACCCATTGACTTTTCAACATTATGTGCCAACTCTGGAGTTTGAATCAAACAAATTCAATTTGGGCCATTATTTAAAAGACAACAGCCAGGAATTCTATATTTCGATTGATGCGAAACCTATAAGAAGCCTGTATTTACATGCATCATTTTTACTTGCACAAAAAGGACCTGATTATGATGAACTGGGTGGAGACCGTCTTGGGCTTCCTTTCATGGAAACCATTGAGTGGGAGAATAAAAGCTTTTCAATTATTGCCCGGTATGAGATTATCAATGATGCTTATTTTAGCCTTGAATTTCAAAATAGTGATATTAGCGGGAATGATTTATCTAAATATACCCATCCATTGTGGTATGGAAAAACCAACACATTTTCAGTTGGAATGAATTTTGGGTTTTAGTTAAGTTCCAACAACTTTTCAGATAAAACTATTTCTGAGTAAGTGTTTTTTCTACTTCCCCTCAGTATAGGCCTTACAAATTTCCTGAATAGATTCAGCTACAGGAATAAATTTCATTCCCAGTGTTTTTACAAGTTTTTCATTGGAATACGCTTTTCTATTTTGACTGGCTCGTGCTAATTCTCTTGTAAGCAGTGGAGAATACCCGGTAAAAACAGACAGCAAACTCTGTACCCTCCAGGCCAGAGATGTTAAATATCTTCCAACTTTAATACCCGGAGGTTTTTTCCCAAGTCCTGAAGCAATCATCTTAAAAATTTCTCTGTAACTAAGATTTTCAGAGTTCAGGATAAATCGCTCTCCGAAAATTTCTTTATCCATTAGTAGAATCATTGCCTTAACTACATCGCGAGCATCAACATAACCTGTAATACCATCGGTATAAAACCTGTGACCCCGGTCAATTATGGAAAACATGGTACCACTGCCCCTGGACCATGACCCCAGGCCAAGAATTACAGAAGGATTTACAATACTTACATTCAATCCTTCGGCCATGCCTTTCCAGACTTCTAATTCCGAATTAAATTTCGACCAGGAATACCAGGAAGCATTCCTTGTTTTCTTCCAGTAAGACTCTTCATCTGCAAGACCATTTTCCCCCACTGGCCCAATGGCAGAAATAGAACTTACGAAACAAAATTTATTAACTCCCTTTTGTAAACACAAATCTACAATAAGGGCTGTTCCTCTTACATTAATTTCCATCATTTCCTGCCGGCGCGAAGCGTCAAAACTTACAAGTGCGGCACAATGATAAACTTCCGATACATCATCCAGATACACTCCCGACTCTTCCAGATTTAATATGTCTCCCTCAACCCAATGAATTTTCTTTAGAAGGTATTCTGCAGTGTTTGAATAATGTTCAAATAGCCTGTGAAGATCTTCCAAAGAACTACTCTTTCTCTTCAGGGCACGTACTTCTTTACCACTTTGTACCAGGGAAAACAATAAATGAGATCCTACAAGACCTGTTCCTCCGGTAATAAATATCATGTTTGTAAACTTTATTTAAACCCTGTCAGGCATTCTCCTTTTCCCAGATTAGTTTTTTACCAAACCCCAGCCTGTTATCTGTATATTTCAACAATGAGGGCTCAACCACCCAAAGATTTGTTTTCATAAGCATGGCCACCGGGAATTTTTTGAGATAGGCAATTTTAACCTTTTTAAGCAAACGTTTATCTGGTTTCCACATTTTCCCTCGAAGCTGGATTCCCCTGATTTTTCCAATAACAGAAGTTTCAAGTACAATAGATCCTGCAACCAGATCCTGTTCCAAAACATCCTGAATATGCTTTGTGGAATTATCAGATGTAAAAATAAACAAGTTCAGATCTTCTAAATAAACATAAAAACAATTTGCACACCATGGTTTATTTCCTGAACAAGTTGCCAGGGTTAATACATGATGTTTTTTAATGAATGTAACAATCCGTTTATCTATTTCAAGCATTTTCTCAAAACTATATCAAAAAATTCCCGATAAAGGAACAAAGATTTTTTATAAAAACAAGTTCCTAAATATGATTATTAATACCTATTTTTGCAGCCCAAAACACACTGATAATTATTTTGAAACAATGAAAAAAGCAATTATTACAACCAACCGGGGCATAATGAATGTTGAGTTCTTTGAAAAAGATGCTCCAGGAACTGTGTCTAACTTTATAAAACTCTCTGAAGAAGGTTATTATAATGGTCTTGCCTGGCATAGGGTAATTCCTGATTTTGTTATCCAGGGCGGTTGTCCCCAAGGAACCGGTGCAGGTGGGCCTGGTTATACAATAAAATGTGAACTCGACGGTGAAAACCAATATCATGACCGGGGTGTTCTTTCCATGGCACATGCCGGCAAGGATACAGGTGGCTCTCAATTTTTTGTGTGTCATAGCAGGAATAATACAGCTCATCTTGATCGTAAGCATACTGTATTTGGCAAAGTGGTAGAGGGTCTTAATGTATTGGACATGATCCAACAAGGCGACAGCATTGAAAAAATAGAGATTGTAACTGAGTAATTATTTACTTTTGTCTTAAGTTTAACATTAAATTATACTTATATGTTTTCAGGAATTGTTGAAGAAGCAGCCAAAGTAGTAAAGCTTGAGCATGACCAGGAAAATCTTCATATTACTATGGAATGTTCCTTTGTTGACGAACTAAAAATCGATCAGAGTATTGCACACAGTGGAGTTTGTTTGACGGTAGTAAAAAAGTCTGCTGGCCAATACACGGTTACTGCCATTAAAGAGACTCTTGAAAAATCAAACCTGGGACAACTGGAAATTGGAAGTATTGTGAATCTGGAAAGATCTATGAGAATGGATAGCCTGTTGGATGGACATCTTGTTCAGGGTCATGTGGATCAGACAGCAGTATGCACCAATGTTGAAGAGGCGGATGGAAGCTGGTATTTTACTTTTGAATTTGAACCCGCCCAGGAGGATTATATCACCGTTGAAAAAGGTTCAATTGCAGTTAATGGTGTAAGCCTGACAGTTGTTAATTCTAAAGAAAAATACTTCCAGGTGGCGATTATACCATATACCTATGAAGAAACCAATTTTCATCAAATTAAGAAAGGAACAGTAGTTAATCTGGAGTTTGATGTGATTGGCAAATATATTGCACGTATTGTAAAGCAGCAATTGGGAAAATAAATCCTATTAAACAATTTGTTGAAAAATCCAGAAATCCCCTTGAATTGAAATTCCAATATCTGAATCTGATTTTGATAGTTTTTCTAATTCATTCCAGGGGTTTCATGCACAATCTGAGCTTGGATATTAACAAGCAGTAATCTATCTTTGTGAACTTGTTTTAAAAAGGCCTTAAGGAGTATATATCAATGAGTAAGAAGTTCCCGGAATATAAAAATTTTAATCTTTCTGACATCAATAAGGAGGTGTTGGAAATCTGGAAAGAAAAAAACACTTTCCAGAAGAGCCTGGATCAAAATCAGAACAATAAAAACTTTATATTTTACGAAGGGCCTCCTTCTGCCAATGGCATTCCTGGCATACACCACGTTATGGCCAGAACAATAAAGGATATCTTTTGCCGGTTTAAAACTATGGAAGGATATTTGGTGGAAAGAAAAGCAGGTTGGGATACTCATGGGCTTCCCGTAGAATTAAGCGTAGAAAAAAGCCTGGGAATTACCAAGGATGACATTGGCAACGAGAATTCTCTGAAAAAGATTTCTGTGGAAGATTATAACAATGCCTGCAGAAAAGATGTGATGAGATATACCGATCAATGGGAAGAGCTGACTCATATAATGGGATATTGGGTAAATATGGATGATCCCTATATTACCTATGATAACAAGTATATCGAAACTTTATGGTGGCTTCTTAAAAAATTACACTCAAAAGGCTTTCTTTATAAAGATTATACAATTCAGCCCTTTTCTCCTGCTGCAGGAACCGGTCTCAGTACTCATGAACTCAATCAGCCCGGATGTTACAAAGATGTCAAAGACACAAGTATCGTTGCTCAGTTCAAAGTACTAAAAGATGAAAACTCTGAATTTCTGTTCCGGGATCTGGATACAGATTTATATATCCTGGCCTGGACCACTACTCCATGGACCTTACCCTCAAACACTGCTCTGGCTGTTGGTGCTAAAATAAGTTACGTAAAAATAAAAAGCTTTTACCCATATAAGGGTACCCCAATTACCGTGATTCTTGCAAAAAACCTAATCGAGAAATTTTTTCCACCCGAAAATAGTTCCCTGAAATTTGAAGATTACAAGCCTGGTGACAAAAAAATTCCTTTTAAAGTTGTTGCAGAAATTGACGGGAAAGATCTTGAAGGTGTTAATTATGAGCAACTTATTAAATGGGTTAATCCCGGAGAAAATGCTTTTAGGGTAATCCTTGGTGATTTTGTAACAACAGAAGATGGAACCGGAATTGTACATATAGCCCCAACTTTTGGAGCAGATGATTACCGGGTTTCCAAAAAAACCAATATTCCAGCACTTACAGTGCTTGACAAGAATAAGAATATTCAACCCCTGGTGGATAGAAAAGGTCGTTTTTTCAAAATTGAAGACCTGGATCCCGGTTTTGTAAAAGAGAAAATGAATGTTGCATCTTATAAACAATTCAGCGGATACTATGTAAAGAATGAATATGATGAAACAAAAAGCCAGGATGATTCAACTGCAGATATTGATATTGCCGTTCAGCTAAAACATGAGGGGAGAGCTTTTCGAATTGAAAAACATGTTCACAATTACCCTCATTGTTGGCGTACCGACAAACCTATTCTATATTATCCTCTGGATTCATGGTTTATAAAAACCACGGCATTGAAGGAGAGAATGATTGAACTCAATAATAAAGATATTAACTGGAAACCCAAAGCCACAGGAAGTGGAAGATTTGGGAAATGGCTGGAAAATCTTGTAGACTGGAATCTTTCCCGTGCCAGATTTTGGGGAACTCCTATACCCATCTGGATGACAGAGGATAAACTGGAACAAATTTGTATTGGATCAGTATCCGAACTAAAACAGGAAATTGAAAAATCTATACAGGCCGGATTTATGGAAAAAAATCCTTTGGCCGCATACGTGGATGGAGATTATTCAAAAAACAACTATGAGAATTTTGATCTTCACCGGCCTTTTGTCGATAATATCGTGCTGATTTCTGAAAAGGGTAAGAAGATGTTCAGGGAGCCAACATTGATCGATGTATGGTTTGATTCAGGTGCCATGCCTTACGCCCAAATGCATTATCCATTTTCAACCAAAGACGCTGAATTTCATAATTTTTACCCGGCCGACTTCATTGCAGAGGGTGTGGACCAAACAAGAGGTTGGTTTTTTACATTACACGCCATTGCAGTTATGCTTTTTGATTCCGTGGCATTTAAAAATATTATTTCAAATGGACTGGTGCTGGATAAAGAGGGGAATAAAATGTCGAAACGTCTCGGAAATGCCGTTGATCCATTTAAAACTATTGAAGAATATGGTTCTGATCCTCTGCGCTGGTACATGATTACAAATGCACAACCCTGGGATAATCTGAAATTTGACATTTTTGGAGTGGATGAGGTAAAACGCAAATTTTTTGGAACACTTTATAATACCTACTCATTTTTTGCCCTTTACGCCAATGTAGATGGATTCGCATATAATGAAAATGAAATCCCTATTGAAGAAAGACCTGAGATTGACAGATGGATTATTTCTTTACTTCATTCTCTTATTAAAAATGTGAAAACCCATTACAGGAATTATGAACCTACTAAAGCAGGAAGAGAGATCCAGCAGTTTGTAACTGAAAATTTAAGTAATTGGTATGTAAGATTAAACCGGAAAAGATTCTGGGGGGGAGAATATTCGAAAGATAAAATTTCTGCCTATCAAACATTGTACGAGTGCCTTGAAAAAGTGGTAGTCCTTGCCTCTCCAATTGCTCCTTTTTACATGGATAAGATTTTCATGGATTTAAACTCTATTACCGATAAAAGTGAGTTTGAATCATGTCACCTTAGTGCTTTCCCAAAATACAATTCAAAACTTATTGATAAGGACCTTGAAGGAAAAATGGAAATTGCCCAAAAAATATCATCTATGGTATTGGGCCTGCGAAGAAAGGTAAAACTGAAAGTTCGTCAACCACTCAATAAGATCATGATCCCGGTAAGCAATGGATTAATTAAAGAACAGGTAGAGGCGGTAAAAAATCTCATCCTTTCTGAAGTGAATGTCAAAGAAATTGAATATTTGACAGATACCTCTGGCATCCTGGTTAAAAAAATCAAAGCCAATTTTAAATCGCTGGGACCTCGTTATGGAAAACAAATGAAGCTCATTGCCGGCGAAATTTCACAACTGTCTCAGAAAGATATCTTACTTTTCGAAAAAGAAGGCAGCTTTTTACTAAAGGCCTCTGATCTCAATATAAAACTGAGCCTTGAAGACGTGGAAATCATTTCCGAAGATATTCCCGGATGGCTTGTTGCCAATGACGGAACATTAACCCTTGCGCTTGATATCAAGCTTACTACTGCCCTAAAGGATGAAGGAATTGCAAGGGAATTGGTGAATCGCATCCAAAACCTCAGAAAAGAAAGTGGTTTTGATGTAACAGATAAGATCCTTGTTTACATTGAACGGCAACCTGCTGTAGATAAGGCCGTTGAGACTCATGGGGATTATATCAGCAGTCAAATACTGGCAAAAACCATTCTATTGGAACAAGAGGTAAAGGAAGGAAAAGAGATGGAACTGGAAGAAAATGTTCTTACCAGGGTAAAAATTCAAAAATCAGAATAAAAAAATTATAATAGAGTGAATTGGTAAAATATTATTCACTTATTTTTGTTATATTTATATTTAAATATTTACAGCTATGGCAGAGAAGACAAGATATAATGACGAAGAGCTACAAGAGTTTAAAGAGCTTATTTTGAAGAAGATAGGAAAGGCCAGGGCAGATTATGATCTTTTAAAATCAGCGATTTCTCACGAACACAGTAACGACATAGAGGATAC
>SDBS01006738.1_pt1 | contig 11161 bp, 12 predicted proteins | sample 2277091 | NCBI WGS metagenome assembly SDBS01 (sample SAMN10404972, study PRJNA504765) | marine sediment metagenome | isolation source: marine sediment core GS10_PC15, 163 cmbsf | place: Arctic Ocean: Southern Knipovich Ridge | collected 2010 | reverse complement strand
TATTATCCAAGAGAACAAAAGATTTGGAGAAGGTATATCAGTTTCATAAAGGTATCATTCAGAGTATCTCCAGCGGTTTAATTACCATAGATTCAAATGGAAGTATTACATTTATAAATACAGCCGCCCTTGGCTTACTGGATTATGAATATCAGGAATTGGTCGGCACTCCCATTCGAAATTTATTTGCGGATGAAAGAGAAGCAGATAAGGTGCTGGATGAATTACAAAATAAAAAGCGGATGTTTGAAAGCAGAGAAATTAATCTTATCGGCCGAACCAAAAAACTGATTCCAATCGGTTTTACCACGACATTGCTGTCATCTGATGATCCTGTATATGATGGCATAATTATCAGTTTTAGAGATCTCACCAATCTCCATCACTATCGTATCCAGATAGAACGAATCGATCGTTTGGCCACTTTAGGAGAAGTTTCAGCCGGGATTGCTCACGAAATCAGAAATCCACTTGCTGGTATCAAAACGTCAGCGCAAGTTCTCGAAGAAAGTTTTAGCCCTGGTGATTACAGGTCCCAATTAGTGGCCCGGATTGTAAAAGAAATTGACCGCTCAAATGAATTGCTCAAAAAGTTTTTCAATTTTGCCAAACCTGGAAAACCAAAACAGGAATTTGTCTCGCTGGATACACTTATCGAGGGTGTCTTTCTTTTGCTATCATCAAAAATGCGTAAAAAGGGGATTGTATTCGAAAAAAATATGGACACCGATATACCAGATTTATATGTCGATGAAAATCAGATTGAGCAGGTTTTGATCAATTTATTCCTCAATTCACTTGACGCGATGGAAAAAGGAGGATCAATCACAGTTAATCTAAAAGTGGTTGAGAATCAGGATGAAATTGTGTTAGAAAATTCTTCCAAAGCAGTGGTGCTGGAATTAGAGGATACGGGATGTGGAATTGAAAGTGAAAATTTGGAAAGAATTTTTAATCCTTTTTTTACCACAAAAAGTAACGGTGTCGGATTGGGTCTATCGATCTCTTCCCGCCTGATAGAGGAAAATGGTGGGCGGATTTTGGTCGAAAGTGAGCGGAATCAGGGCACAACATTCAAAATATATTTTCCCTTAAGTTAGATATTTATGTCTGAAAGATTCATATTTTTTCCGTAACCTGAAAGATATTCTCTCTGCCGTTAATAATTACAAAAAATATGTCGATAGATGATAAAGAGTGTGGGATAATTCTTCAAGATATATAGATGGTGTAAATGTAGAGAAGCGATTAATCGCGTCTTTTCATTAATGAGTCCACTCTAAAAAGGGAAAACCGAAATAGTCATCCTGAATTTATTTCAGGATCTCTTGCTTTTATTGAACTTATAGATGCCAAAATAAACTTGTGCTGAACTTGTTTCAGTATTCGGCATGACGAATACCTCGTTTTTAGAGTAGACTCATTAATATAATCGAAAAACAACAGGTTCTATTCGATGAATAATGTGAAAAAAATGTTGATCGTTGATGACGAAGAGACCTTAACTTATAGTCTCTATCAGAGTTTTATCATTTCTCAACAAGATTATGAAGTTGTTACTGCGGCTTCCGGAGAGGAAGCAACTGAAAAACTGGGTGAGACGGAGTTTGACCTTGTGATTACCGATATTAAAATGCCGGGGATGGATGGTCTGGAACTGCTCTCTCTTATTAAATCCAAATATCCAGCGACAGAAGTAATTGTTATGACCGCCTATGGATCACTGGAAAAAAAGGAGGAGGCACTCCGGAAAGGTGCTCGCTTTTACATCGAAAAACCGTTTGAAATCAAGGAAATGAAACAACTGGTAATGGAGCTTCTTCAGTAATTATGGCCTTAGTTGGAAACCTGCGGGATTTAAAATTGCCTAATCTTATACAACTCAATTGTATGGAGCGAAATTCGGCAAAATTAACAATTGAGCATGCGGGCAAATATGGAATGATTTACTTTCATGAAGGTCAGATAGTTCATGCCGAATTTGATCCTGATATTGGAGAAAAAGCTCTGTTCAGGCTGATTGGATTACCGGAAGGTAAATTTAAAGTGGAAAATGGTGTAAAAGCACCAATGTCCACAATTAGTACCCATTGGAATAGTTTGCTTTTGGAAGGATTGCATCAGCTGGACACGATGCATGCCGGTGACGAAGGTAAAGACAGAAGACTGCTGGAAATGTTTATGAATGTTAAAGGAGTTAGACGGGCGGCCATTATTACCAGGGAAGGTGAAGTTAAGAAGAGCGATTTTCAGGACGATAAGGAATTCACACTTCAGGCACTCTCATTTTACGAAGCAGAAAAAATTAGTGGATTATTAAAAAAAGAAAAATCACAATTCATTACGTTGGTAACTCAGTCGAAGCGTATTATTTTGACTGAATATGATAAAGATATTATCTATCTGGATATTGAGGCTAAATATCAGTTGGAAACTATACTGCCTTTTATTGAACAGGTGTTAATCTGAATAACCCACCCCCTATATCCCCCTCCCTTATGTGCGCCAGCGGGCGCATCCGCCTACCGGCGTGACATAAGGGAGGGGGATATAGGGGGAGGGTTAAAAAAATGGATTGAAACTTAATTAAATTATTAAAAATCTATTATGATAAATCGCTGGTTAAATGAAATTACCGATATTGCTGGTGTGGAAGGTGTTCTTCTTGTCTCGGATAATGGTCATATTATTGAAAAGATCGGGACACAACTGGATCAGGGAACTCTGGAACAAATAGCCAAACGAATCTTACGAATCATAACAGCTCATAATCTGGATGAAAAATCTGTGAAAGAAATAGAGCTGATCTGCTATAATTACAGAATCCTGGCAACGAGTACCAAAACATTTACTATCATTATATTTTGTGGATCTATCAGAGCATTATCTTTGTTACGCATTACAGTAAATGTTGTGGTTGGTCATTTGCTCGAAGATAAGAAATCCATGAAGGAAATTAGAAAATATACCGGACAACCCGAAATTGTTCTGGAAAAAGAATATCTGGATCAATTGGAAATAAAATTGATTTCGAAATTGCAATAAAGGGGATAAACGATTATATTTTCAGAACTTTGTCTAATTTTTTAAAGTTCTGATTGATGACCAGAGAGGAAAAAGAGCAAATAAGACAGGAAGAATTTGCCGGCGAATTTTTTTTTAAAAAATTAGAGGAAGTTCTAGTAAAAATTATAGGTCCTGTTGCCGAATATGTTATTAATGATGTGCTATGGGAATTGAATGAAATACGGGAGAAGTTTTTAATTGATACAATTCCCCTTTTAATTGAATCGATTAGCAGAGAAATACTTGATGATAAAAAAAGAGTACACTTTCAAAAGGAGATGCTTGATCTGATCAAGGGATATGAAATTTCTTAGTCTTCGATGGAAAATCAGTGGAATATTAATTTTTAGCAATATATTTCTGGGCGTAATAGTTATATTTATTGTTCAAAGATCGGTCACCGAATCTCTGGAAAATGAGATGATTGAACGTGGAAAATCGATTGCCATAAACTTATCTCATTATACCGGCGAACTTATTTTGGAGGAAGATAGTATTGGGCTGACCGAATTAATTTCAAGTCTTCTCTCTTTTGAAACAGCCCAATATATACTTATTCAGAGAAATGACGGAAGTATAATCAGTGATACATTTAATGGAAATATTCCCCCTGAGCTGCAGGCAAGAGAAGTTGGTGTAGAAATAAATGAATATGTTCCTGAGTTAATAACGCTAAAGGATTTGAATGAAGAATGCTATGACATTGTTGTACCGGTTGAAGAAGGAAGTCTGGGATTTATCCGCATCGGAATGAAAAGAAGCTATGTCGTAGAAAAAGTAAAAGAAACAAGTACCCATATAATGTTGAGTATTTTAGTCGTTACTATAATTGGAATAATTATCGTTTATTTTTTGGCAAATAAGATAATTAATCCTATTTTAATGCTTGCGAAATGTGCGAATGAAATCAGTACGGGAAAATTGGAAAACAAGGTGACGATAAAGACAAACGACGAAATAAATTATATGGCAGAAGCAGTTGAAAGATTGAGAGAAAGTCTGAATATTGCTTTAGCCAGATTAAATAAGAATAAAACAATTCGAATATAAATAATTAGGGGATGCGAGATTATGGTACAGACTAAAAAACTCAAAGATGGCAGTCGGCAAATAATCTTGAATGGTAAGCAGTATGAAGGAATTACCAAAATTTTGGCTGAATTAGCAACCAAGACAAAAGCCTCTGCAATCTTATTCGCTGATATGAGTGGACAGCTCATCAGCCAGCGTGGGAATACAGAAAATATGAATACAACTGTACTTTCTGCGCTCGCCGCCAGTGACTTTGCCGCCACAGCCGAAATGGCTAAATTAGTTGGTGAGGAGGCAAAGTTTAAACTGCTCTTCCACGAAGGGGAAAAACGAAATGTTTACCTTTCCAATGTGGGAGATTATTTCTTTCTGGTTGTAGTCTTTGATGTTAATGTCACACTTGGATTGATCAGAATTTACACAAAGAAGGCAATTCAAAGCCTCCAGGAAGCTCTGGAGCAGGAAAGCGATGAAGACTTATCACCAAAAGATATGATCGATTCTGATTTCAGTTCATTGTTAGGTGATGCACTGGATGAAACATTTAAATAAATATAAATTGAGAAATCTGAACTGAATTTGTTGAGGGGTTCTAATGTTTATTAATTGGGCGCTACAAGAAATTAATTTAAAAATTGTATTTTATGGACCGGGTATGAGCGGTAAGACGACTAATCTGGAATTTATTCACTCAAAGTTGGATCCTTCGCTTGCCGGTGAATTGGTATCACTCAAGACAAAAGAGGACCGGACAATATTTTTTGATTTTATGCAGATTGAAGTGGGGCGAATAAAGGGTAAAAAACCAAAATTTAATCTTTATACAGTTCCCGGTCAGGTATACTATGCCTCGAGTAGAAAAGTTATTCTAAATGGGGTTGATGGCTTGGTATTCGTTGCTGACTCACAACCCCATCGTATGGAAGCAAATATTGAAACCCTTCTGGATCTTGAGAATAATCTGAAACAGGATGGTCAGAACCTCGAAGAGTTCCCATGGGTGATTCAGTATAATAAACGTGATTTGCCCGGAGTGGATTCTGTTGAAATGTTAGAAAAGAAATTGAATTTTTTTGATGTCCCATATTTTGAAGCAGTTGCCGTACGTGGCGATGGAGTTTTTAATACGCTGAAATCGATTATAAACAACGTGGTTCAGCATGTACAAAGCCAGTTGTAACCAAGTATTTTTTTGATAAACCTCCTCACTTCCGGTCAGGAGGTTTTTTTTTATCCATATGAAGAAGTTATTATCTTTTGCAGATAACAGGACGGTTTATAGCTGGGCCCTGTATGATTGGGCCAACTCAGCTTACGCCACAACCGTCATTGCTGCCGTACTACCAACCTACTATAGCAAAGTTGCCGCAGGCAATCTTGCCCCGAATATTGCCAGCAGTTACTGGGCTTATTCTACGACGATTGCGATGTTACTCCTGGTCTTTATGGCACCAGTTCTTGGAGCAATCGCCGATTACAAAAGATCCAAATTAAAGTTTCTTTTTGGTTTTGTTGTAATGGGGGTAACTTTCACCGGTTTATTATACTTTATCCAAGAGGGGGATTGGTTACTCGCTTCCATACTCTATGTCCTGAGCCGGGTCGGATGGTCAGGTGCAAATGTCATGTATGATTCATTTTTACCTCATATTGCCAGAAAAGATGAAATCAATCAGGTATCGACTCTCGGATATGCGCTAGGGTATCTGGGCGGCGCCTTGCTTCTTGCTTTAAATCTTGCGATGATCCTTTCTCCACATGCCTTTGGTATACCTGATACGGAAATGGGTACCCGGCTGGCTCTATTAAGTGTGGCCTGCTGGTGGGTTCTTTTTTCCATACCACTCTTCAGAACTATTAGAGAGCCTGCTGTCGATAGTGCTTTTATTGAGAAAAAAAATACCTTTGTCATTGCTTTCCAACGGCTGTCAAAAACTATTAAAGAGATGAGAAATTTTAGACAGGCTTTCCTCTTTCTCATCGCTTTCTGGTTTTATAATGACGGCATAGGTACTATCATCGGTATGGCAGTTATTTTTGGGACAGAGATAGGTATTGGGCAGGATCATCTAATCGGCGCGATTCTCGCTGTACAGTTAATAGGTATTCCCTTTACAATTCTTTTTGGGAAAATTGCTTCAATAATTACTGTAAAACGGGCAATATATCTTGGATTGATTGTATACGCCCTGATTTCAATAGGCGGTTATTTTATGCAATCAGCTTTGCATTTTTGGATGCTGGCAATTGCTGTTGGAATGGTCCAGGGAGGAACTCAGGCATTAAGTCGATCAGTGTTTGGACAAATGACACCTAAGAAGAAATCGGCTGAATTCTTTGGTTTCTTCGATGTAAGTCAAAAATTCTCTGGAATTCTCGGTCCGCTGGTATTTGGAGTAATTGGTCAAATAGCAGGTTCAAGCCGTTTGGGTATCATTGTTCTTGTGGTCTTCTTCCTCGGAGGAATGTATATACTCTCTAAGGTGAACATTGAGCAGGGGATCAAAGCTGCAACAGATGCAGATAACAGTGAAAACTAACCATATATTAGCCCTGATTTAATTCTAAAACATCCTGGAAATTAACTTGTTAACCTTCGAAAAAACAGGTAAATTTATCACTTTTGTTTTGATCTTCGCCGGATTTTTTTATGCGAATGCAGGTTATAAACAACAAGTGGGAAATTTTAGCGTATATTCTGCCTCTGAGGATAGTCTGATCGTAAAACAGCTGGTAAATTTTGTCATTCAGTGTCGAATAAAATATGATCGTTTTTTTGATTACGCCTATGAGAAGGATGTTGCTATATATTTGACTTCCTCTGAACAGGAATATGAAAAATTTAATCAACCGAATATTCCTGCTTGGAGTAGTGGTGTTGCTTATACCAGATTACGTAAAATAATACTTAAACCAGGATCATATTATGATCCCGGACGCTACCGGGAAACACTATTTCATGAAATTGCCCATATGTATATCGCGGATGTATCACAAAATGGACCAATACCGGTCTGGCTCAATGAGGGTATATCGATGTACCTTAGTGACAAGAAGATATCCTGGCAGGAGAGTATTGCCATAGGAAATGCTCTTACAACAGGTAATCTGGTTGAGCTGGCCGCTATTGATAGTATCCTTTTGTTTTTTAACACCCAGGCTGAACTGGCTTACCTGCAGTCTTTTCTGGCTGTACAGTTTTTGGTTTCGAAAGTCGGTGAAGACACTATTGCTGAGATAGTTAAAGATTTCTCATCTTCATATACACTAGATGAAGTTTTTGAAAAACATCTTGGATACAGCTATTTTGAATTTGAAATCGAATGGTATGATAACCTGAAAAGTCGATACAAATGGATGTCTTGGTTACAGTTTGAAAATCTATTCTGGTTTTTGCTTATCCTCATTATTTTCCTGGCCTTTTTTCTAAAAAAGATTCGGAACAGGAAGATCTATAAGAAATGGGAGAGAGAAGATTATTTTGATCAGGAGAATTAGAATTGTACGTACCTAAAAGAATGTTTCTTACCAAGGGGGTTGGAAGGCATAAAGAACGATTATCGAGTTTCGAAATGGCCTTGAGAAATGCAGGAATTGCTGCTTTTAATCTTGTCTCGGTATCCAGTATCTATCCCCCCGAATGTAAAATAATTTCGAGGGTAAAAGGCCTTGCTGAAATTAGTCCGGGACAAATTTTGCACGCGGTTATAAGCAGAAATGAATCCAATGAACCAAATCGCCTCATTGCTGCTTCGATAGGTGTGTCCATTCCAAAGGATTCAAAACTTTATGGATATCTTAGTGAACATCATAGCTTTGGAGAGCCTGCGTCAATTGCCGGCGACTATTCAGAGGATCTGGCTGCTGAAATGTTGGCAACAATTCTTGATGTTCCTTTTGATCCTGATAGCAGTTGGGATGAGAAAAGACAGCAGTGGAAAATTAGTGGAAAAATATATTTATCGCGAAATATTACACAATCCGCCAGGGGCAACAAAATGGGGTTATGGACAACAGTACTTTCTGCGGCAATTTTATTACCATGAAAAGATTTTTAGGAAAAGAAAACAGCGTTGATAAAATTGAAGAGGCAAATACTATTATCATCCCCGTTCCTCTGGAATACTCTACCTGCTACGGTAAAGGGACTGCCCTGGGTCCGGATGTAATTCTGAATGCTTCACCATATTTGGAGTTTTACGACGAGGAACTGGATTTTGAAGTCTGGAAAACCGGCATTTTTACTACTCCGGCCATTGATGTCAGGGCCGATCCGGTTCAGTGCATGAGCAGAATTAAAGATACGGTCACTTCCTATTTAAAAGAAGAAAAATTTATCATCGTTATTGGAGGCGAACATTCTCTTACCTCAGCTGTACATGAAGCATTTTATAATAGGCATCCGCGTCTTTCAGTTCTCCAGTTTGATGCTCATTCGGATTTGCGGGATACATATGAAGGATCAAAACACAGTCATGCCTGTGTCATGCGTCGTATTTGGGAAAAAAACAAGAATATCGCTGGGATAGGAATACGTTCCCAATGTATAGAAGAAAAAATATTCATTTCAGAAAATCGGATTCCCATATTTTATGCCCATGATCTTTATGGGAAGGAGTTTCCTTTGAATATACTGGATACTTTAAATGAAGATGTATTTATAACATTTGATACGGATTTTTTTGATCCGGCGATAATGCCAGGTGTGGGCACACCCGAACCCGGTGGATTTTTTTGGTACGAAACTCTCTCATTTTTAAGAAAAGTGTTTGAGCACAAGAATGTGGTTGGAATGGATATAGTTGAGTTTAGTCCTGTTAAAAATCTGACGCATCCTGAATTTCTTATGGCAAAATTTATTTACAAATTGATAGGTTTTAAGATTAATAAGAAAAGGAAGGAAAAATGAAACGCATCAATTTTCTTTTTGGTATACATAATCATCAGCCTATTGGTAATTTCGATTTTGTATTCCAGGATGCATATGAAAAATCTTATCTGCCTTTTCTAGAGGTACTGGAAAAGTTTCCTTCCATAAAAATGGCGATTCATTTCAGCGGAATCCTACTTGATTGGTTAAAAGAAAACCAACCGGATCTTATAATAAAAGTAAAACATATGGTTGATCATGGACAACTGGAGGTGATGACCGGTGGATATTATGAACCAATCTTAAGCATTATACCGGAAGAAGACCGCGTAGGACAGATTCGAAAACTGACTGAAACCGTTAAGGAACTTTTTAACATTACCCCGGATGGGCTGTGGTTGGCTGAGAGAGTCTGGGAACCGACCTTACCAACATCACTGGCTAAAGCAGGGGTCAAATATACAATAACTGATGATACACATTTTAAATATGCCGGGTTGACCGATGATCAATTAACCGGTTATTATATCACAGAGGACCTTGGTAACTCAACCGTATTGTTCCCCATAAGTAAACGACTGCGTTATACAATTCCTTTTGAGGATCCTGAAGTTACAATCGAATATCTTCGCTCGATGGCGACGGAAGATGGGCGAATTATTGTCGTTTTTGCCGATGACGGGGAAAAATTTGGGGTATGGCCAAATACTTATAATCATGTCTACGAAGAAAAATGGTTAGAGAGATTTTTTCATGCGCTTGAAGAAAATAGCGACTGGATCAATATGATTCATTTTAATCAGGCAATAGATCTGGTTGCCCCGATCGGAAAAATTTACCTGCCTACAGCGTCATATGCGGAGATGATGCAATGGGCCTTATTCCCGGGAGCATTCAAGGCATATGAAGATTTTGAGCACTATTTGAAGTCCAAAGATATTTATGAAGATGTTCACGTTTTTGTCCGAGGTGGCTTTTGGCGAAACTTTTTTGCCAAATATTCCGAAGTAAATGATATGCATAAAAAAATGCTGCGTGTCAGTAAAAAGTTGTGGGGTCTTTCAAAATCAAAACAACAAAAAGCGACAAAAGCCTTTGATCATTTGTGGGCAGGGCAGTGTAACTGTCCATACTGGCACGGTGTTTTTGGTGGACTATATCTTAGTCATCTTAGAGATGCTATATATGAAAACCTTATTCGGGCTGAATCATTCGTGGATGAAATCTCAGGTAAGCACTTTCCTTACTTCGAATTAACAGATATCGATGTGGATGGATATCAGGAAGCAATTGTTGAGACAAAACCGTATAATGCATATCTGAGTCTGAATCACGGTGGTATGCTCTACGAATTGGATTATAAACCACTGGCAAAAAATATTATTGATACAATGACCAGACGAAAAGAAGGGTATCATGAGAAATTGAAAAATGCAGTCGTTATCGGTACTGAGTCCGGTTCTAATAAAACCGCCAGTATTCATGATCAGGTTTTGGCAAAAGAACCGGATCTTCTGTCACATTTGCATTACGATTTTTATAATAGAAAATCATATATCGATCATTTTTTAGGAGAGGGAACGACACTGGACTCATTTGCTTCCTCACAGTATGGCGAGGATGGCGATTTTGTCAATCAACCCTATGAACTGATAAAAAGAACGACAGGCAAAGATAAAATCACACTTACACTTCAACGTTTGGGGAGCATCTGGTATCAGGGAAAACAAGAACGGATTATGCTTACAAAAAAAATGAGTTTTTCTAATAACGAGGGGAAAATTATAACCGATTATACCTTATCGAATGATACAGGCAAATCCATTGATCTGTGGTTTGGTATTGAATTTAATTTTGGTTTACAAGCAGGACATGCTGAAGACCGGTTTTACTATTCCCGGAGCGGAGCCTTAAAGGAAAAGTATCTTGATTCAAGAGCGATCATGGAGAATGCAAGCTTTATCGGTCTGAAAGATCTTTGGCGACGTCTGGATATTCAGATTGAGATGGATAGGGATAGTGCCATCTGGCGCTTTCCGATAGAGACTATTTCATTATCTGAGGCTGGATTTGAGAAAATATATCAAAGTTCTGTGCTTTTCCCAAACTGGAAAATCAGCTTAAATCGGAAATGGCAGGTTACAATCAGCCAAAGCATTTCGGTCATTGATGAATAGGATAGGAACTTGGAAT
>SDBS01006737.1_pt1 | contig 11167 bp, 12 predicted proteins | sample 2277091 | NCBI WGS metagenome assembly SDBS01 (sample SAMN10404972, study PRJNA504765) | marine sediment metagenome | isolation source: marine sediment core GS10_PC15, 163 cmbsf | place: Arctic Ocean: Southern Knipovich Ridge | collected 2010 | reverse complement strand
GTTGGTAGCTGCTTGCAAGTATGTACTGAATCGATGGCCAGCGGAATTAATTCTTCGAACGGAAAATCCGGCAGTCGCACGCGGGCCTGTGTCAGAACCGTAACCAGCTCCAAAACTATATTGGTATCTTTTTTGAGGGATTAGTTGGATTTTAATGGGGACTTCGTAGTCTACCGCTTCCTTATAAGCAGGGTCTATGATGACTTGTGAAAAATAATCGCTGTTGATCAATGCTTCCTGCGATTTTTGTAATTTTCTGTAGTTGTAACGTTGTCCTTCTTTGTAACTTAAAAATTTATTTAAGAAAGTAAGGCGGAGCGGGCTATCAGAAAATACGGTATAACCAAAAAAGTAGCGAGGCCCAGTTTTAAATTTAAAAACAACTTTGGCTTGATAGTCTTTTAGGTTGATATAAATTTTATTTTCTATCATTTTTGCATCGAAATAACCCCGTGTTGAAGCGAGGTCGTATAATAATTGCTTGGCTGTTTCATAATGCTCTGTATGCAAGACCTCTCCTATTTTCAAGGGAAAGCGTTTACGAAGGCGTTTGAAGGCGCGGTCTTTGATGCCAGGACCGATAATGTCGAGGTCGACTTGGGTGATACGAATAGGTGGACCTGGGGTGATATGAAAGCTTGCCAGCCAAGTATGCTTCTGATGGGTGAGCTTCGATCGGATGCTCGTTTTGAAATAACCATAGGGTTTCATCGCCTTTTTGATTTCAGCCGGCGCCTTTTTGTAGAAATTTTGAACAGACCGGGCCGTTACAGGGCCAGACATCTGAGAATGTAAGTTCTTTAAGGATAAACTAACATTCTTATTCACTTTTCCTGAAATTCCTGAAAACTGAATGACGAGTTGGTCTGCTGCCCATCCTGTCACAGATATGCATAGAGCGAAAATCATAAGGAGTAGGCGAATGTAGACCTTCATCTTATTGATTGTACAGTTATTCCCAATGAAGATCAGCTATTATAGCTCGGATATTCCATACTCTTGCTGTGCGGGGATATGAAATATCCGGACTAGGTGCGAGAAATGTAAACTTATTGAATTGCCAACTTTTTGGTTTATAAATTTTTGTGTCAGCGTTTAGTGTCCTGACTCATTAAGAAATTTTATAGAAAAACAAGAGCCTCTGCGCCCTAGAGGAAGTAGTAATTAAATGGTAACAGAAAAGAATTTATGCTGCTTTGTAATATTCAACATCCTGATCAATCTGTTTTCCGGTTTTTTGAACAGCACGTTTAAGGTCATATTCATTTTGCAAGTTCATCCAAAATTCCGGTGTGGTGCCAAAAAATCGAGACAAGCGCAGTGCTGTATCGGCAGTTATTGAACGTTGACCATTCAATATGCTAGTGATCCGGTTTGTCGGCACACTGAGTTTAGCTGCAAACGCATTAGCAGAAAGTTCAGTTTCATCAAGTTCATCATGCAATATTTCACCGGGATGAATGGGACGCATCTTATTAGCCATATTCGTTCTCCTAATGATAATCAATTATTTCAACATTGTGGACTTCATCCCGAAGCCATTTAAAGCATATCCGCCATTGTTTGTTAATTCGTATACTATACTGTCCTTTTCGATCGCCTTTTAGTGCTTCAAAACGATTGCTAGGGAGATACTTCAAGTCATCTAAGCGAGTGGCAGAGTCTAATATTTGTAATCGCCGCTCCGCTTGTTTGCGAAATCCCTGATACTTTTTTGCAGGTTTACCTTCATAGAGCTGCTGAGTCTGTTTGTCTGCAAATGACTTGATCATACATGGAAGCATAGCGTCTTTTATGTGTTATGTCAAACATAATAATTGCTCGGAATCCGCCAGCCAGTCCATAGTTAGTTGAATATATTGCTAAAACTTGACTTTTGCTTTCGCTCATTAGAATATACTCTTTCTCTTTAAAAATATAAGGGAGTATCGTGATGAAGAATCTTGCTGCCGTTTGTGCGGTTTTGGTTGCCTTGCCATTCTTGCTTGGCTATATTCATGTTGGTTCAAAGAAGAATTTTCGTTCTACCATTATCTATTATCGTTATTTTGCTTTTATTAATATCGTTTTGTCTGCCTTTTTTGTGGCTGGGCGCATGTTTATGGTGGGGCCAGAAGCCGCAGCAATATCAGGATGGGCATATAGCCCGGTTTTTCATCTCTATGGTATCGCTTTGTTAAGCGTGGCATTGATGGGTTTGTTGACGTTGTTTAAGCGGGAGCGCATCATGGTGGCGCCAGCGATGTGTTGGTCGATTTTTTTGGTTATTTCATCAATGGCTCATCTTTACCAGATCAATCTACACGAAATTAAAGATGTGAATATTATACTCGTGCATGTGGTTTACAATTTTGTCGTGACGATAATTTTGTGGCGATATGTCTCAGTGATTAATCGTCACTTTCGCGCTCAACCTGTAGAAGCACCAACGGCTGCTGCTGAAGCCTAATTTAATCGAGATAGCTTCGTCTTTCGATAAAAGCGCAGTAGTAAAATGCCCGCTCCGACGAAGAAGGCGATGACATTGGAAAAAGCGAAGCCGAGAGGTCCCATTTTCAGAGGGAAGGCGAATAGTATTCCCAACGGTAAGCCGATACACCACATAACAAAAATACCGACATACATGGGTGACATCGAATCATGTAATCCACGCAGCGCGCCAGTGATAATATTGCGAATGCCGTCAAATAATTGACTGATCGCTCCGACGTATAAGAATAAAACACTGAGACGTACGGTTGCAGCCAAGCTAGGGTTGTGGATATCGATATAAATGCTGGTCAGTAGTTTTGGGGCAGTGAAGAAAATGACTGACACACATAGCAAGAAAATTCCACCGAGCTTGCAGCTTGAAACGCCATAACTTCTTATTGCGATGGGATCCTTTTGTCCAACAGCTCGGCCGACTAAAATGGCAACAGCTTCAGAAATGGTAAATGGGATCATTAACGCAACAATAATAATTTGATTAGCGATTTGATAAGCATTTAATGCACTAGTGCCAAAGCGGCCGATTAAAAAGGTAGCTACCGAAAATGCCGCAATTTCCGCACCAAATTGAATGCCCATGGGCATTACTACTTTCGTAATTTCAATAAGACGTGTTATTAAATTTTTTCGGACATTGCTGAAAACCGTCAGTTGAAACGGTTTAAAATAAGGGCTGAAAAACACGTATATCACCGGTATTAGTGTCAGTGCAATGTCTGCTAACAGAAAACCGATGCCAAAACCCCAAATGCCGAGTCGAGGAAAACCAAATTTTCCGAAGATAAAGACGTAAAGAAATCCAATGCACACCGGCACGTTTATTAGACTGGATATAAAAACAATCCGTGGTTTTAGTAAGCCAGTGACTAATTGATAGATGGCCACACTTAATAGGGAAGGAAGCACGGGTAAGCACATTGCAAACATAAATTTCTTGGCGTAAGGAATAAGCTGCGGTTTTTGTCCGAGATAAGGTAATAAATAAGCAATTGCAATTAAAAAAACCACACAAAAAAGTGTCAGTATAATGGCGAGTAAAACACCACTATAAAAGTATTCACGAACTTTTTCATATTCCTTGGCGCCAAAAGCATGACTGATCTTAATGCCGACCGCATAGAGGATACCGACGCCAATCATAATGAGCGTTGCAAAGATGCTGGAGGCGAGCGAGCTTGCGGCAAATTCGTCTGGTCCCAGACTTGCAATCATAATGAAACCGGTAAAATAGACGATAACGTTCATGAGTCTCGACGATAAGAGCGGCATCGCGATATGCATAATTTTTTTTGAATCGTTGTAAAAGCGCATCGTTTTTATTTTGGTTAGTTTCCTAAAAGGGGGACGAAACTCTAAAGCAACCCAAGAAGTAAGTCAACTTTTTTCTGTGGGCGTGATCATTCAGATATGTTACATTAGCAACCGACAATGATTTACTGGGATTGACTGATGATATCACAAGCTGTCCGTACCCGTTTTGCACCCAGCCCCACTGGCTATCTTCATGTCGGCGGTGCGCGCACCGCCTTATTTTGTTGGCTGTATGCGAGGCATCATCAAGGCACTTTTTTGCTACGCATTGAGGATACTGATCGCGAACGTTCTACCGAAGCATCCATTCAAGCCATATTGGATGGGTTGGCGTGGCTCGACTTGAGTTATGATGAGGGACCGTTTTATCAAACGCAACGTTTTGATCGTTATCGGGAAGTGATTCAGCAGTTATTGGGTGAGGGCAAAGCATATCGTTGTTATTGCGCTAAAGATCGTTTAGAAAAATTGCGTCTCGAACAGCAAGCTAATAAGCAAAAACCACGCTACGATGGCCATTGCCGTGATCTTGATCGTCGTGATGAGGATCGTCCTTATGTGATTCGTTTTCGCAACCCGCAGGAGGGCGAGGTTACCTTCGATGATAAGATTCGAGGGCCTATTACCATTAAAAACAGTGAATTAGATGATTTAATTATTGCCCGTTCGGACGGCACGCCGACATATAATCTGACAGTAGTAGTTGATGACTGGGATATGAAAATCACCGATGTGATTCGTGGTGATGATCATATTAATAATACGCCGCGACAAATTAATATTTTAAACGCTTTGGGTGCGGAACTTCCGAATTACGCGCATGTGCCGATGATTCTGGGTGGCGATGGAAAACGTTTATCAAAACGACATGGTGCAGTGAGTCTACTGCAGTATCGTGATGACGGGTATTTACCGGAAGCGCTGCTTAATTATCTCGTTCGTTTAGGTTGGGCGCATGGTGATCAGGAATTTTTTTCACGTGAAGAAATGGTTGAATATTTTGATTTAAATAATACGAGTCGTTCTGCTGCCAGCTTTAATGTGGAAAAGCTGGATTGGCTCAATCAACACTACATGAAAATAATGGACCCTTCATCGATTGCGAAACCATTTGCCGATCAATTAAAAGCGCTTGATATTTCTTATGATAATGGCCCGAGCTTGGAGTCGATTATTGCTATACAGGCCGAGCGCACAAAGACTTTAAAAGAAATGGCAGAACGGAGTCGTTATTTTTATGAAGAAGTAAGAGAGTTTGATGAGAAGGCAGCGAAGAAGCATTTAACATCTGCGGCATTACCAGGCTTAAGCGCTGTTCGAGAACGCTTTGAGGCACTAACGGATTGGGATAAGGAAGCTTTGCACCAAATTATTGTTGATATCGCACAGGCGCAGGAATTAAAACTCGGTAAGTTAGCGCAGCCCATTCGTGTCGCCATCACTGGTAACGCGATTTCTCCCCCCATTGATGTAACCCTATTTTATATCGGGCGTGATCGGGTTTTGGAACGATTGGATCGAGCCATATCATTTATTAAAAAGTAGGACTGAATTTTTTGTGAAAAAATCAGAGCGGTTAGTGGAATGGCTCAGAGCAGAAGGCATTGAAAATGAAGACGTGCTCGATGCGATGGCTGCCGTGCCACGCGATCATTTTATTTCTGAAGAAATGCAGCGCTATGCCTACGAAGATGAAGCTTTGCCAATCGAATGTGGACAGACGATTTCGCAACCTTACGTCGTTGCTCGAATGACGGAACTTATTTTGGGTAAGGAAAAGAAACTTGAAAAAGTATTAGAAATTGGCACGGGTTCGGGTTATCAGGCGGCGATTTTGTCCCAACTGGTTGATGACGTGTATACCGTTGAACGCTATAAAACATTGCTTTATCAAGCCAAGCAGCGTTTTGAAGTATTGGGGTATAACAATATTCATACCTTGCATGCCGATGGTTTTTTGGGATGGGATGTCTATGCGCCTTATGATGGCATTATTGTCACTGCTGCAGCGCCTGAATTACCTGATGCGCTATTGGAACAGTTGGCCGATGGGGGTCGGATGGTGATTCCCGTCGGTTTGCCCTATGATATGCAGCGATTGTATCTTATCACATGCCATGGTGATGATTTTGAAAAGCAATCCTTGGATTTCGTGGCTTTCGTTCCCTTGCTGCCTGGCGTGATGGATGAATGATTGATTCCTTGACACTTTTCGGTATCCACCCTAGAATGCCTTTCTCTGCGGGGCTATAGCTCAGCTGGGAGAGCGCTTGCATGGCATGCAAGAGGTCGGCGGTTCGATCCCGCCTAGCTCCAAGAATTAGGAATTACTAATTTTTTGTCCCCATCGTCTAGAGGCCTAGGACATCGCCCTTTCACGGCGACAACACGGGTTCGAATCCCGTTGGGGACGCCATTTTCAAGTTCATTGTATTTTTTTACTTGCTGAATTACCATAATACAAGTGTCTAAAGTCACACTTATAGGGATATATTATGAAAATATCAGCCACAAAATGGATTGCGGGCCTATCAATATTTTGCTTAACCTTGTTAGCAATGTCTGTCAGCTATGCGAAATCAAATCGACCGGTTGTTTGCAACAATAAATACGCATTATGTAGCGCGGCATCGTGCATTAAAATTCCAGGCGTAAAGGGTAAGGTTCTTTGTCATTGTAGTATTTGGAATGGAAAGAACGTAGGGTATTCGACATGCCGTCAGCGCCGGATGAAAACTGGAAAACATAAGCAGCAGTATATTTTATCGACATTTTCATTTGGTGGCTTTCACTATAAGTCTATCAATTGCCCGGCCAGTTCGCCGTGGGCCTCTTGTTTGGATCAACCCTGTATCATTGATGCTAATCATTCACGCCGTGCGTTTTGCACTTGTAATATTAAATACAATACAGCTTTTTTGACGTTTGCCGGAGAATGTAATTTAAAAAATTGTAGTCAATCAATTTGGTCGGGTGCTACCGAGGCGGGCAACGCAAAACTTGTCAAGGCGCTTGCAAAGGGCATGGGACTGAAAAAGGTCCCCAATAGGTCATGCACACTAAACACGTCCTCTGATGTTAAGAATAAATTTTAAATTCTCTCATTAAAAATTAGTATTTATACTGCTTTTTACAGTGTGTTTCTTTGATTAACAACGCCGTGATTAGTGTCAGTAAAAAGGATAATGGAACCGTTAATAGCGCTATTTCATATGCATGGTGTGAATACACGTGAATGCCATTTTTTGTCGCTCCTTTCCATAGGTGTTGGATGACAAAACCAACCACCGGTTGCAAAGTTAACCCGCCAAGAATCACCGCCATATTAGTAAATCCAACAATAGCGCCGACCGTTTCAGGCGGTTGTATGTCGACGACAAGGCCAAATGCCACGACGAGTCCCGAAGCGCCCAGCCCGAATATAATAAATAACCCGGCTAACATCATTTGTGATAAGTGTGTGAAATGTATGATGGCTAAAGAAGAAGTCATTCCAAGTATGGAACAAATGATCATAGGCAGTCGACGTTGTTGGATGTGTTTTGAAAACCAACCGACTAGTGGTCCGCCAATGGCAATCGTAAACCAAATAATTGAAATTTGAGTACCGGCATCAACTTGGGCGAAGTGATACACATCATGCAAATAGGGTACGCCCCATAATATGGCAAAGATGGTGACAGGTGACCAGACAGCAAAGCCATAAAGCGCTACCCACCAAGTTTGCGGGTTAGAAAAAGCGGTGCGATAAGAGGGTGGGCGTTTTGTTAATATCCGTTTACGGGGTTTTTCTCGTTCTAGTGTTGGTACATCACGAACAACGAACCACATTAATACGGTTAATATGAAACCGAAAATAGCAATCCAAAGAGTAGCTACGCGCCAGTCATGATGTCTTGTTAACAGGACAACGGGGGTGAGCCCAAGGATGGCACCCATGCAGCCTAGGAATTGCACGAGACCTGTATAAAATGCGAAATATTGCCCGCGAAACCAATTGACGCCAACGACCAATGCACCCACAAAAGAAAAGGAGGTCATTACACCCATCACAAATCGGAAAATGGCGGCGGCGGTATAACTGTGTGCAAAGGCAAATCCGAGCACAGAAAAGCTGCTAAGCAGCAGCGTGACAGTGAGCAAAAGTCGAGCGCTGAATCGATCAAAGAGCATGCCAACGGGGATTTGCATTGGTGCATATCCCCAGAAAAACAAAGAGGCTAGAAGCCCTAGTTCTCCAGCATTAATATGGAAACTCTGCATAAGAGCGCGAGTCATCGCCTGCGGCATGATACGAAGTATATAGTCGTAAATATAAAAGCTCGCAGCGACAGAGCAGATAATAAAGGGTAGTAGAAGTTTTTGTTTCTTTTTCATGCAATTCCCTATGCTAAACGACTAGTTTGCGGTATCTTGCCCAAATTTACAAATCCTTAGAAATTCATTACACTGCATCAGTTTTAAGCGATAAAGGATGACTGAATTTACCATGAAACTCTATTGTGTGCGCCATGGCGAAGCGATGCCGCCAGAGGTCGACCCAGATCGGCCATTAACAGAACAGGGTCGACTCGAAGTTTTGCGGGTAGCGGCGTACTTAGGGCATTGCGATGTTAAGGCGGTGCATATTTTGCACAGCACAAAGTTGCGAGCAAAACAAACAGCGGAAATTTTCGCGGATGCGCTCGCATCAGGACGAATTGCCGAGTGTGAGTCCATTTTAGATGAACAAAATGCCGTTGAGCCAATGGTAGATATGATAAAAACTTGGACCGATGACACCATGTTAGTCGGGCATCTGCCTTTTATGCCAAAATTGGTCAGTGCGCTTGTTATTGGTGATTCTGAGAATTATCCAATCGTGAATTATCCGCCAGGTACGGTGGTTTGTTTGGATGGTCATGATCAAGAGCGATGGATTATTGATTGGATTTTACAACCACAATTGGTACCGAATCAATGACGTTTCTGATTCAGCCCCGCCGATCTATTGCATTATTGGCTTTATTTGCCCTTATTCATAGTAGTGCACTATTTATTTTGGTTGCTGAGCCGTTACATTGGGTTATCCATTTGGTATTCATACCTGCCGTGTTTGCTAGTTTTATTTATAGTTTGCGTCGATATGTGTTTTTTATCGATCGGCGTAGTGTCATACGTTGTTGGCGGGAAATGGATGGAAATTGGTGCATCCAATTTCGTAATGGTCATGTGTGTTCGGCTAATTTACTAGAAAACAGTTTTAGGTCACGTTATTTAATGCTGCTAAACTTTAAAGTTACAGGACGACGATTTCCGATTGTCCTACCATTGGCTTTTGATAGTGCATCGAAAGATGTGTTCCGAAAATTACGTGTTTTACAGTCTGAAACTCGTTAGGAAAAAGCAGGCAACATTTTATTTTTAGAAAAAGATAATATTGTGTTTTTTGCATCTGATGATGTGTTTAGATAATCCAAATTGTAATGTAGTCCGCGACTCTCCTTGCGTTGCATGGCACTTTGAATAATTAAATCCGACACTTGCGAAAGATTGCGCAGTTTAAGCAATGCCTCGGTAGTCTTTGATTGTGAAAAGTCTTCTGAAATTTTATGTTGTTGTTGCGTTATTTCTTCTTGAGCCGCAAAGAGTTGTTCGTTGTTGCGAACAATGCCGACGTTGTGCCACATTATTTTCCGAATAGAGGCAATGTTTTTTTCAATATTCAGGTCTGTTATTTTTTTGTTTTGACTATAGTGCTGTTTTTCTGGAATAATATAGTTGGCTTGCATTAAATCCTTCGTAATCGCTTGACTAGCACTAGTCGCGAAGACTAAACATTCCAAGAGCGAATTACTGGCCATGCGATTCGCGCCATGCAATCCCGTACAAGCAGCTTCACCGATAGCATAAAGCTGCGGAATATCCGTTTGGCCTTTTAAATTTGTGACAACACCGCCGCAGGTGTAATGTGCGGCCGGAATCACGGGAATGGGTTCTTTGGTGATATCGATACCTTGTTGCAAACAATAGGCATAAATCGTGGGGAAATACGATTGAATCATATCAGCAGGTTGATGAGAAATATCGAGATAAATGTAATCGAGATGATTCGTTTTTAGTTCACGATCAATTGCGCGTGCCACAATGTCGCGAGGTGCCATTTCAGCACGTTCATCGTATTGTGCCATAAAACGTTCGCCATTTGGTAAAATAAGTTTTGCACCTTCCCCACGTAATGCTTCGCTAATTAAAAAAGGTTTCGTATTAGAAGTGTAAAGTAATGTTGGATGAAACTGATTAAATTCCATATTGGCAATACGACACCCAGCGCGATAAGCCATCGCAATACCATCGCCGGATGTACAGCCGGGATTGGTGGTATGTTGATAGACAGTGCTAGCACCGCCTGTTGCTAATATCGTTTCTTTTGCATAAAACGGAATAATTTCTTGGGTTTTATTATCGAGTACCGTAGCGCCAACGCATTTTTTGTTTTGTAGTATTAAATCAATGGCTGTGTGTTCACTAGAGCAATCAATGTTCGGGTGTGCGAGCGCTTGTGCGGCTAGCGTACTGATAACGACAGCGCCGGTTTTATCAGCGGCATGTAAAATACGTCGATGATTGTGTCCACCTTCTTGGGTTAAATGAAACGTTTTCATGTCTTGGTTGACGGTGAATTGTACCCCCTGGCCGATTAACCATTCAATTGCGGGCTTTGCATTTTTTACAGTAAATGCGACGACTTCTGGATCACAAAGCCCTGATCCTGTTTTTAATGTGTCATTGATATGCGATTGAATGTCGGCTTCTTCATCTTGATTCATAACGGCTGCAATACCACCTTGCGCATGTTGTGATGAACTGGTGAGCAAGGCATCCTTGCTAATTATCGCAATTTTGGCGTGATCAGCCAGACTTAACGCCAAGCCAAGCCCTGCAGCACCGCTGCCAATCACAAGAATGTCTTATGGTGGTTGATATTTCATGGATTATAGCGCAAGGATTATTGGACAGAAATGCGTATTTTAACATAGTTTTTTTTGATTTTTCTGGGAGAAGTGTCTACTCGCCCGTATTCAAGGAGCTGCTAGCCCGGCTTAAATGGAGTGGTTGCTTATAACCCCTTGAAAAAACTGATAGATTTCATCCAAATACATTTAAAAAAACTACTATAATCATATATATAAAGAATAGGTTGAAGTGAGAATTTAGCTTGCATAGTAAACTAAATAAAGAGCGGCATTTTTTTAATAAATGGAACGCTACCCAAACTCCGTATCCATCTACCCAAACACTCCAACAATTGTTTGAGGAAGAAGTTGAACGGCGACCCCAGCATATCGCAGTCGAATATCGAGATCAAAAGCTCACTTATCAGGAA
>SDBS01006736.1_pt1 | contig 11167 bp, 10 predicted proteins | sample 2277091 | NCBI WGS metagenome assembly SDBS01 (sample SAMN10404972, study PRJNA504765) | marine sediment metagenome | isolation source: marine sediment core GS10_PC15, 163 cmbsf | place: Arctic Ocean: Southern Knipovich Ridge | collected 2010 | reverse complement strand
CTGAATGGATAAATGTTTCGTTTAACAAAGAGAAGGTTCATGTGGCAAAAGAACATCTAACTAGACTACACTTAGGAAAGCAAACGTTGGGCGACTACTTATATGACGACTGTAGGAATGCAATAGCGCACATTGAGCGTGTACCAGGAAAAAAAGAATTAGAAATTGATGACTTGGACGACTTAGAACGAATTTACATTAGCACAAGGGTAATAGAGGATTTTGCAAAATACTATGTTAAAAGTGAACTTGGGTTAACTGAAAAACTACACCTAGCGAAGAAGACTAGGAGTGGTTTCCCTGTTTATCTTGCTGAAAGTCAATTGTGGGGAAAGGGTTATAAGATAGCTTATGAAAGAAAGCTTCCAAAATTCTGAGACAGGTATGTCGGTGGATAAGTCGGTTTTATACTGATTGGCGAGAAAAAAAAGACGCTCATAGAGGCTCATATGGGAACTTTACAGAAGCAAGGCAAGTCATAAGACCTGAGAAAGATTAGAGATTCTCTATAAAGAGGATTATTTCAAACCAGTTACGGGATAGATAAACATTTCCCGAAAAGAAGAAAGGAGGAACCAAGACCGATGGAAAAGAAAGTGCTCGTTTTTACCCTGATTCTTTTAGGATTACTGCTCGCTAACGCCTTGCTTTGGAAACTGTCATCTACCGAAATAATCGCTGGGGCGGCCGTTATTGCTATTGGGGTCTCGTGGCACGCCACCTATATCGTGCGCAAAGCTGCCCAAGGAGAATTAGTTATACAGATAGGGAAGATTTACGGTTCGCCGGAGATGTTGGAAGCCATGATGCGTCTGATTTGGTGGGTAGAGAAAGAAGAAAAAAAATCTAAGGAGGAAAATTGGCTAGAGACATTCCGAGAACTAAGAAAGGACTGCGACCGCTACTGTGAAATTGAGCAAGTGGATAAAGACAGGCGGATGTTCCTTGACCATTATGAAGCATTTGAGATTCTAGAGAAGTATGGCTTGTTAAGCAAGAAGATTGTGAAAGATTTACGTTCAGAGAACCAAGAACTTTTCTATAAAAGGGTAGTAAGGCCACTGACTGATAAAATAGAAACAAAAGTAACGAAAGAATGGCCGAGGCTGACAGTTGATTACTCAAAGAAGAAATAGCAGTCCTTAACTTTAAAGGTGGAATATGCAAAACTGGTCTAGATAAAGATTTATGTTGATTGCCAAGAAAGAACACGCTCATAGAGGCTGAAATAGGCACTTTTTTAAGGTAAGGCAGCCTATATGACTTGGGTAAAATTAGAACTCCTCTATCAAGAGAATGTAATCAATCCAGTTGTGGAATAGAGAGATTATGGTGCGAAAGGAGTCGGGATGAGAAATAAAAAAAAGTGTTTTTTTGGTATGCTTGTTTTAGTTTCATTACTCGTTTCTCGTCTTGCATTTGCTCTTGATTTTGTTTACCTGGTGAAGTTGGAGCGAATCGTTGATGGTGATACCATAGTCGCTGACCTATACCTGGGTCTAAATGTTATATTGGATGACCAGCATATAAGGTTCTATGGGATAGACGCCTGGGAAACCAGGGGAGAGGAGACGGAGAAGGGACTAGAAGCAAAGGAATATCTTGAGGAGAGGTTAAGTAAGGGGAAGATAGAAATAGAGATACGTCCAGAGTGGGGTCAGAATGGTAAAGAAAAATACGGAAGCTGGCTCGGGATTGTCTATGTGGATGGAGTGAATATCAATATCGAGATGATGGAGAAGGGGCATGCAGAAAAGTATGAGGAAGGAAATTGAAAGATATTACTGTTAACTCACCAGTAAGGTAGTTAAGAGGCTTTAATTTGTCTAATGAGAAAAGGTATCATTAATAGATTCTACTTAGTTTGTGGGCTTTCTCCTTACTTCTAAAGCACTAATTTATAAAGAAGCGAAGAGGTAAACATAGTGAGTAAAATAAATCAAACTAAACAAAAAGAATTAGACTATCCCATATCCAGGACCCTATTACTTCTCTTGTTAATGATTAGAAGCTAGACCTAAGGATGTTTGTCAAAGTAGACAACTATACAGGAGCTACAAAAATACGATTTGGGTTTTATCTCTTAGATAAATAAGTGGATTAAGTCTAAGAAGTTTGTTGATGAGGAGAATATGATTTATGAAGAAAAAGTGTAGGACGAAGGTAATGGCGAAGGTGTTGGGCAGCTTATTGGTGGGAGCAACTTTGCTCACAATGACTCTAGTTTATGCTCCAGCCCTTGCTCAACTTTCTAATTACAACCCCCAAGGACTAAAAGCTACTACTCTTGAGGAAGTTTTGGCTCTTCCTGATGAGGAAATTGATTTGGCTACCGCCATCCTGATTCTTTCTAAAAAATGGGATGCTAGTTTTGATATAAAAGAATCTTTAGAAGAAATCAATAGGATGGCGCTTGAGTTAAGAGTGCTGATTGATAACGAGGATGGTCCGGAGAGAGTAGTAAGTTTAATCAACCGTTACCTCTTCGAAAAAATGAGTTATGCTCCTGTAGACTATTCTTCTCGCCCTGGATTTGAGGTGTTAGAACAAAAAGCCCTTCCGCCGGTGATTAAGAATAGGGAGGGTGATTGCCAAGGTCTTTCCCTCCTTTACCTTGCTCTCGCAGAGCGTCTTAAACTGCCTTTTTACGGCGTGGCAGTCCCAGGCCATTTCTTTGTTCGCTATGATGACGGACAAAAGAGAATCAACATCGAGACAACTAGTAAGGGTGAGGAGTACGAAGACAGCTATTATGAAAAGGAGTTTGGGCTACATCCTGCCTACCGAAAGCAAGACTTCTACCTTAGAAATCTTTCCAAGAAAGAGGTAATAGGGAGTTTTCTTTATAACCTGGGGGTTGCCTATTATTCCAAAGGAATGTATGACGAAGCTATCGCTGAATACAAGAAAGCTATAGAGAGTAATCCTAACGATGCTAAAGCACATTATGGTCTGGGCTTTGTCTATAGCAAAAAAGGAATATTTAATGAAGCTATTATTGAGTATAAAAAAGCTATAGAGATTAATCCTAACGATGCTGAAGCACACAATAACCTTGCGTTAGTCTATGGCAAAAAAGGAATGCCTGATGAAGCTATCGCTGAATATAAGAAAGCTATAGAGATTAATCCCGACCTTGCTGAAGCACATTATAACCTTGCGTTAGTCTATGGCGGAAGGAAAATGTATGATGAAGCTATCGCTGAATATAAGAAGGCTATAGAGATAAATCCGGACGATGCTCTGGCACATCGCTATCTTGGGATATTGTACGAACTTAAAGGAATGTATGATGAAGCTATTATTGAGAATAAGAAGGCTATAATGTATGATAAAGCTATTTATGATGAAGCTATTATTGAGCTTAAGAAAACTATAGAGATTAATCCCAATGACGACTTAGCACATTATAACCTTGGCACAGCCTATTATGATAAGGAAATGTATGATGAAGCTATTGTTGAGTTCGTGGCGGCCATAGAGATAAATTCTGACTTCGCTGAAGCACACTTTATTTTAGGGGAGACCTATTATAGAAAGGGGGAATACAGCTCGGCCATTGAATATTATAATAGAGTTATGGAACTTGGTTCTAGTGTTGACCCTACACTCCTGGAGCTTTTGGAGCAGTATAAGGAGAAGTAAGCAGAGCCATGTCGTAGTTTCCAAAGTATAAAACAGAAAGGGAGACTGAACGACACGGCGTGTCTGCATGTGCCTTCAATAGGGGCATATGACGACTATGGGACGGCCTGCCTAACCTTGGAATTCACGAAGAGTTGATTGGCAAGAAAAAAGACGCTCTGTTACAGGCTATTTAAGAGCCTTTGACGAGGAAATGAAGGTTATAGGTTATCTTAAAAATTAAAAGGGCTATATCAAGAAAATTTTATCAAGCTAGTTGTGGGATAGAGAGGTTTTAACCAAAAGAAACTATTAGGATATAAAACGGTCGGGATAAAGGAGTTGAACTTCACATAAGCCTCATTACAAGAAGTTGGAAGAATAAATAGAAAAGGGTCACAAAACCAAATAAAGAAAGGATGCTTTTATCCGCTAAAGGGAAAGAGATACAGATACCAGCAAAAAAAGTGCCTAAGTTTACAGCAGGGAAAAACCTAAGAGAAGCAGCAGGGTAAAAATAAAGGTTTTAGATGGTGCGGAGCTGGAGGAAGTAATAATTGATAAATTTTACTTTAGTGAATTCAATCTTGATGACTTTTTTAGGGTTGAGTTTTTTCACAAAACCGATAGAATTATCTTAGTCTGTGAGAAATTTGATAGTTCTTTAATTTTGTAACCTAGTTTTTATCTTTTCCTTAAAGAAGGTTTTTACCTTCCAACCGCTAAGTAAGGAAGAGACTGCACTACCGTTGCGCTTCGGTGCAACGAGGGGGTGGCAGTCTTGACCGGATTTACTTAGCGGTTGCCGGAAGAGATATGTGCCCCCTTTTTTATTGGTGTTTGTAGATAGGAAACAGTAGAAAATGAGAAAAGAGGCAAGTAAATGGTTAAAGTAATTATTTTAATATGGTTACTGTTTATAGCAGGGAATAGAAATGTAGTAGTAGTTCCTAAGATAGAAGTAAATTTGAACAGAGACCCTACATTGGGATATGTAGAAAATAGAACTGATAACTGGACTATTGAAGTTACTATTGATAAAGAGGTTGAGTTTATTTTATATCCTGAACAAAGAACTAAGTTCCATTTAGATATAGGAGAACATATTATAGAAGCAGAGGCGTTTGTAAAGACAATATATGGTGTTCGTAGTGTAGGATTTTCTACAGGGAGGTTTAGGATTGATGGAAGATTAAGATATGGAGGTGTATATGGAGCAAAGAAGCTATACGGCTGGCGGATTTTGCTTGGGGAAGAAAATTTTAGGAGACAAAAACAATGTTATTATCAGATATGATAGAGGAACTAAAAGCGGAAGAAAGTAGCAAGTGCGACAGAGGATGCTTATTTGCAAACTAAGGTAATAGCATCAATTTATCTTGATGATGGAACAGGCAAGGTAATGTCTAATGCCGTGGGCGTTTCCTTATAAGACTACAGGAGAGAAGTTAAAAAAGAGACCCCTTTTATACGCAAAGAAAAAATAACAAAAGTTGAGGAAATTACTAAAACAGCAGGTGCGTTACATTAGGAAGAAAAATTTAAAGAAAGGAGAAAAAGATGAAAAGACTAAGTAGTTTGGTAGTTGTAGTTTTTTCTTTATTGCTAATGGCAGCAAGTGTTGTGAATGGTGGATTATCGAGTAATACACTTATCACTATATCAGAACACTATGCCGAAATTGGGAAGATTCTTAAAGAAGAGGCAGGAGGAAATGAGAGGCAATTTATAGGGTATCTGAATGAGAGTGCAGAGAAGTTTCTGATGCAAGATTTTGACTCTGCGAAAGGATATTTAAATAAGGCTCAAAGTTTCTTAGAAGAGCTAGCTGCTTACTTGCAGAAGAACCAGGCGATAGACATAAGGAAATGGCAGGGACCAGGAACAAAAACGACAGAGCTTTTTGAGATTTACGGCAACGAGTGGTCAATTATTTGGCAAGGGATGAGTCAGTCTGTGAAGATTTCTGTCTATAGACTCGATGACCTAGAATTTACTCTTGTGGATAGTTTTCGGGACCACCAAGGCACAGAGCATATCTACGAGGGGGGTGTGTTCTGTCTGAAAATTGAAAGTATTTATAAATGGAATGTTAGTGTGAGAATACCACCCCAAAGTAACCAAAGGATTGTTAAAAGAGAGAGGGAAGAAACAAAAGAGGAAATAAGCGAACAACCAAGTGAAACAACAATAAAACAAACTAACAAACAAGTTTATGCAATGCCTATTGAAGGCTACCAACAAGCTAAATGGGGAATGAGCCCCCATGAAGTTGAGCAAATTTTTTCAGATAAGTCTTTTATCGAATTAAAAGACCCAGACGCAAAGGTGAAAATGCTGGAGGAAGAAATAAGACGAAAAACAGAAGCTAGCTTGACATTCGCTTTTGGATTCGAGGATGAAATTGCGAATAGTCCCGCGAGGATTTCATTCCATTTTTTCGAGAATCAACTCTACAAGGTAAGAATTGGCCCTGGACTATTTTCCTCTCTTACAGAAGAAGTTCTTATGACAGCACTAATAGAAAAATACGGAAACCCTACCGATACAAACGATAAACGGAACCCCATATGGACTGATGAAGGTAATCATCTAATCATATTAGATGGGAATAAAATCGAATATCTTGATGTTAATCGTATGGATGAGATAACTAAGATTATAAAGATGGAAGATGAAAGAAAGAAGAAAGAAACTATGCAAAAAGCTAAAGAAAAAGTATAATAGAAGAAGAGATAATTGAAATTTATCAGGAGAGGATAGATTATCTTTGGGAATACAACAAGCCTTTAGAGTGAAGATGGCAAAATATATCTATTTTTTCTAGGATTCTCTAGGATAGACAAAATCAGGCTAAATTAAAATTTTATGATGATTGGCAAGAAAAAAGGCGTTCATACAGGCTGTTTCAGGAGATTTGACGAGATTATGCGTATAGACCATCTTCAAAATTAAGAGGGCTATGTCAAGCTAATTTTATCAAGCCAGTTGTGGGGTAGAGAGATTTCGAAAAGGAGAGAGGGATGAATATAACTGCACAAAAAAGTGGGAAATATGCAGAGCTAAGAGTGGCTACAGAATTATTAAAAGAAGGTATTCCCGTGTATCTTCCTTTTGTAGATGACGAGAAGGTAGACTTGATTGTCCGTATTAACAATGGAAATCAGGTTGTGCATTGGGACATCCAGGTTAAGAGTTCAAAAGGGTATAATCAAATTATAGGAATTCCGTGGAGGTATATAAAATCTAAGCCATCGAATTATTTAGTGGTTGTTGTCTTTATTCATTCTGGAAAGCCTGACGAGTTTTTCTATTTAACCATTGATGACCTATTGGGTTTAATGCCCGAGCCTGTAGATGAGTGGGGTGGTTTAGTTTTTAATAGACCACAAAGAGATAAATACAAGAACCAGACTATAACTAACCTTCCGAAATTTTTGGCTAGCACGACTCTTAAAGGAGTGTAGCTGGCTAGGGGGAATTAATAGAGAGATACCTTTGCTATTAGTGAACAGCAAATAATAGGAGACTTCGGATAGAGAGAGAGGAGCCGAAAATGTTTGGTGTGAAAGAACTGAAGGAAAGCATTGAAATAACCAAAACAACGGTTGAATGTCCAGTCAAAAGTTGCAGTGAAAAAGTAGAAAGGCAAAGAGAAGTTTTCAAACGAAAAGAGAGATTCAAATGTCCAAAGCATAACATCTATATTTCTCCTTCAACTTTTGAATATGAAGATGAATTAGACAATTTACTCTGGAAAGATAAAGCTGATTTGGATTTGCTAAGAAGAATAAAAGAAGGGAAGCGTGAAAGCCGAATCGCACGAGATAGAAGTGAAGATGCAGTTACCTGGAATGTTTTCAGATTCTTGGAAAGGAATAATTTCGTTGAGGAAACTCTAGATTCTATTATCTGTGACAACCTAGAGTCTCCTGAGGTAATCTATTGGTCCTATAGTCAAAGGGAGAATTCCAGTTGGTCTGAGTTAAACAAAGCGAGGGATAAATTTGGGGAGAGAGAAGGAAGATGTTCGGAACCTGATATTATAATCAAAACTAACAATGCACTCCTGTTTATTGAGGCGAAACTAACTAGTGGAAATAACACAGTCCCCAGTGATACGAGTAATTCTAAGAGATATGAAATCGGCGGCAATAACTGGTTCTCAAAAATCTTTAAGTCGAATTACAAAACAGTTGCAATAACTGACAAGAAATATGAGTTATTGCGTTTCTGGTTGCTTGGAACTTGGATAACAAAACAACAAGATTTGGAATTCTATCTTATCAACTTAGTGTTGTCAGAACGAGACAAGAACATAGAGACGATTTTCAAAAGGCATATCTACGAAAATCCAAGAATGAAATTCATTCGAATTACCTGGGAAGACATCTATCAACACATTCTAAATAGCGCCTTACCAGGAAGAGACAAAGATAAGATGATAGAATATTTTAGAAATAAGACCGTTGGGTATGATAGTAATAGTAAATTACAGAGAGCGTTTTTGATACCATAAGTGAGGGCAGTGCCAGAAAACATGGGAGCTTGTCGAACCTAAAGAATGACTGAAGCCTTATTATCTCAAGTAATTGGAGTTCTATTATCTGTGGCTGTTGTGGTTATCGTAATAATAGTAGTTGCCCAATTCTCAATAAAGGCGGGAGCAAAAAGAAAAAGAAAATCAGCAGAGCGTCTGAGGAGAATTTGGGAGGAGGAGAGGGAAGGAGAAAGAGAAGAAAGAGAAAGACTAAGGACGCTTTTCTCCAAGATTGAAAATCAAATATCATGCGAACAAATACAGGAAAAGAGTGCAAGTAGTATTGTGACTTTACCGAATGCCAGATTGTTCTCAGCTCCCGGTCAGAATATGCAAGAATTTTTACAAATGATTACTGTTGAGCTAAGCAGGAAAAGAACTGAATATCTCGTAGTGGGACTGCTAGATGAAAAGAATTCACCTTGTTATATGCTGGAGTTGAAAGGACGTAGTGTATGGGTCAGCTATGACGCTGAAAGCATATTGGACAAAACAGCAGGAGTTAACGCAGTGGGTGTCATGCTTATTCATAATCATCCTACACCCTCTGGATTTAGTCCTAACCTGGAACCTTCTGAAGAAGATATTTCCTCGGGTTATTCCTTCTATGTCAGGTGCAAAAAAAGGGGATTCAATTTTCTAGGGGATTTCATTGTGAGCAAAGGGCACTACGAGGAGTTCTTGATGCCATTAATGAGAAAAGCGTGGGACGATGTTTCTGATAACACTAGTGAACGAGAAGAACAAGAACAGAAAGAAGAAAGAGAGGAGGAGCTCCAAGTCGCTAAGAACACTTGCGTTTTCCTCCTAGATGAAATCCCCCGATGTGTTTCCGTAGAATCCAGAACTTTGCAAGGAAAGGGTTATTATGGGAAATGGACGTTTATCAGAATAGCAGATTATCGGGGGAAAGACCTTGAGACTATATACCGTCTTATCGTCCAAGGCAAGACGCCCATCGTCAGGAGGGTAGGTGATAAAGGACAGTACCTATGGTTAGCTAGGAAAAGGGATTTTGATGCCTGGATTCGAAAATACAGGGAGTCTCATCGGGTCTAGTCTGGCCTGAGAGATGAGTATTTAGGGAATAGAGGGCCCAGTCCTCACAATAAATAGAGGCAAGTCAGATGTGGGAGAAGCTTGTCGAAGAGCTACTATCAATGTGGGCTTATTTGTCTTTGAATAAAGAGAAAACGGACAAATGCTTAGAAAATAAGGAGGAGAATAATAGTCAGTCAGATAACCCTGATGATTAAATTAGGACTGCTCTATCAAGAGAATTTAATCAATCCAGTTGCGGGATAAAAAAAAGGGGGGGGTGAAGAAAATTCAAAATATGTTACTATGTCTTCAATAATTATTGATTTAGTCTTAATCCCTTCTTTCAAGGCATTAGCTAAAAAGGTAAGAACTTAAAGACGGGAGGAAGCAAAAATTTGGAATGTCTGTAGAAGGTACTATCAGGGAATTTCTAAATAAGTGATAACTAGTGCAACCACAACAGTCTATAATTACATATCTTGAGAGGTGAATAATAATGGAAATAAAACAAGTAATAGAAAGAATTTCTAAACTAAAAGAGAGTGACATAGGGCCTACTGAAGAAAATGTAAAACAGAAAGTTATTGTGCCGCTTCTTGAATTGTTAGGTCACAAAAGAGAAAATTTAGAGTTTGAATACCGCACGCAAAGTAGTGGTAGGATAGACATTTACATTAAAAAAGTGCCTTCTGATTGTAAGGTGATTATTGATACTAAAAATTACAATGAGAACCTAAACGATTACCTTGAACAGATTAAAAATTACACTTTTGATGAGAATGCTTTACTCGCAATGATAGCAAATGGCACTCAAATTAGAATCTATAGTCCACTTCGAGGAGTAGCATTTGAAAGGTCATTATTGTATTCAATTAAAAGGCAAGACCTCAGCAAGAACTCTATTTGGAATATACTTTCAGACCTTTTACATAACGACAATTTACAGAATAGGAATGTGTTTAAGAAAATAGAGGAGCGGGAACGACAAATAAAAGACGCTATGGCGAATGAAGAACGTCTCAAAGAAGAATGTAGTAGTAAACTTGAGGGCATCGATAGTGATATAGAAATAAAAGAAGAAGAAATCGGACAATTAAAAACAGAAAGGGAAAATTTAGCGAAAGAAGAAAAAGCTAAAGTATCTGAGATTTGGAATGCTCTTGGTTTACCTCTCGAGCTTTTTAGAATTCCAACTCCTCCCAGTGGGATAAAAACTGGTGCCCTGTCTCCAGAATATATTGGGAAAGCCAGGAAAGTCACCTTGCAGGAATTAGTAGATGCTCGCCTAGTTAGAAATGGCCAAACATTATACTTCTTCCATGGTAGAGTATTCAAGGATGAACAAACCGAAATAGTGGCAAATCAAAACAAATTAAAATACAAAGGCGATGGTAATCCTTACTCAATTTCAGAAATAGCTAAAATTATAGATATAAAACTCGGGCTTAAACATGATAAACATGGTGTAGCAGGTCCTAGGTACTGGCAAACTGAAGATGGAAGATTACTACATGACCTCAATGAGATAGTGAGACAACACAAGAAATGAAATATTACCTCAAGTGGAAGTGAGGGAAAGAGGGCGTGCGAGGAAACTCTGCCTCGCTTCGCCCCTCGCCTTCTAAATTGAGACAGTCCAATCATCTTTTCCTCTCGAATTGATTTTATACAGAAACTGCCTTTCAAGAATATAATTTTTGTCAAGTCTAAGACCTTATACTTGACAAAAAACAAAGATATGCTATAATTATAATAGAGAATAACAAAATGAACACCGTAGCATATCTAAGAGTCTCAAGCGAAGAACAAGCGCGAAGTGGTCTGGGAATTGACTCCCAAAAAGCAAAAATTATAGAACTAGCGAAAGAGAAAAAGTTAGAAGTAGGAAAATTCTATCTTGATAAGGGATTAAGTGGAAGATTACGAGAACGTCCAGGATTAAATGGATTATTGAGTGATATA
>SDBS01006734.1_pt1 | contig 11168 bp, 10 predicted proteins | sample 2277091 | NCBI WGS metagenome assembly SDBS01 (sample SAMN10404972, study PRJNA504765) | marine sediment metagenome | isolation source: marine sediment core GS10_PC15, 163 cmbsf | place: Arctic Ocean: Southern Knipovich Ridge | collected 2010 | reverse complement strand
CCATTTGAAGTCCATAATTAAGAACACTTAGCCCCGCTCCAGATCCAACAACTACTAAATCAAATTTCTCCATAAATTCAATTCTACATCTATCATTTTTAAAGTTTTTACTAATGAGTTAAAAAAAGCTGTAATGTTAATACTTAATAAGATTAGAATCGTATTATCTATTCTAATATTAGGTAATATTTGCTTCTGTATCAGCTAGACAGGATTGTATTTTTTAATGTAATTGAATAATTTATAGATATCAGAAGTAGAGAAATACCACATACCATCAATTAACAAACCTTTTTCGATATCAAAAGAAGCAGAATCTACATTAATTACCTCTGTTAATTCACGGGTAAATTGTTCATTCGATAAAACGCCTTGATATTGCAAGTAGTATAAGAATAATATTGATTCAATTCCAAAAGTTATTGGTAATTCATCTTCCTCGGCTTCTTTTACCTTTTGAATAAAGGTTGGCGTTAAAAGTTTATCTATCCCTGCTAAGTATTCGTCCCATTTAAGATATGTAATAGGATCTAAATGATCAGAAAATATTTCCCCAAAAAAGTTGTCTAAGAAAATTTGATGCGTAGTAGGTTTATAGAAATCTTGAAGACCGTTGACATCGTGAATATTAAGGTTTAAACTACGAATGATAATCGCTAATCCTAACCCAATTAATGCAAATCCTGCCGTTGCAAATCCTAAGTTAAGATCTCCCTGTAATAACATTACCAAGAACAAAATAAGTGCCACAAAACATATTGTGGCAATAATTTTTAGCAAGTTAACAACTCTCTTCACGCTAGAAAACAGCATCTCAAAACCATCAAGGCTGTCTATTGGTCTCCCTCTTTTTCTTTCAACTTTTAATCGTAATTTAAGAGAAGAATTTGTAGAGTTGGTACCTAAGAATAGCATTATTGAATTAAAGGCATATAATCCTAAGATTACGAAGAATACAATTTTTAGCGTGAAGTCCAATACTGATATAAAAGCTAGAATGGTAACTATTAATAGAAGAATAGGAAGTACAAATAATAGAATTTTGCCAATTCCAGAGACATACTTAACCATTTTGCCTTGAAACCGTTCCTTTTTTATTATTTTAGATAAGTCCTTTTCTAATTCTCTTTCCATTTTATAATTCATCCGTTCATTTTCTGTAAAATTAAATAAAGATATAGTTAGAATAATAGAAATCGTGATTTAAAATTTTAATGCAAACATTCCCTTTGATTTCCGATTTAAAACTAAATATTTAAACAAGACATCCTTTAATAAAATCATGTCGGAAATTGATAACTATGAGATTGTCAGACAAAAATTAAGTCTCGGGTCTTTATACGCACCAAAACATAAGAAAATCTTTGAACTAATGAAAGTCTTATGGAATGAAGAGGAGATTGAAATTATTTCCAAGTTTGAAGGTGCTGATAAATATACTTCACTTAAAAGTTTAGAAAAATCTACAGGAATTTCAAGAGATGAATTGGTATCTATTTTAGATGGGTTATACGCCAAAGGTACAATTGCTAAAGTAGATAATGGGTACGGTTTAGTTCCAATTCTTCCAGGCATCTTTGAAAGATATTTTATTAGGAGGAACGATTCTGAGGAAAATTTAATAAAAGTAGCGGAATTATTCAGATGGTTTTTTAAGAGCTTTCTACCACCATTCTTAGTTGAAACAAATTTAAAATTTTTTAGACCGCGATTACCGATTAACGCTAAGGAAAAATTAATTGAAGTTGATAAATCTCTTGATGTCGAATCTCAAATCTTGCCTTACGAATTAATGTCTCAATTAATTGATAATTACGACATTTTCACGGTCATTCCATGTCAATGCCGCTTAATTGCCGAGTACACTGAAGATCCCTGCCAGGTGGCATCTCCAGAGATGGGTTGCTTTTTAGCGGGAGAAGGAGCTCAATCAAGCATCGAACGAGGCGCACCAAAGCTTAATAAGGAAGAAGCAGTTGAATATCTTATAAAAACAGAAAAGGCAGGATTAATTCACCATTGTGTTGCCGACAGCAGCATTGAATCGACTTTATTCGTATGTAATTGTTGTATCTGCCATTGTGGAGCCCTAGTAGCTGCCAAAGAACATAAATACTATGCCACCTTAGCATCCAACTATACTCCTAAAATAAACAATGATCTTTGTACAAAATGCGAAATTTGTTTAAATAAATGCCCAATGGGTGTTATTTATCATAAACTTCCTAACGAACCAGATTCTTCTGATGAACAGATGTTTATAAACGAAGATTATTGCTTGGGGTGCGGAGTTTGTGCAGCTAATTGCCCTAATGATGCTATAAAATTAGTAAAAGTCAGAGACAATATTCCCACAGAAAAGTTTAAAATTGGAACGAAAACATTTCTTGAATTGATTTAATTTAATTCAATAAGTTATGAGTTATTTTTAGATTTTTACCTACATTTTTGGTAGTAGAATTCTTTTTTTCTTACATTTTTTCAAAAAAGGTGAGAAAAAAGTCAAAAAAAGTATGATTTTCATCATTTTTCGATCTTTTTTTTCTGTATAACGAATTTTAGAGGGATTATTTTCCCCAAAAATGACAAATTCCTTTTTCAATCAAAATGTAGTCAGAATTAGTCAGATTCTTAAAATTTCGCCCAATCTCGTCAATTGGGTAAAGGAAAAACTCCCAATGCATTTAAATACTAAAATTGGTTAAAATGTATTTAGTCATAAAAAAAAAATTAATTAAAAAAAAAGAGTGATAGAAAATATGGAAATACTAGAACTTCAAGAAAAAATGTTAAGCTTATCAGATGATAAATTGAGCACTATTTATTCTTACGCAAGTAGAGTAACTCAAGAGAGTACTGATGCGTTATCTCCGAGTTTGCTAGAAATTTGTTTAAATGCTGAATCTGGCATTTTAAAAAACCAGTTAGGTCAGGTGATATTTCATTTACAGAAAACTGAAAGATTAAATACCCGAATTGGTTTTGAAAAACTATTACATGGGTCTTTAAGAGTTAGCATTAAAGAAGTGTTTAATCTTCTCGAGTCTGGTGCTTCAGATGCAAAAGCATTAGTTGAAAGAATTAAATCTATTTTATAAGCAAAAAGTTTTATTTTACTTCTTTTTTTATTATAGTAATGGCTAATCAAGAATCTGATTTAGATAAAGCATGGGAACACTACGAAAAGATTCGTGATTCTCTTAACGGATTGTATGAAATTTTGAATATGAATTTGGATAAAGATAACATATTTTACCAATGCGCAGTTGATAATCTAGAGTCTTTGAAAGAGACAATAATTGATTTGCTAAAAAAAGACTATAATCCAAAAGAAATTAAGATTAAATTGCGGGATTTAGAATTTGATATGAAGAAGAATATCATGAAAAAAATATAGGCTCCGTTCTGCTGTAATGCTGGAGAACCCAATCTGTTTATATAAATTCCGTCGTATTTATTATTTATTTTTATTATGTTAACAAACGATTATCACTTTGATTTATAAGAGGATCAAACTAATTTATATTAGAGTTTTGTTATTAGTTTTATTATTAGTTTTATGAAAATTAAAAACGAAGAGTGATTATGTTATGTTAACTGGTTTAGGTTGGATCGATGGAATCTCTACCTCTATAGTGGTTATATTTGGCTTCATTTTTGGATTTTTCTTCTTATATAAAGCGCGTAAGTCCAGTGCTAAGATTTTAACTATTTTAGGAATAGTAAATATTTTAGCGGGGCTAATGTATTTAGGGGTTTTTACAGATTTTTTAGTGGTCCTTGCAACAGAAACTAATCTGGATAATACTTACGGTTTAGTTGGAATCTTAAGTTACATTTGGTTCGCTCCAGTAATGATACTTGCTCTATATATCGGTGCTGAACTCTTATTACCCAAGAGAAAGTGGTATCTTATGGCTATAATCATCATTATTTGCATAGTATTTGTAATTCTTTTCTTAATGGATCCTATGGGCACTTTTAATTTTGTCCCTCCATTAGTTCCAGGAGAATCATTAATTGATTATAATGTCAATATATTTACGCCAGCGGGAATTATAATGGCACTATTATTACTCCTGGTCTTAATTATTCTTGGGTTTGGTTTTTTAATAAAGAGCATTCAGTCTTCAGGTGTGTTAAGGAAAAAATTCTTGTTCTTATCTATGGGAGCTATATGTTTTTGTGTTTTTGGATTACTTGAGGGCTTAACTGCTCCAGGAGTGATGGTGATTTTTGTTAGAATTGGTTATCTAGTTAGTTTTTGGCTGATGTATTACGGTCTAAAAGATTAGAATTATTTTACAAATCTTTTTTTTCTTTTTATTTTTTTAAAAGGCAAATTAAAAATTCCTTTCTTTATTTTTTCAAGTAAGAATCAAATATTGATAGCTAGGTACTTTTTTGTATAAATTTAAATCTGAAGTCAATAAAATTGACGATGTCTATCGAATTAAAATTGATGTTCCATTTGCAGTAAAGTTCGTTTGTCTTTATCTTTTTAAATTAAATGATCAATACATTCTAATAGATGCAGGTTTAAATATGGGAAATTGGAGTAAACTATTTTTTAAAGCGTTGAATGATATTAATATACGCATTGAAGATATTAATTATTGTTTTATTACTCATCTTCATTTAGATCACATAGGATTAGTAAAAACGCTTAAAAGAAAAAATCCAAACATGAAAATAGTGATGAACGATATAACTCATAAGATTTTGAGATGGGAAACACACGATTCAAGTTTGGAAGAACTAAAAACTGAAGCGAAAAAAGTTGCTAATCTGATGATAAAATATGGAATTAGCGAAGAACAAGGTAAAAGAGTGGTCCAATTCTTCACATTTTGGCCAAGACTTCTACGCTACCAAAAACCAGATGTAATTGTACGCGATAATGATACGTTTTTGGATGATTTAGAAGTAATTTGGACTCCAGGTCATAGCTTTGGCCATACAGCCATTTTTAATGCTAAAAAGAATTATCTTTTTTCTGGAGATCACATCCTTTCGAGAATTACTCCACATATTGGGAATTTTTTAATCCCCAATACTCTTAAGGATGAATATGAGAAGTACGATTTCAATAACATTTTAAACCATTATTTAAACTCGCTAGATCGAATTGATAAGTTAAATGCAAAGATAATTTTCCCTGCTCATCAAGACATAATATATAATCCACATGAACGGATTTTAGAAATAAAGAAGCATCACGAGAATAGGTTAGCAGAAATTTCAAATTTGATCAAAGAAAAACCTAAGACTCCGTTTGAAATTTCTCAAATTCATTTTGGAACGGATTTAGACGAAATTAATTCATTTATGGCTTTAAGTGAAATTTTAGGACACTTACTTTTTCTCGAAAATCTCGGAAAAATAGATAAATTCGAAAAAAGTGGAAAGATTTATTATAAAAGTTAAAAAATATGGCGTTCCTCTTGAGAGAATGGATTAATTTTATAGTTATGATTAGTTCCTCTTTACTTCTTACCATTTTTTACATTAAAAGCGTTAAACCGGCGACACTAGAGAAAAAAATAGGTGAAGTTGCGTATAAAAGGTGTTATCATTATCGAATATTAGCGAGTTTATTCATGGTTTTAATTTTAATTAACCAAATCGTCTATTTTTATTATCCTCTTCCAATAATTTTTCCTCGATTCTTTCCTTGGGATTATTGGGTGTCAGTATTAATTGCAATTCTAATTGCTGTTCCGAGTCTTCTAATAATGATTAAAGGCGTTCGTGACGCAGGAGAAGAAACAATCAGACCATCAAGGGAGAATCCTCTTTATGGTGGTATATATAACAAGATCAGGCACCCTCAAGCTATAGGAGAACTCGGTACGTGGTGGATCGTACCTTTCTTAGTTAATTCTCCTTTTCTTGTTATTTTTTCTTTTATATGGATACCAATCTTCTACTTGTTTTGTGTTTACGAGGAAAAAGATCTTGAACTCAGATACAAAGAAGCATATATAGAATATAAAAAGAAAACCGGAATGTTTTTTCCCAAACAGTGTTGAAATTAGATGAATGAATATTCCTTAATTTATGCGTTTAGTTAAAAAATCGAATAATGTAAGTTTTTTTATATTATTTTAAAAAAATAATATTTTTTGGAAAAATTTTATCATGTTTTTGTTTTACTCATTATTGCTAGAAGTTCTTTAGTAAAGGCTCAAATAGTCTTTCGTAATGCACAGCCATGCAATGGATACCTGCAGCTTTAGTGGTTTTCTGGATTTCCTTGATAAATGGTTCATAAAAGTCAATATTAATCTTATCGATAACTTCATTCCGCTTTTTTTTATCATCTTTGTACTCCTTTTTTGCAGTCTTTAAAGCCTTCAAAAAATCCTTTGGAACTGAAACGCCAGGGATGTACTCATTGAAATACCAAGCAATGCCGTAATTTTTTATAGGAAATAGTCCTAGCAATACGGGAACATTGAATTTTTCTAATTCTTTTAGGAATTCTTTGGCATCATCTATGTCAAAAGATGTTTGAGTTTGAATGAAATCAGCGCCAACTTCTACTTTTCTTCCTACTTTTAAGATTTCGGGTTCTCTTGGGTTTGAATTTGGGTTAGCGGCACATCCCACATTCATTTCGATTTTTCCGCCTTCAATTTCATTTCCCTTTAAATCAGTACCGTCATCTACCATTTTAGAAACGAGATCAATTAACTGTGTGGAGTCTAAATCGAATACAGGTCTAGCATTCTGATGATCTCCAAGAGCAGTATGATCTCCAGTTAAAGCAAGTATATTTTTTAGGCCAAGTATCGCTCCACCTAATATATCGCCAAATAAGGCAATTCGATTTCTATCTCGAACAGTCATCTGCCATATCGCTTCCAAGCCAACTTTTTCTTGAACTAAGTAGCAAGGAACCATGGAACAAGTATAAGCATCTCCTTGTGGTCCATCTGTCATATTAGCAGCAACAATCTTTCCCGTTTTTTTCATTTCTTCCGCAGAATGTAGGATAGAAGACAAATCAATCATCTTCTTTGGCTCTAATTCACCAGTGAATAAAAATTTACCTTCCCTCATAGTTTTTACTAAATTACTATATGCTGGTCTTTTTGTCATTTTCTATTTCTCCTCCTTTATTGGTTCTTCTTCGTTCGTATAAGATTTATTAATATCAATAAACCGTGGACTTGACCAAAGTCTATAGTTTCTTGGTGGACGGTATTTAGTAAAAAGATCCATTCTATTAAATTTTCTTAGGCGTTCGTATATCTTTATCCAAGCACATTCGTGTATATATCCACCAACTTCGCATTTACCGTCAACAGTCCCACCACATGGTCCGTTACTCAAGTTTTTAGCACATCCGGCCATAGGACACACTCCACCAGTAGCACCAAGTAAACACTCTCCGCATGTTTCACAATATTCAGCAAAACTATTTTCTGCATTATTTTCTGCCCCTCCAAACATACTATTTTGAGCAGGATAGGTAAGAATATTTTCAAATATTCGATTCATCATGACAACGCCTAATCCGCAGGATAACGATACTATCGCATCGTATTCCTCAATAAAAGGTCGAACGGTAGTTGCTGCAATTCTATCGTCACATTGCCTAAGTACTGTTATAGCTTTCCATTTTAACTCTTTACCCTCGACTTTTGCTTTTAATTCGAGCATTTGACCAAGATTTTTCGCTTCAGCTATAGATCTTGGAGGTTGACAACATCCATCACACCCAGTAACTAAAATTTTTGAATATTGTTTTATCATATCGTATATTTCTTCTATATTTTTAAGTTCTGTAATTATCATTTTAATTTTTCCCTCATAAACATCTTAATTTTTAGCACTTGCCGTTTCAAGCGACATACTTATTGGTTTAAAATCAGTTTCAATTGATCCTAAATTTTTAATTTTAGTAATAAAATCATTCATAATTTTTGAAAATACTTTTTCTTCACTAGGAGAGAACCATTCTAAATTGTATCGTTCAGGGTTGATTCCAATTTCTCTTAATCCTTTGGCAATTTGTCTGAACCTCCTCTGAGTATCCAAATTACCCTCAACATGATGGCATTTACCAAGATGACATCCTCCTATTATTACTCCATCAGCTCCATTTAAAAAAGCTTGGAGTATAAAACTTTTACTTATGGCTGCAGAACACATCACTCGAATAATTTGCACATTAAGCGAACTTTGATATTGGTATAGACTTGCTAAATCTGCTCCAGAGTAGCTACACCAACTGCATAGAAACGCTAGGATTTTAGGATGCAGTTCATCTTTTTTATCCTGTGGAGTGTAATTGATGATTTGTTCTATTCGATCCCTACCAAAACGGCTCATGGTTATGGCTTCCCCCGGACATTCTGCGACACAGTCTCCACAACCCTTGCATAACTGAGGGTCCACCTTCGAAACATTTAAGCCAGCTTCAAATTTTACACCTACAGAATTATAGTTACAAGTATCAGCGCATCTATTGCAACCAATACATAATGCAGTATCTACGTGTGCAATTGGATTAATGATTTCCCATCTATAGTCAGTTAATTTTCGAAGATCAAAACACGATAACCACTCACCAGGAGTTAAAATTACATTATCAATGTCAATAGATATCGTTTCACTAAATTGACTACTATCAATAGAATTGGCAACACATTTTTTCACATTTTCCGCGCATTCAGTACAAATTCCACAGCTGAGACATCTATTAGCTTCCATGATAGCAAGGTTCTCGTCCCATTCTAGTGAAAATTCTTTAAAATTAGTTTTTCTCTCGTCTGGATGTATTTGTTCAGGATTTTTTCGTGGTTCTAGATCTATTCTCTCCCTTCTCTTCAATTCCTCAAATTTCACTAAATCTTCATCATTATAATCTGGAATTGTTTCTACAAAAGATAGTTTCTCTCCTTTTAAGTATTGATTAATAACAATTGCCACTTTATTACCAGTTGCTATCGCATCAATAGCCGCGCCTGGACCAGTAACAACTTCACCTCCAGCAAATACTCCTTCTTTTGAGGTTTGAAAATTACCATGATCAATCTCTATTCCTCTACCAACATTTATGTCCTTATCTAAAAATGACAAATCAGCGGCTTGCCCAATGGTAACAAAGACCATATCACACTTAAGCATGTCTTCTGAGCATGCTCCAAATACAGGATTGAAACGCCCTTTTTCATCGTAAACCGACTCACAAACAACTGTTTCTAAACCAATAACTTTACCATTTTCGCCTATAAATTTATCTGGACCTAAACTAGTGTGAAATACAATTCCTTCTTCCCTTGCCTCTGTTACTTCCCATGGATGGGCAGGAAGAATTTCTTCAGATTCTAATGTGACCATGTGGACCTCCTCGGCTCCTTTCCTCAATGCAGTTCGTGCTACATCAACAGCAACATCACCACCTCCAATCACTAAAACATTTTTGCCTACAGTAACCTCTTCTCCCAAACCACATTTTTTAAGAAAATCTATTCCATAAAGAACATTTTCAAGATCACTTCCTTCAATTTTTAGCTCTCTGGCAAGTTGTAATCCCACGCCAATAAAGACTGCATCGAAATCTTTAAGGAGGTCATCAATAGTGGGTCCAAGTGGACCAATAGGAGAATTTAATTTTATTTCAACTCCGTACTTTTTAATATAATCGATATCTGCCTGTAAAATTTCGGGAGGTAATCTATAATCGGGGATTCCTAATCTTAACATTCCACCAGCAATAGGAGATTTTTCAAAGATAGTAACTGGATATCCTAGTCTTCCCAGTTGATAAGCTACAGTTAATCCAGCAGGACCCGAGCCTATAACAGCTACCCTTTTTTCTTTTTTATTTTCTAAGTATTTAATCTCTTCATTTGAATTTTCTCTTATGTAATCGGCTACAAACCTTTTTAAACCACAAATATTAATGGGTTCCTCAACATCTCCTCTATTACAAGCAGATTCACATGGATGAGGGCAAACCCTTCCAATAACAGAAGGGAGCGGACATCTTTCTCGAATGACATCTAAGGATTCTTGGTATCTCCCTTTAATAATTAAATCAACATAATCTTGGCTTTTAACATGAGCAGGACATGCGTTTTCACATGGTGGAATCCTTCGTTTTTCCAATAAAATTTTTAAAGGAGCAAAAGGTGAATATTGAGAGCTTATCCCATCCAATTCTCTTATTTTATCTTTTAGCTTTTTAGTATCTAGAAACGGACACTGTTTAACACATTCATAATCCTCAGTATTCTTGACTTCACTTAGATTAAGACTCTTCTTATAGATGGTTGCTTTGAAATTCCCGGGCTCTCCCTCTAAACTTATGATATCTGCATTTCTTATCAATTCTATATTATTATAACCATTAAAGTCTACGAACTTTAGGGGAATGAGACATGTAGTACAATCGTTAACTAAGATTTGTTCTTTATTTGAATTGCTTCTTGTTAAGGGACTTTTTTCTATTAAATATACTTTATACCCAGAGTCTGCTAAACCGATAGAAGCTTGTATCCCATCTATACCACTTCCTACGACTAAAATAGAACTATTTTCTCTCATTTTATTACCATTTAATTATATGTGTGTAAATTTTATTAGAATCAGCTATAATCTCAATAATTTTTTTTATTTTTTTTTTTTTCTTTATTAGTTATATAGCTTACAAATACCATTTTTCAAGATTCATGAATATTGATTTTTGTAATATTGGACTTATTATATTTTTAAGGATTACATTAAATTTATCAGAAAATTTCAGAATTAAAAAAAAAAATATTTTGATTATATGAAAATAGCATTGGTTGGGGTTCCTTTTCAAATTCACTCAATTCGAAAAATGGGGGAATTTAGTATTAACCCAGCTCATTATTTTATAACCTATAATTGATTTTTATTTACGGAATTATTTTTCATAAAGCTTAGAATTTATATTATCCATATATTAATGCTAAATAAAAAGCTAATTAAGTTAATAATCAAGTAATAAAAACACTTTCAATTATAGACCGGCAAAAGCTTCATTTGGTATCGTTTGTTTAAAGGTCGAGCTAACAATCATGAAAATTACAGTATCAGGTCCAACCCAAAGCGGTAAATCGAGTTTTATTAAATATTTTGACGACAAGGCATTAAATGTAGAAGCAAAAGCCAGAGATAATAAATATTAC
>SDBS01006733.1_pt1 | contig 11170 bp, 7 predicted proteins | sample 2277091 | NCBI WGS metagenome assembly SDBS01 (sample SAMN10404972, study PRJNA504765) | marine sediment metagenome | isolation source: marine sediment core GS10_PC15, 163 cmbsf | place: Arctic Ocean: Southern Knipovich Ridge | collected 2010 | reverse complement strand
ATGCTGCGCTCATACCATAACCGAATAATAATATAAAAGAAAGTTTCATATGTCAAGTAGCGATTTAAGCCCGTATTCCCCATATTAACCTGAAAAAAAAGCTTTCATAATTTGTCATAAACGGGGCAAAGATTGTCAGACACAGCAGATACGTCACATTCCAGATAGCTGATATTGCGATAGATGAAAGGTTGTATGCCGAGATATTGTCTCGGATAGAACGATTGCGTTGCTATTCTGTTTAACTACACCGTTATCGGGATTGATTCAATGAAGACGTGTCTCTAAAATGGGATATTTCATTGTTTATCAAGCATGTACGCAGCAAAGTTTATCGATCAGCATGCGGAAAATACTTGCGAAAGAACTTGGGAAAGATAATATTTGTTTCTCAAAGAGATTGTGGTGAATTTTGACAACTCATAAATTTTAATATGGGGAATATCGGTTAAAAAGAGAAGGTTGAGTTGCATAATGAACTACCCCGTTTATTATAACGGACACGAATGTTCGTCCTACTTTCCGGTTCGCTGTGTTGCATCCTGCTGCGACGGTGCGACCCGCTGCGACACAGCGTGGCGAGCAGCACGGCGAGCGCAACGAGTAGGTCAGACATTCTTGTCTGACATATTACAATTTTTATTACCCCGATTCGCTGCGTTGCATCGCAACGAGCGCAATCGTCGAGGAATTCTTTTGATTATATCATCTATGAGGTATGTATGAGCAAAAATCTTAAGTCCGGGGATAACCTTGTTGCTCAATCAACTGGTGGCGATGCCACTGGAATTAAATGGATTATGATAATCTATTTTTGTTCGGGTGTTTGCTCGCTCATCGATGAAGTAGTCTGGGTGCGTTTGCTGAAATTGACACTGGGTAATACCGTCTATGCATCGAGTATTGTCGTTTCGGTGTTTATGGGCGGGCTGGCACTCGGAGCTCTGATTATGGGAAGATTTGCCGAATCTGTGAAAAAACGCCTGCGATTATATGCCATTCTTGAAAGCATAGCGACTGTTTCCGCCGTATCCCTTCCATTTTTCCTCTGGTGTGCCGATGGCTTTTATCGCTGGATATATATAACGGCTGCGCCTTCACCTGCAGCCCTCTTGTTCGTACAGGTTCTCGTATCAGCCGCAATCTTGCTCGTTCCGACCATGGTAATGGGAAGTACTCTGCCGCTTCTGGGACGATACATAACAGCCTTGCAGAAACAGGTGGGACCGCTCGTCGGCAGACTGTACGCCCTGAATATGCTCGGGGCGACAATTGGCTGTTTTCTGGCCGGTTTCGTTCTCATAAGAATGGCAGGAGTTATGGGTACCCTGTACTTTGCCGCTGTAATAAACATGTTCGTTGCATTGAGCGGGTGGTGGTTGTCCCGGTCGTACGATGTCTCCCCGGATCCGCCAGCCGAGTCAAACTCTCAAAGGAGAAAAAAGGCAGGCGCGAATAAACGTCAGGACATGCGCTCACGTCTCATCCTTCTGGGAGCCTTTTACAGCGGCCTTATCAGCATCGGGTATGAACTCATCTGGATGCGGAGTATCGTTATCCCACTCGGAGGTTTCACCTATGTATTCTCCGCGGTACTCACCGTCTACCTGCTCGGCAATGTTATCGGGGCATGGATCGGCAGCCGCTTATCCCGGCATGTCACTCGCCCCGGAGCAGCGTTCGGAGTCAGCATGACTGCCCTGGGAATTCTCGGTATGGTTTTCGTAATCTGGCTGAAGCTGTGGTTTGTCGGTTACCGGAGTATCGGCCAGACCTCGGAAGCCGGAATGGAAGGTTCAGCTCTCGGGATCCTGTTAATGCCGCTCCTGCACAGTATTATCATGTTTCTGACACCCTCGGTTTTGATGGGAATCGGATTCCCGTTCTTATTGCAGGCATGGAGCTCATTTAAACATAACGTCGGAAAAACAATCGGCGTAGTCTATGGCGTGAACACAATCGGCGCGGTGGTCGGAGGAATTCTGACCGGTTTCGTCCTCATACCGCTTATGGGTGTCCAGTGGTCGATCATGATTCTCGGCCTTGTTGGATTGTGGCTTGGTCTGGCCCTCATACAGGTGTTTGCTTCGTCCATGAAAGCATCTACCCGGGTGATTGTGTATGCAGCAGGTCTCGGATTCACCATTCTTGTCGCGGTTTTTCCGAAGGATTTCTACCGTGACAACATCGTCAGCGCATCGGACAGCACAACCATCGCAGTGCGGGAGGGAACAACCACGACAGTTGAAGTCAGACGATCCAAAGCCGGTAATTTGCTCATGAATTCCAACGGTGTCATCATTGCCGGCGATGATATTCACCGGATAGCACAGAACATGCTTGGACACCTCGGGATTCTGCTATCACCGGATGCACATGACATACTCTCGGTCGGTTTCGGGTCTGGCGAAACTACCGCCTGTCTTGCAACACATGGTCTCGGAACGATTGACTGTGTGGAGATCGCACAGGAGGTGGTTGAATTAGGGCTTGGTTATTTCAAACACCTGAACCTCGGTTCCGGACTTGACCGGTATGTCAACATGATTTACATGGATGCAAAGAATTACCTCTACCTGACGCCAAAACGGTACGATGTGATTATTAGCGATGCCGATATTCCCTCACACTCGGGGAGCGCGCCGATGTTCACCCGCGAGCATTTCCAAAGCGGACTCGAACATCTTACTCCCGGCGGACTGTTCATCACTAAACTGCATATTGCCGGGATTTCATCATCTACTTTTGCAAGCATACTGGGTACTTTTCTCGATGTTTTTCCATCGGTAACAATATGGTATCCGGTGACAAAACCTACATCCTTTTTCTACCTTGCCGGATCGGACAGTGAACAGCGGTTCTTTCCGAAACGAATTGATGAAAAACTTTCTCAAAAAAACATAGGAGATAGTGTCTCATATCTGAATTTCTTCACCAGCCAGGATGTTATGAGCTGTTACATCGGTGACCATAACGATATTCGGCGGTACCTGAAAGAGTACCGGCTCAACAGCGACTACAAACCGTTCGTCGAATTCAACCTCGAGTATAAGCGCTACGGGATAAGCGAGGATATGTTCGAGGACTTCATCGGCACGGTCAGAGGGAATTCCATTCTCAAACATATCGACTGGAGCGGTATGGCAGAAAACGTGCAGGCAGAGTGGCGTGAGAAATTTCAAACCACCTTTGAGGCTTCCACTATCAACCTCAAACTGTTCAGAGAATCGGATTTCAAAAACCGCCTTATCCTTGTCGGAGAAGGGCTGCGGCTTGCACCTAAGCATCCTGAGTTCAGGGAGAATGAAATCAATCTCTTTCAATATGTAGAAATGCTCTTTCAGCAAAAACGTCCGGTGGAAGGGATTGATGCAGTGCTAAAAAGGCAGCCCGAGTGTGGAACCGCATGGATCATTAAATCGATGATTTTTCAGCACAACAAAGATTATCAATCCGCATATCATGCGGCACATCAGGCAGTACAGCACCATCCGGAAAATCCCCGTGCCCTGACAAATCTCGGTCTTGTTTCATTGAGGCTCAATAAGCCGGAAGAATCGATCCGCTGGTACGAAAAGGCAATACAGCTTGAACCGTCAAATATCCATCACCTGTTCAACCTGGGAATGGTGTATTCTCAAACAGGTAATTATGAACAGGCGGTGAATGTATTTCAGGAAGGTTTGAAGAAAAAGCCGGATGAACTTAAGGCATATGTTTTACTCGGCGATTACTTTACCAAACTCGGTAGAAAGGATGAAGCGGCTGAATCCTACCGGAAAGCCCTGAAGTTAAAGCCGGATTACAATGCAGCACGAAGGGGTCTTGCAAAAGTGCTTGAATAAAAAACGCTTTATATAGTAATAAAATCTAATTCAGTAAACTACTATAAAAGTACTGTGAGTGTTTTTTTCTTGCAGATCGGTTTCAATAGTATTAATTTTACTTTCAATTGCAGACTGTATTTATTAAGTTAAAATTTCTGTTCACAATCGAATATGATAGTTCTGATTATAATGAAAGGTTCATTAATATTTAACTTACGGCTGCTGAAAGCATTGGATAGTATTACAGCATGATAACGGGGGAGATATCATGTGTTGGAGTTTTAAATTTATTGTTTTCATATTTTGTTTTGCAGGAATATTCAGGGAAAGTTTTGCGCAAAACATATATGAACTGCGAAAGCTGACAGAACAGGACTGGCTCGGCATGTCGACAGAGGAGAGATTGCATGCACTGAATACTGCAAACAAACATGCAGAGAATCAGACCTTTGTGGGTGACTTCGGTAGATATTATGACATGTATAAAAAATGGGGCTATGATTTTTATGAAATGGAGGACAGGTATGAAAATCTTGCCTTCAGGGGTTTTGAGAATTACAATATAATCGAAGAACGCCGCCGCAGGTGGTCGTATAATGAGTTCGGGGACAGGATCGCAAAAATGCGGCACACTGCCAACGTGTGGAGGGAGAGGTATGATGACAGTGACCGGACCTTCCGCATTGATATCCCTGATAACTATATCAACTCCATTGCCCGTGGTTCAGTCGACGGTGTCTGGCTTGCACGTGAGTCAACAGATGACTGGGCGGTTTCTGTTATCGGTGCCGGTGCTTTAAGGTCGAAATTTACTCCTCTGACGTTGAGTATCCCGAATATTAATGGTATGAGAATTGACTGGCAGTCCGCAAATAATTCTCTGAGTATTCTTAACAGCAATGCAATGTCCAATGAAGGCATGATGGTTAGCAGGGGAGCCGTTCTACTCAGGGGCGGTCAGTTCAGGCGCAAATTCGGTGTTCTAACTTTGGGAGCCACCTATGCCACCCAATATGGTGTACAGGGAAACAGAGAGGGTGGTGATGACTGGTATGGGACTGTCAGCAATTTCACTCCGACCCCGATGATTTATGCGTTACGGTTTGTCGATGATTCGCCTGACGATAATGAAGGCGGGCCTATAATTTACAACGTGAGAATAAAAGTTAACGGAAAATACAGGGATGATATCAAACCCAGGATTATCCTCGATGATCTTACCCGTGACAGGGTTTCGGCAATCACAAAGGTAACTGAAAAAGTATATCTTGATCCGCTATCAACTGCCGGTAACGGAAAGCCTGGATTTGATACACAGAGGTTGTTTGAAACATTACCGAAATATGCCGACCTGTTTTATTACAATGATTATAAGACAGGTGCGAATCTAAAAAATGTGCAAAAGAACTTCGATCTCAATCTTGCAGATCAGTATTACACCATGGTTGATCCGAGTACAAAAGAATTAAATGTAAACGGGACTGAAACAGCGGTTTATTTATTTGATATCACCAGCATAAGAGAAAATGTCAACCGGGTCGAAGCTGAAATTACTGTGGCGAATGATTACAGAATTCAACAATCCATGATATTTACAAAAGAAATACAGGGAGGGCATGATACTGCCGGAAAAAATGCTAATTTTTACGATGCCATATACTGGAAAACCATGGCTCAGGCGGAAGGGAATGTGAAAGATGGATCGAATGTAACAACAATGACTCTTGATTTTGGCTTTCAGGTTGCATCGGTTGTCTATGGCTTCGATACTGAATTTAATTTAAAAGGATTTAAGATCAACGGTGAATTTGTAACTAATTCGAGTCATTATATGTACGCTGGCGGCTTACCTGGAACCGGTGAACCTGAAAATATTTTATCAGGCCAACCGAAGAGGGCAGGTCATAAATGGGCTGAATTAGACCATGCATATTATGTTACGGCTCAAAAAGACTGGAAAAAATTCGGTTTTAACGGTGAAATATTCAAAATGGGTAAATTCTACAGGCCGTATCTTGATTACTATATACCGTCGAAAGTGGCATCAAGTACAGGTGGCCAAACTCAGTTGAATACCCGTAATAATATGATTCGCCTCCCGTTTATCGAAGACAATGACGATGATGATTTATATCCTGATACAATGGCGGTAAACCGTACTGTCGGTGCATTTAATATTTATTCTCATGAGGATCCGGACGGTGTATTTCCGGGAAACGACCAGGATAATGACGGTGTTGCCGATAACAACAAGAATAACAATGAAATTGCCGATTACGACGAAGCTTTTCTTATGTTCGATGTCGATCCCGATGAATATGTTTTCGGCAACGATTTCAATAACAACACCATCCCCGATTTCCGTGAAGATGATATGAAATTCGATACTCCTTATGACCTCGACCGTAAGGGGTATCATTTCATGTTCAGATATACTCCTTCGCAAAGCGTTAACCTGATCGCCGGATCATTCAGGACGAAGGGTGTCGCATTAGATACAAGAACCAATGACGATTATTTAAAACTCAATGTCACTTATAATGTTTTTTCTGTCGGTCAGCTTTATGCCGAATACAGGTACGAAGAAATTCAGGATAATGTCCGTGACCCGTATATACAGGTATCGACAAAGTTCAGAACAGATTACCTGATTCCCGGTATTACTTCAACAATCGGCCGTTTCACACGTGAAATATATTATGACGAGCTCGAGTATAAAAACTCGAAGGTCAACAGGTTTTATATGGATTCGAGAATCAGAGCCGTTCCTTCCATAACTCTTGAAAACCATGTGAAGCTTGAGAAAAACGACCAGGTTGAGGGGACTATGTATGACAATACCTTCCAGCTTTCAGAGACTATCAATACTTTGGCCATGGTCAATAAGATTGTGTATACCAAGCAGTTCGGAAACTGGATTTTATCACCCGGTGTCAAATACCGCTTTTACAAGAAAGACCGTTCGGACATAGCCAGGCCAAATGATTATTATACGATGCGCATACCGCTCATGATGATAAAGTATATGATTTCCGATAGGACGAATGTTACCCTCGGACTTCAGGGTATTCCCGGATTTGAACTGACGTATAAAGATTTTGTACAGGATGAGAATGATTATTCCTCGATTACTTATGCATTGCAGCTTGAAAACCGCACAGTATATTTCGGGTACAATATGTGGGCCACTACAGGTTTACTCTATGATACAAGAGATTATAAAGATATCGGGCGTGAATTTGAATCGTATAAATCTTCCACGCTTTTTGTGAGAATTCTTCTCGGCTGGTAGTACATGCTGAATATTTTATAAAAAAACGAGACATCATGGTGGTATGTCTCGTTTTTTTTCGTATAGATTGTTACGGGGTAAAAATATGAGTGTCGATTTTGTTTTATCACTACTGTTTGTCGGTATATTCGGCTTAATGTTAGGATCATTTCTCAATGTTGTTATCTACAGGCTGCCCCGCAGAGAATCCATAGTATTTCCCGGCTCACATTGCCCTGTATGCGGTGTTCCCGTCAAATATTATGATAATATACCTGTTCTGGGATATATCCTGTTAAAAGGCCGTTGCAGGTCATGCTCGGCTTCCATTTCGATACTCTACCCCTTTATAGAAATGCTGACTTCTCTTATGGCAATGGGATTGTTTGCGCTTAACTGGTTTAACTATCACGGTTCGTTTGCATCGGGATCATTTATCAGTAATCATTTTTTATCGAACTTCATAGCTGACTTAGCACTCGCTGCAATGCTGCTGGCCGTGTTTTTCATCGATCTCCGTCACATGATTATTCCTGACCGTTTAAACTTTGCCGGAGGAATCATCGCCGTAATAATGTCATTTCGCTGGGGATTGAGCGGTATAGTGCGCGGTGCCGGCGGGGCGATAGCCGGCCTGGCTGTTATGGTTATCATGACACTATTGGGAAAGCTGCTCTATAAACGTCAGGGAATTGGGATGGGCGATATGAAGCTTGCAGTTGTTATAGGGCTTTTTGTGGGGCCTTTTTGGTGTTTATTAACATTTGTGGTGGCTGTATTTTCCGGTGGCATGTGGGGTATAATTCAGTTATTTTCAGGAAGAGTAAAAACCGGACAGGAAGTTCCTTTCGGCCCATTTATTGCCATTGGCGGATTCAGTGTATTATTTTTTAAGCGTGAAATACTTTTTCTTGTTGACCGCTATCTATTAATGTTTTAACATTATACATAATGGCGTGATGGTATTACACTAACGATTATCATTACTCGCAGACAAGACACGAAGGGAGCGGCAAGTGGCTCAGATCGATAAACTATTCCATATTTTGAAAGAGCGCAAGGGTTCGGATTTACATATAAGTGTAGGCGCCCCGCCGCTCATACGTGTTTCCGGTGAATTAACGCCGGTGACTAACAGCGTTCTTCCGCAGAATGAGACGAAAAAGCTTCTCTACGAAATTATGACACCGTTTCAGCAGCAGCGTTTTGAGGAAAGCCTGGAAACCGATTTCGCGTATGCCGTTTCGGGGCTCGGACGGTTCAGGGCAAACGTTTTTATGCAGCACCGTGGAATAGCCGCAGTTTTCCGTATAATTCCTGAGGAGATTTTGACGGTTAAGCAGCTTAACTGTCCGCCGCAAATATTGAATTTCGCAAAAATTCATAAGGGACTGGTATTATGCACCGGGCCTACCGGCAGTGGGAAGTCTACGACACTTGCCGCTCTCGTGGATTATATCAATTCAGAGCGCAGCGAGCACATCATTACCATTGAAGATCCGATCGAGTTTGTGCATAAAAACAAGAAATGCCTTGTCAACCAGCGTGAACTGGGAGCCCACACCATATCATTTGCCGCTGCTTTGCGCTCAGCCCTCCGTGAAGACCCGGATGTGATTCTGGTCGGTGAAATGCGTGACCTGGAGACTATTCAGCTTGCCATGACAGCCGCTGAGACCGGCCATCTTGTGTTCGGAACCCTTCACACATCGAGCGCCGCCAAGACTATCGACCGTATTATAGATGTTTTCCCTTCGGCTCAGCAGGGGCAGGTTCGCTCCATGCTTTCGGAGTCATTGATGGGAGTAATGGCGCAGACACTGATTAAAAAAGTCGGTGGAGGCCGTGTGGCCGCAATAGAAATCCTTGTCGGATCCCCGGCAATAGGAAATCTGATACGTGAGAACAAAACTTTTCAGATATCGTCGGTTCTGCAGACATCAAAAAGTGAAGGAATGCAAACACTGGATATGGCGCTTTTGGAACTGTTCCAGAAAAGGAGTATTACAGCCAATGATTGCATCGATCGTGCAACCGACAGGAAGGCTATGCGCGTTCATGTCGGGAAATAAATGGATAAAAATCAATAATTTTCGAGCGTTTTGTTTTTTTTAAAATATACAATAAGTTGTATCAATCATACTGAAAAACATCATATGTAGTTGTTCCTGATTATGTAAGTATCATTTTCTCAGTAAGTTGAATAAATTTTTTACTTGACAGAAAAGAAAAAAAGAATAAATTAGTATGTTGATACGCGGTAATTTTGACGATGAGAGGGTGCGAACTCTGTCAAAAAAAATAAATATGATTGGCTCATGGGGGTGAGTTGCCCCCATTTTTTTGTCTAATTTAGTGATGCGCATTTGTACAATAAGGAAGTTATTTATGCAACTTTTCAGAAAACAAGAGAGTACAATAGGCCTCGATATTGGCTCGAGCATGATAAAAGTTGTGAAGATGTCTACTAAGGGCAAGACGAATGTTCTGGAGAATTATGCTCTTGAGCCTATAGCCGAGGGCGCCGTACAGTCGGGTGAAATCAAAGACCCCTCAAGCCTTGCTCAATCTACTTTAAAAGCGGTCACCAATTGCGATCCGAATTTCAAGGATGTTATAATAGCTTTACCGAATTATGCGATACTTTCCGATGTCCTGACCATGAATCTCAGGCCTGAAAAGGAAATGCGTGAAGCGGTTATGATCGAAGCGGAGCAGATGTCGGCGTTTGACATGAACGATGTTGAGATAGACTATTCTGTGCTGGAACGTGATGAAGAAGCGAAAAAAATGAAAGTACTGATGGTTGTGGCTAAGAATGACATCATTCTTTCCTATATCGATTTTTTAGGCGAGGCAGGTTTGCGTCCCACAAAGATCGATGTCGATCTTTTTGCTTTGACAAACATATTCCATCATAATTATGATTTGGAGAAATATAAATCCTGTGTTCTGCTGAATATTGGCACTGAGAGCACTGTTGCGGCGTTTCTGAGAAACGGAATTTACCACTCATCGCGTGATATCTCTGTTGCGGGAATGCAGTTTCTCAGAGAATTGGAATCGGTTGAGGAACTGACACCGGCTAAGTCTCATGAAATTCTCAAAGGTGTTATCAGCGCCGATCTTGCTCCTGAGTCTCTCATTAATTCGTTGAATGCAGCGAGCACTTCATTTGCAAATGCAGTCGGTGTTGCCCTGTCATATTTCCAGGCCTCGGATGCAGTTGGAAAAATCGACCTTATTGTTTTGACCGGTGGATATGCCTATATTCCGGGGCTCATCAATGTGCTTGAACTCCGGACAGGAGCTGAAGTGGTTATTTTAGATCCTTTCAATAAGATAACGTATAAAGAAGAACTGATGAAAGGCACAGACCCAAAAATAATAGGCACAGTTTTATCTGTAGCCATGGGGCTGGCCGCCGGTTCGGTTTAAGGCGGAGGATGCCGTGTATATAGACATAAATCTGTTACCGCGTGAATTCAGGCCAAAAAGAGCAAGGCTGCCTCTGGATTACCGGTCTTTAGCTGTTTTGCTTATTATTATTGCTGCCGCAGGTTTGGGAGGGTATTACTTTCATCTCGACAAAACCTTGAAAGGGCAGGAAAATAAGCTGCAAATGCTTGTACAGCGTAAAATCAGTATGCAGAAAAAAATTAAACTCCAGGGAGAAGTCGATGAGCTCACCAAAAAAGTCAGCGAACGAGTGGGTATCATAAGGGAGCTTACACAGGACAGTGACCTTCGCTTCGATGTAATCAAGCATATCAAAAGTATTATGCCCGAAAATCTCTGGTTACTCAATATCACCGAGAATAACCTGACTACCAGAGTAACTTTTAATATCGAAGGCATGTCATATACCAAGGAAAGTATATCAAGCTTCTTACGGGGACTGGAAAAATATAAGAATTTCAGGAATGTAGCACTCCAGTCTATTACGCCATCGCCTACTGAAATTCAGGATGCGTTCCAGTATGTAGTGCAGGTTGAGTTGGCAATTTACCGGCCGCCGGTGCCGGAAGAAACCAAAAATACCAAATGAAGAAGCAGGAAGAAAACATAAGGG
>SDBS01006732.1_pt1 | contig 11170 bp, 10 predicted proteins | sample 2277091 | NCBI WGS metagenome assembly SDBS01 (sample SAMN10404972, study PRJNA504765) | marine sediment metagenome | isolation source: marine sediment core GS10_PC15, 163 cmbsf | place: Arctic Ocean: Southern Knipovich Ridge | collected 2010 | reverse complement strand
GATTCATATGCTCAAAATAGAAGTTGCGCCCTTTTAAACCGAGTGCTATTCCTGCAATTGTCAAGGCGCAGGATGTGCCAAGCTTTGTCGCCTCTTTCTTATCAATTTTCTTAGATTCATTCTTTAATTCATTCAATCTTACATCAAATTTATCTAGCTTTTCTTGAATATACTTTCCTACATCTGATATGGACTTTGATAAAGACAACTTTTTTTCCTTTCTTATTTTAGCCCTAGCTAATGAAAGATCATATCGCAGTTCTTCGACATTTTCTAATTTGCAGAACTCCTTTATTTCTTCAATTGTGAGAGTATCTAAAAAAGCTAATTCTGGTGCATGCGGCGCCAATTTGCATAGGAAATCTTCAGAATAGCTTGAACCTAGGATTCCTCCTACATATTTTGCGCTTTCTTGAAACCACCATTCATAAAGTAAAATGTCATCTTCAGGAATTTCAGCTTCTTGTTCCCATAAATAAGCATCTAATGCCATTCTTTCAAACTCTCTGAATCTGGCTAAAATATCAACACTAATTATTTGATATATTGTGTCATTCTTAATTAAATCATCGCCTTGTTCCTCAATGATTATTGACCTAAGATTATTTATATATTCTCGCACATTTTTTGCCCTATACCTGGTAATCAATATTGATAGCATCTGCGGATTTAGATCTTTCTCATGAATAGTCTTCCTTGAGCAGAAATCAAAATATTCTTTAATATCTTTAAACTTAATATTTAACAAATTTGATAGAAAAATTTTTAAAATCTCTATATTTGCAGTTTTAATTCTTTTTTTAACATTTTCATCAAAATACATCTGAGGTGGAACTATCAATGCAAGTGGTTTTCCTTTTTCAGGAAGATATATACTATTTTTATCTAAGATAAATATAAATGCTCTTCTTAGAATAGAAAAAACAAGAGCTTTCCAATTCGACAAAGAACTTTTACCAAAATACTCGTCAGCTGAAAGTAGAACCTGATCAGATACTAAGATTCCATTAAAAAAAATACAATATTTTTTAATAGTATTTCTTGCTAGGCGTTGTTGAACATGTATATACTGTCCTTCAAGTTCTTTTAATAATTTGCTCTGAACGTTTGCGGTTTTTTCCCAAAATGTAATTATATCTTCAAATAACCTTTCTATTTTTGAAAGAGTGGATGGAGCCCAGCCTTTAGATGTTGTTACATTTATTAAGCTGGCTTCATCTAACATATTGGAAGGCAATGTAAAATGTTTGTTATCGTATATTTTACATTCTTTTATTACCGAGTTATTTTCTAATATAGAAAAATATTGCTTCTGAATATCGATTAGTTTTTCTAATGTGGCCATATTACTCTGGCCTGCCCCCCTTGTCGGCTATTTGTTCTGCAGTCCATATACTATTGAGAAAAAGGAGTACACGTCGGTCCTCCCAAGGAGTTAAATCATCGGGAGTTATGTAGTTTTCAGTCATTGGGAATCCTCCTAATTATGATAATTTTAGTTTGCGGATAGAGGTCTGCCTTTTTTAATTCAATTAGGTTTTATTAAGGACTCCATCCATCCTTGCTGAGCTCATTTTGTCCCCAAGCTATAGCTCTTTGACTTATAGCACAGGGAAAAGTTTCAAGTCAATGAGAAAAAACCAGACATCAGCCCGTGTAACAGTGGGATGTTAGATTTGTCACTCTTTTGACATTTAGGTGTCAAAAAAGCTTAAAATGACATAAGCTCACTGAAAACAAAAAATGAGGAAAACTATAGAAAAATAAGGCGTAAGTATGGAGCGGACGATGGGATTTGAACCCACGACCTTCTGCTTGGCAAGCAGAGAAAGAGCCAAGGGTGGGAAAGGTGGAGTAAGTTGACAGGTTTATATAACACTCCTATATTGTTAGGGGGAGGTAAAGATGAGGAGATTATTAGTTATTATATTTTTGTTATCGGCGTTTCTTTTTTATTCGTATGCAGGCCAGGAAGAGGATAAGGCTAAAGTTGTTAAAGAGATGTTTTCAATGAGCTTAACATTTGTTCTTGCCCTATGGGGAACTGTCCTATCAACGATAGTCGTTACTTGGAACATATATAGAGGACTCCAGGATAGGCGAAAAATTAGGCTAGGGCCTTTTTTAGAAGCTTTAGAACCTGAAGATGCACCCGAATTGTGTTTGAAAATCATAATTACTAATATTGGGCGTAGACCTGTCTACGTAAAAGACTTGTTTATCATGACAAGCTCTAGGTTTAAGACGCGGTTGAGGTTCAGCAGTCTGCCTAAAATGCTTAAAGAGGGAGAATATCATATCATTTCAATAAAAGATCTTTCTATTCTTACTCCAAACATTGAATATATATTTGTGTGTGATTCAGCTGGAAAAAAATGGAAAATTAAAAAGAAGGAAGTTAAATCCATAGTGAGCATTATAAACCATTCAAGAAAAAAAGATGCGATTGAGGCTAGCAATGGTTAAATTTTAAAAGAGGAATAGAGATAAGCTAGGAGGACATCTCAACAGGAAAGCATAGATAGGAAGGTGAATCATAGGCGTCTATAAAGTCAGAAGATGCCAAAGGTCAAAAATATATTTCTCTTTTTGCTATTTATTTCCTTGATCAGGATCGTATCCAAACCTTCTCTTATATTCTTTTTTTATTCTCTCTTTTTCTAAAGAAATCCAATCCCATAAATCTGTAATTATTCTCTTATATTGATGATACTTCCGTTGAAGTCTTCTTGAATGGTGCTTTAATTCTTCTCCATTCTCAATTAAATTTCTTATTTCATTACACAGACGGTTAAACCTTTCTATATTGTCAAAAATATCTTTTGTTCTTACATAACCCTCTGGGTGGTCTGTGGGTTCAATTATTCGAATGTATCTCTCTTGAACAGCCTTATCAACTTTATGAAGCATATCAGCTAATTCTATGGGTTTATCCTTATAATATTTTTTAACAAGTTCATTTTTTTCTAAAGCAGTTTGAAGATCGTAAACAATCTTTTTCCCTTTCTTTTTTGTCTTATATTTCTGATTCATAATTTTATGGACCATTAAATTATTAGGGGAAATGCCGCCTTTTCCTTCTGTCATAGTAGCTGTCACAAAAACTTTCTATGTTTGTTTAGTGAATATTACCATAACTTATAAATGAAGATGAATAAAAATCTTAATATGAGGAATCACAAAATGAACAGGTTAAAAGAAGCCCGATTTAAGAAAAGAAAGTCTCAAATTCAGCTTTTCAAAGAAACTGGCATATGGCCATCTAAGATTTCCTATATCGAGAATGGATACTGGAACCCCGGCGAAGAAGAAAAGGAAAAGCTAGCTAAAGCGTTAGGAATCAGAAAAGGTTGGCTATTTTCAGAAAATGAGCGAACTTAGAATTTCAGAAATCCAGATTATTCCACTCAAGCCAAAAGAAGGGCTTGTCGCCTTTGCTTCTTGTGTAGTCAATAAAGCTCTCTATATTGGCAATATAGCTATTTATACAAGTCCGTCGACTCAAGAAGGTTTCCGTTTAGTCTATCCAGTAAAAATTCTTCCCAACGACAAATAAATACATTATGTCTACTTTATTAAACTACATAATATCAGCAACTTACGATGTTCACTAATGAGAATTTCATCCCGTTTTGGCCCAAAAAAGGGGGGTAATTTCCCGTTTTCCATGTAAGGGCGAATTTCGCTTTACCAAACACGCTAGAAACAGGCTCAATTGCTCAATTTGACTCTTATCTCCATAATTGCTATTCTTTTGCTACACCAGTAATGGGAGATAATGGCATATGAAATGTCTTAAATGTCATTCTGATAATCCTGAGACTGCCACTTTCTGTGCTGATTGTGGTACCAACTTTACCTTATCCAAGGATATTAAAGTTACGCTGGGTTGAGAACGCATGTCAATTGATACGAATGGAGAAAAGGCGTGCTGCAACGCCTTGGTGATTTCCTGGAGGAGGACCTCCAGATGTTAGGGGGTGCAAATGTTCTCATGGAAACCAATTTACGCTGAACTTATCAAGAAACTGTTGCCTTATCGAGAGAGGCAGAAAGACTTGATTCGCATGCTCAAGACTATTGAGGGTAAGGGCCTGAAAACTATCTCATTAACGGACACTGATGTGTCAAGAAGTAAAAAGACTCTAGATGTTATAGACCCATTCACATTCTTTGCCAACTTCAACCGGGGTACAACGTTCGAGAATCGCCGTTCAATACTGGCCGAGGTGAAGCGTGAGCTACAGCTGAAATCTGATCTGCCTTCGGATTTTGATGGGTTGCCTATAGTAAATCCTCAGCAATCCTGGTTTTTCCCATACGAATACATGAGAAAGAGCGAAACTATTGATGATCTGTGGAAGTTGGCCGAATCCTGTGTCCCCAGCAGTCCAGATCAACTTGATAAAAAGCTTTTCGAGCGTTGCTTGAAAATCTATACGGTGGGTGTCCCGAAGTTAACCATGGGATTATTCTGGCTGAATCCAGAGCAGTACATGCCGCTTGACTCTCGAAGCACTAGCTATCTGGAAGAGCAAGGGATAGAAGTCTCGGAGCCACGAATCAAGACGCTACAGGAATATTGCGAGTTCATCCAAGGGGTGACTTCTTCCTTAAGCGATGACTTTGTCACGCTGTCCCATAAAGCATACATGGCAACTGTTCTACTTGGTGTTTCACATGAGGGCCTAGATCAAGGATTAGAGAGACTACTCCAAGAGACCGCCGAGGCAAATAATACGTCTGTGGAAGCGGTTACTCACACACTTCTACATCGAGAATTGGAGAGTGGGGAGAATGAGATTACAAACCGCATCAAAATCCTATCGCGATTGCAGGAAAGTCTGGAAAAGCCGGAGATAGATATTAGCGATCTCCAGAAAGTAGCGCCGATGCTCTGGGTTCTCAGTAATAGAACTGACTCAATGCGAAGAAACGCATTTCTCAAGTCCAGTGTGGCCCTAGACGCGATTGTTGCTCTGCTGGACGATTCCTCCGGAGTTCCATCAATTGAACAAATAGACCATTTCATCGAATCAGCAATTGAGAATGGCTACCAGCGTAAGATGGGAAAGCCTGATCCGCCAGGAGCTGCTCAGTTTGCCAGTGTACTGCTCTCATCGAGGTTCCCTGACAACTTTGTGGATTTCCGAGAAAATCGCTGGAACAAGCTTTTCGGATTGGTTGTAGGCGAAAAAAGGCTTCTCTGTTATGGTGGAACGTACGGATGGAAGCTCATCCGTGCAGGGAATTTTGCTGCACAACTGGCAAAAATACCGACATTCATTAAGTACTTCGGAAAGGACAATGCTCTCTGGAAAGTTGCAGGGCTTGCTTGGACTTATAAAGAAGGGAGGCTTGAGATGAAAACTAAACGTTACTGGGCTGGCGGATTCCTGTGGGGTGCCAAGGAGTCGAAACGTGATGAATTTGTAAATAATGACTACTGGCAAATAGGCTATCCAAGAGATACGGAAAGCAAGAGTGGAAAGAAATGTTGGAAGCTCTTTGACCAAATCACGAAAGGCGATGAGTTTGCAATAAAAGGACTTGGTGGGAAGCACGACATGGTTGGCCAATACGTTGGAGAGGTCCAGGGAATGGATCCAGAAAAAGGAATTGTGAGGATGAAACGCTTAAATCGTCCTTTATATAAAGATAAGGCACCTACTGGTAAGGGGGCCGGAAATTGGTTTGATACACTCGTGCCTGTTGAAAGACCTGATATCATTGAGGCCATCTTCCGTGGTCTGGATATGGAACCTCCGCAAGTTAGCATTCCCCTGACTCTTATTCTGTACGGTCCTCCCGGCACCGGAAAAACATACCACCTGAATGAGGTGCTCTGCAAACAGTTCATGACCACGGATGTCATTAAATCACGCAATGTTTTCTTGGAAGAAATCGTTTCTGAGTTGTCATGGTGGCAAGTGGTTGCCCTTGTTCTGCTTGATTTGAAATCGGCACGGGTACCGGAGATCCAATCCCATGAAATCCTGAAGGCAAAGGATGCCATCATGGCCCAGAAGAATTCACGAGCTATGATATGGGCTATGCTGCAAAGTCATACAGTCGAAGACTGTCCTAATGTAAAGTACAGTAAAAGGTTACAGCCATTGCTGTTCAGTAAGGATGATAAAAGCGCTTGGCATATTGATGTGGACCTTGTGGAGAATGAAACGCCGGAGATTCTGCAAATCCTGGACCGCATTGGTACCTACGAAGAGAATGCTGAAACCGTACGGCGGTATGAATTTGTGACATTTCATCAGTCGTACTCCTATGAAGACTTCGTTGAGGGAATAAGGCCGATAGTGTCTGATGAAGTAGAAACAGGAGCCATTTCCTTTGAGGTTCAGGACGGTATTTTCAAGCACATGGTTAGCAGAGCAATGCGTGATCCTGCACATAACTATGCTTTGTTCATTGATGAAATAAACCGTGCCGACATCTCTAAAGTATTCGGTGAGCTCATTACTCTCATCGAGCCTGACAAGAGAATAGTCTGGAACGCTGCTGAGTCAAGGTGGGAAAGCGGAATTCGCGTTAAGCTGCCGTACACCCATGCCCAGAATCCGGCTGCCCCATTGTTTGGTGTTCCTAGCAATTTATACATTGTGGGGACTATGAATACTGCCGATAGGTCGATTGCTCTGCTTGACACCGCATTAAGGCGCCGATTTGAGTTTCAGGAACTTATGCCTGATCCCGGGATTGTCAGAGACAAAGGTATACAAATCATCAATGCAGGTGAGCTGGAAATCGATTTGGTACGACTTCTACAGACTATGAATCAACGTATCGAGTATCTGTATGACAGAGATCATCAAATTGGGCATTCTTACTTCCTTGAGATACAAACATATGAAGATCTGGAGCAGGTATTCCTTAAAAAGATCATCCCGCTGCTACAGGAGTACTTTTATGAAGATTGGGAGAAGATGCAGACTGTGTTTGCGGATCTTGAGCCTGATGGTGAAGGAGATGGTCATAGGGTTAAGGAGAATGCCATAATTAAGTGTCGCGATCTTAATGCTGACAGCTACCTGAGATCAGTGATAGACCAAGATCTACGGTCAAAGCGTCTCTATGTTGTGCCGGACTCAATTCAACCCGAATCCATCGTAAAAATCTACGAGGCTTAGTTCTATGATCCCTGGCGCGCTGGTATTGCGGGAATACGAAACAGCATATATTGGTCCTTCTTGGGATTCTACGACTAAGACAGTATCCCGTAAAGAAGTTGCTCTGATCGATCTTCACCAGCGGTCAACAGGCAGGCAGTTATTCCATCTAAGCTATAGGACCATTAGGGCGACTAATTGGGTTGGTGTTATTGGTATCGGAGCACGGTGCATTGAGGTAGTTCCGAAAATTGATGAGCCAAGTGAACTCAAGGTGCGCGAGAACCTCCTCCATATGATAGCTAGGGCCGATCTAGTTCCACTGTCTGCCGCTGATATCGCTCGGCTCGCGAATACCAACAAGCCACTTCTAACAGCGTATATGGAGTTATACGTCGATCAGCTGACGCGAGAGTGGCGCAAAGGTCAGATTAAACGCTACGTCCTGCATAAAGAAAATCGGACCTGTCTGAAAGGGAAGCTACTCCTACCCATTCATATTAGAACCAACATAGTGCACCTGGAACGTTTCTTCACAGCTAGCCACGAGTTTAACTGTAACAACTCGATATCGCAGCTCCTGAAAGCAGCTCTTCGGAAATGCAGAGAGCAGGCATTCTCCAGTCGTGTGGTACAGAAGGCCAAGTCTCTGATGGCTGATTTCGAGGAAGTATCCGATGTAGATGCAGATGAGCATGTGATGAAGCAGATTCAGGTTGACCGTTGTATAAGTCGGTTTGAACCGCTAGTAAATATGGCGAAGTCCATTATTCGCAATATATCTCCATCCCCAGCTGGACCAGGGCACCCTGTCTACTCTCTGATGTTCGATATGAATGAGGTGTTCGAACGCTTCATCGCTGCAGAGATAACAGCCGCCTTAAGAGGAGAGTCTTGCCGAGTGAAATATCCAGTCACCGGGAGATCACTCCTGCAAAGCAGGGGCAGGCGACAATTTGCCCTGAGACCAGACATTGGTGTTTATCGCGGCAGGAGCAATCTTTGTGTGATAGATACTAAGTGGAAAAAGCTGGATAGAAATCGGTCCCACGACAACGTGTCTCAAGCCGACATTTACCAGATGTATGCATATGGAAAGGAATTAGACTCTCCAAAAGTCATCCTGCTCTACCCGCAACACTCCGACTTGCCGTACGCAGTTGCGGATTATGAACACATCGAGGATGCACCAGCGAAGCGTATCTTGGTTAGGACAGTAAATGTTTCAGAGCCCTTTTCTCGACGCGAGGTCAAGTCCCATCTTCGCAGAACGCTTCGGGAGATGATTCTTTAGGACTGACCGGAGGGACGCTGACCCAGGTACTGTTGAGGTAGAAGATGCGATGAAGAGGCTGGCTGGATTGAAACAATCTTGACAAAAGGGTGTCTTCGACCCATTCCTCTTTTGATGTCTTTTCTATATAATAGGGAAGAATAAGTGATTAATAAAAAAATTATTTAAGTAAATTGATTTCAATTAGCAAAGGAGACTTATGGGCGGAAAAAACAATAAACTGAAAGAGCTTGTCAACTCTTCCGGATTCCCTTTTCAGCTCGCAGTCGAAAATGAAATACAATCCATAAGCTCACAAACACCATGGAGTATTATTGCGCGTGAACACCCTTGGAGAAATATTAACGATGAAGACGAAGGATTCATTGATTTAGTGATCGGGCATGGGACGGTGCGTTTAGTCCTTGAATGCAAGAGGCCGAGAGGCGGACTATGGGTTTTCCTAATATCAGATAAAAGACAAGAATCGGTAAAAAGGTTCAGGGTATGTTGGGCTCACTGTGAGCCTAACCGTTCTGATTTGCTTGAGTGGAGCGATTTCAATATCACTCCAGTGTCCCCAGAATCAGAGTTTTGTATTATTCGTGGTCAGGGTGAGAATAAGAAGCCCCTTCTCGAACGCTTAGGAAGATACGTACTCAGCTCAACCGAAGCAATGGCTACTGAGGAATTAAATCTGATAAGGAGCTCTCAAATTGACCATCTGCGACTACTGATTCCTGTCATTGTTACATCGGCTGAATTAAAAATCTGCAAAATAAGTCCCGAGGAGATTTCAGTTTCGGATGGAACTATAACTGACTCAGAATTCAAGACAGTACCATGGGTAAGATTTCGCAAAAGTATTGCAGTATCTGAGGTAGGATATTCTAAATTAGAAGAATTGTCGGAAGTCACGGAGAAAAAGGAAAGAAGCTTATTTGTGATTAACTCCTCACATCTCTCGGATTTTCTAAAGAAATGGGACTTTAGTCCTTCTTCCTCTTTCAATCTCCCCTGGGTTTTGGCAAGACAATTTGAAAATTAACACTTTTTCAGTATTTTAAAAATGAGCGAGAGCAGTTCCTCGACCGACATTCTCTCTTTGGCATCCGGTTCGAGCGTGAAAGTTTCCATCACAGCCTCCTTCTGCTGAATTTAAAAATTCCTGAATTTATAATCAGGTCACAAAACTATTTATAAAGTTTTAATGTTTTGATTTCAAGCTTAAAATCCTTTATCCAAAAATCAAACATGAAAACCATCGCTATACTTGGATTCCTAGCGATTTTGCACATTTCTGCGAGAAACTGGGATTATACCGCAGCTACAAAGGAATCATGGAAAAGACCCAAGAGAAATTTATTTTTTAAGGGAAATAAATAATATGGTCGAATCGAGTGTCTCTATCATATCTGAGTCGAAAGTTCCCTTCTTTTTCTTACTGAGCCAGTTCACAAACATCTGGTAAGTGGCAAATATTTTTTCAGGGGATGCAGCAATAAAAAATCCCTTCTGATTGATTATTTTTTAAAAGAGCGCTTCTGGCTATTCTTATGATCAATCTTTCACGCGCTTTCGAGGTTTTACTTGTTGCTATGAATCCATAAGACATTTCTCTCTTGGGACTTTGACCAGTAACATATTCATCATTCCCTGACTCCAGGGCTCTCTCAGCCTTTTCGAGGAATTTCTCTCCCCAGAAAGCTCTTATTAATCTATTCAATTCAGTAAGCTTTCCAACGGACTTAATCAAAGATACAAATTCATCGTCAATAATATAATTCCCATGGCGGTCTTTAGGAGCTTTGTAAAGAATTCCTCCTATTGCAGAATCAATAAGAAAGCTTGAAGCATAGCGCCTTAGGCCAGGATCTCCGGTTTGAGAGTCACCGTTGACAACTTTTATGGCTTCATCCATGAATTCATTCCATTTGTCAGCTTCTCCCTTTCCAATTTCATGCCTCATCTCGTGATACATATGTGGAAGATTCTGACCGAAAACGGTTTTCTCTTGGTGCACTTTTATCGATGTTTCCTGCGATAACCGGTATCGAGATTCAAAATAATTAACAAAATCCCAGGGTGTATTTATATATCTCAGTAAGTGGAAAACATCGGCGAGACTTATTACCTGAATCGCAACTTTTTGCTCCGTAGAACCATCCTCCAGGAACTCGCTCGCGTCATAGGGCTCCGAGATATGGTTCAGAACAATTAGCCCGTAGTAATTTTTTATCTTTTCGCGGGGGAACTCGATCTTTCTGTATTTGTTTTTTAAAATGACGGACTCTTCTGTTTTCAGTCTCTCCACCCAATATAAAATTTTTGCCTTATCTTCAGCAACCACGTGCCTGGCCCACCCGGTGTTGGATTTAATTCCCTTTCTTTCCTTAACCTCGATGAGAAACACAACATCTCCCCATAAAAGCAGGGAGTCTGCTATTTCTCCTCCCTTATACTTCGGATTGGGGAAAGTCCAGTAGCCAGAAAACCAAGGCTCGAGAAAATAGTTGACAAAATCCTCAGAGCGGTAACCAACTGACCTTTTCTTAATGCGCCTGAGAGTCTTGTCAGTTATTTTTTCATCTTCATCCATTTTGGGATACCGAAAACTAATCATACAGGCCGAGCAGTTTGACATCTTCCCTGATAACCTTCTCCACAAACTCTAATCCTTTCTGTATGTCTGGTCTTAGGATATCCAGTTCCCTGCCCATACTTTCCATACTATTGGCCTTTTCCAAGTATTTCTGGTCGACTAGTCCAAGGT
>SDBS01006731.1_pt1 | contig 11170 bp, 10 predicted proteins | sample 2277091 | NCBI WGS metagenome assembly SDBS01 (sample SAMN10404972, study PRJNA504765) | marine sediment metagenome | isolation source: marine sediment core GS10_PC15, 163 cmbsf | place: Arctic Ocean: Southern Knipovich Ridge | collected 2010 | reverse complement strand
AGAAATAGAGTCAATTTTCCCATGACCATACATATGTTCTAAATCCGCAGGTTTTTCACTCTGATTCAGTGAATATAAAGTAATTGAAACAAATAAAATATCTATAAAAGTATCTATAGTTTCTGAAAGGAAACTTAAACTTCCGGTAATTATTACTCCAGATAATTTTAGAACAGACTGAATGAGAATTATACCTAATGAAAGAACTCCAAATTTAACCTTAATTTCCATCTGAATCTATTAAATGCGCTAAATAAAAAAACAATAATAATTTTTAAATTAAGCTTATTAATATGAGAAAAGATATCTAAACTTTTCACTTTAGTAAAAGATGATTCTAAAAATATACCAATTTTTTTTTTTTTAAATTCAACTACCAAAACAAAATTGTCTTATCATTATTCTGTTTTGTACTTTTTTAATTTAGGAAAGATGAAATTAACATTTCTTCTATGTTAATTGTCCCTTCGCTATAATGAAGGCTTTTCCTCCTACTGATACACTAATAGCACCTTCAGTTCCCTGTGCTTTTAACAAAAGTAAGCTAGGTCTACCAACTTCATAACCTTGTTCAACTCTGATATCAATATTATTTTTCCCAAAATACTGGTATTTTACCAAATATGCTGCTAAACATCCATTCCCACTTCCCGTGGCTGGATCTTCTGGAATTCCCACGTAGTTCGTAAAAACTCGAACACTTAAGTCATTACCTTTATTATAAGTTTCTGAACTAAAGATTAGGATGTTTTTAGCTTCTGTTTTTTTTTGTAAGTCAAAAAATTTTTCCCTATCTACTCTGGCTCTTTTCAAGATATTTATAGTTTTCAATGGTACAATAAAAAAGGGAAGTCCAGTTGATACTTCTTGAATTGGAAATCTGTTATCAATATCTTCCTCATTTAAATTTAAAATGTCAGAAAATAATTCGGTGCCAAAAAATTTACCAAATGTGGGCTGATTTTGCTCCATCCATATCTCATCGACATTTCCTGATTTATATTTGAATAATACTGGGATTGGACCGACTTTAAGATTTAAAGTTATCATTTCAATGTTACTTTTAATTAATTCTTGTTGTATTATATAGGCGGTTCCTAAAGTTGGATGACCCGCAAAAGGTAACTCTACTTCTGGAGTGAAAATTCGAACATCATAATTTTCTGTCGAAGTAATAAATGTAGTTTCGGAATAGTTCATTTCTTTAGCTATTTTTTGCATTTCAGAATCTAGTAATTCATGTTCGCAAATAAAAACTGCAAGTTGATTACCTTCAAATTTTCTCTCAGCAAACACATCAACAATATAAAATTTACATTTTGGCATCTAAAGTACCTCTAAATTAATTAAATCTTTAAGTTTATAATGATATACGGTATAAAAATTGTTTCTTTTGTTATTATTTTGGTTTTTTTCCTTGGTATTCAAGGTAAACCTTTTTTTTTTTTATAATGAGAATAATTTTCTCCAAATTTTTTCAGAGAAAATAAACTTTAAGAATCCAAAAGGTTCATTATCACCAAGACACTTCATTGGTTTAATGCTTTCTTTTTAGATAGTATAATCACCTTTTATCTACTTTCTTTGCTATTTTACACTTCCTTGTTTAAATACTTTAGTTCATATATTAAATATAAAAAAGAAAGTAATAGGTGAGATATTAAAATATGAGTGATAAAAACATTACAACACAACTTTTACATAAAAACACTAACAATTTTGTATGTAGATGTGGTTGTATGGGAAACAGACGTCTTTCAGTATAAGATGAAAAAAATAATATTAAAAAGTGATAAGAGGATAGAAAAAAAATAATATAAATTATAATGTGAATAAGATGAATATAATCATAGCGCTATTAGAATTATTACATTTGTTAGCGACAGTTGTATGGATTGGTGCAATGATAGTGCTTTTGCTCGTTATTATTCCAAGCGCAAAAAAAACCATCCTGCCAAATGAAACCATATTTAAAGACTTCATAAAACTAATAGGAAAAAAAATGACGTTACTAGTAAATATCTCAATCCTATTTTTTTTTATTACTGGAATTGCTCTCGGAATACTGAAAGAAACAAAAACTTCGGAATGGTTTACGGCTCTTATAATTAAACATATAATTGTTTTTTTGATGGTTGGAATACATATCTGTCGATTAAAGGTGATTGCTCCATATCTTGAACGAAAAGCGAAAGAGGATCCTTTAAGTCGAAAATTTTTGCGATTGAAAAAATTACAGATGAATCTTGTTTGGGTTAATTTAACTTTAGGTATATTAGTACTTCTTTTTTCTGTAATTTTATAATCTTTTTTTTTTAAAATTAAAAAACCAAATATATCTCTACTCTTAAAACTAGAAATAATCTTCAATTGTAACTTTCATTTTTTAGCCGGAGACGCATAACAATAATCACAATTGTGGTTACACCTAAATTTGCCAGTATAACCTCCTATATCTTTTGATTTGTAACAACCACAGTCTTTTCTTTGTCCCGTATCTCTTGCTTTTGAAATTTTCTCACCGATTATTTTTTCAATTTTATTGGCATCAATACAATGAGCTTGTTCAATACCCTTTTTCTCAAGTAAATCTGGTTGACAACATGCTTTCATTTTAATATTGTTTTTTTCACAGGATTCTAATAATTTATCAACTGTTTGCTCTTTTTTTTTAAAAGGAAGGTCGATAGGAATATAACCTCTAGTATGCATTCTATTCCTTACTTTAGGATAAATTGTTGCAAAAGAAAAAGTCATTTCTTTTAATCCAAGAGCAGAAATTCTTTCAATAATATATTCAAATTTATTTAAATTATTTTTAATCTGATTAGAATTTATCTTTTTATAAAATATAATTGGATCAAACCTAAAATTAACTGCTACCGGACCAAATTCTCCGATTAACCATCTAATTTGTTTAAATCTTTCTTCTAGTGATACACTTATATTATTTTCTAACTCGGATGGACTATTAATAGTAAATTGAAAATAATGACCCTTATATGATTTGAATAAATCCACATATTCTTTATATACTTCAATCCAGCGTTTAAAATTTTTACTCCACCATACGTAACATTTGACAACTTCAGTTTTTAATGAAACTCTTGATATTTGTTTTCGATTAAAAGGATTTACAACGTCTACGTATCCTATTTTAATCTTCTCAATAACCCATTCCATCAAAAATGCAGGAATATCTGTTCTTCGACTACAAGAAATTATAGGAGATTTTATTAAATTCATGAAATTTTTTTTAAAATTCGAGATAATTAGTATAATTATGTGATTCTCTTAAGTCTTCAATATTAATATCTTTATTAATGATATTCTTAATAATTTCAGCTATAGTTTCAAATAACCATAAAAGAATTAAATTTTTCTTTTCATAGGCTTCATCTTTAGAAATTTTTTCCTTATTTAATATCACTCGTCCAAAATTTCTAAAATTAACATCTATGTTTGTATATCCATGAATTATTGAATTTCGAACTTTATATAGGGTGTCATACAATTTAATACGTTTTCTAATATAAGTTATAAATTCTTTTTGAGAATTAGACATTATTATAGAGACAATCATTAACTGTCGTGTTCTTTGATCAGTTCCAATAGATTCTAAAATAATGCACGCAATCAAGATTGCATCTTCAATTCCAGAAGCTTGCCCAAGTTGAAGTAAACGATTTAATAAAAATTGGATTTTTGGATTCTTAAAACTAATATATGGTAATTTTGAATTTGATAATTTTTGATATAGATCAGAAATATTCTTTAATAACAATAAAGATCTTGTATAACCTCCACTTCCTTTTGAATGCATACTTTGACTTAAAATCTTAGATTCTCCAAAAAAAATATCACCACTATGCTCTCTTTCTCTATTAAGATCAATACCTAATGCTTTATTTGCTATAAAAAAATCAGGAATTAAAGGCTCAACAGATTTAAGCCACATAGAATTCGTATTCAACCAATTTGGAACAGCAAATGAAAACTTTTTGATTAGCTTTTTAGAAATCCACCAAGGAAATTTATAATATGGCTTTCCAATACTTAATTTGATTCCATAAACAAAAAAAGATTGAAAAATAGATTTCAGATACCTCCATAATTCAGAATCCCCAATATTCAGAGCCCTATTAATTCCTCTAAAATATAGGGGAAAATAAGATATTGATGATAAAAAAACATGATTGAACGATGCGAAAATTGGCTTTTCTTTTCTAAAGATGGAATAATGTCCTGAAGGTTTTAAATTTATGGAACAATTTTTCTCAATCTTGTTAATTTCGATTGAATAATTTTTAAAGTTTAAACCATGGAATGTTGAATTTTCTTGATATTGAATAACTTCAGGATCATCAACTCTTTTTCCAACAAGTTTGCTCCAATCTAAATCTGAAAAATATAATCCTTTCAGAGGAATTATTAATTCGTATTTGATAATTCTGGTTTTTATGGATTCTCGCCAATCATTTATCAAATTTAGTAATAATTTAGAAAATTCATTTTGATTTCTGATATATTTTTCCACAGCGGATTCAAATAAGCAATTATATAATTCTTCTAAAGATATGAAATATAATCTGGAATCAAGAGAGATCCATATTTCAACATTGTCGTCAGAATAAGGCAATAAATAATTCAGTAAGGACATTATTTTTTCTTTCTTTTCAAAAAAAACATCATCATTTTGTCCAAATTTATGAAAATAATATGGTTCAAAGACAATCTCCCAAGTTGTTGGTAAAGAAGAATTTCTATTTAATAATGATTGAATATTTGAATTATCTGAATTAACTAGAACCCTTTCGATTTCACTTCTAAAAAGGACTTGAAACGCTTGAAATTTTTGATCATCTTCTGCAATTAATTCAAATCTCAAATCTATTTTTTCTGGTTTTGGAAAATAGGTTTTCTGAGCATTAGGATTGTTTAATTTTCCACAATTAAAACCAATATGAAGATTATCATTTAAAGCCATTCCATCCAAATTACATATTTGGGCTTCAAGATTTCTATGAATACAATTCTCCTTAAAGCAAGGAGTTTCTTCAAATTTTAAACGGTTTTTCATTATATTTAAAGATGCATAATAACATATTAAAATAAAGGGTAAAATAATTCTTCTATTACTTTATTGATTAATTTAATTCTTTCTCTTCCTCAGAAACTCTTTTTATAAATTTTCTTAGTTTTAATAGATTAGTAAGCTTCCAAATTAGCCAAATGAAATGAATTTTAAGTTCTTTTTCGTTTTGTTCGCCTAATATCATTGTACTTTTTTTTAATTTTAAAAATATCTTAAAGTTTTATGTGTTGAAATATTAAGAAATTCACCCCCACATAAGCGGGATTAATATACAATCCGAATCTATTAAGAATACTTCGTTTTTTGATTCACCCCCACTTGTGTAGGATTGATACATCATTAATCTTCTGGAAAAACACTTCCGTCAATCTTCGTCACATAAATTTTTTTTAGTATTTAATGGAATCTATAAAGCTTCTATAAGGATTTATAATTTTTTCTAAATAAATATAGATAGGGCTATTATTTAAATGTTAAATTTTAAATTTAAATTGAATTTGGAATTTCCTATACTCTCTTATTTTATATATATATTTTCTAAAGTAAATAATGAACAAATCAAAAAAAAAAGTAGAAAAATGAAAGAAAAAGATTTTTCAGATGAAGATATCCCAAATTAAGTGGGTTTAATATACAATCATAATCTATTAAGAATACTTCCTTTTTCTTTCAAAATGATAATTCAGTTGATCTTTGTAAACATTTATAAAATTAAAAAAAGAACTATATTATATAAAAGAAAAAAACTTATTATAATAATGATTTTACCCAAATAAGTGAAAGAATTGGAATGGTAGATAAAAAAGAAAAATATATTTGTAGTAATAGGCTTCCTAGGAGAAAAGGTAAAAGATCTAGTTGTATTAAAAGGATACGAATAAAATCTGATGATACAGAAAGCGATAAAAGCTTAACTATAATTTCTGAGATATTAGGTGATGATATTAGTAATAACTCAGACATTAGTCCATACAATGATGTTTTTACTATTAATCAGGGCAAAGAAACGTTAACTTTAACTGAAAAAATTCAGATTGGATGGAGTCCAGAGCTTTATTCTCTTTGTCATAAGAGTAAAAATTTATACAACTTTTCTAATTTTATTACTCGAAAAATATTTCATCTCTATAAGGGAAATTCTAATGTTAATTGGAATGATTTTCTAATTATTCGAGAAAATATTTTACCTAATACTTCAATAAAGAACTATGCGCAAACAAGAGAAAAAATATTAGAAACATTTGAAAGATTAAGAAATATTATTAAATATCGCAGATTTAGCTTCGTAGGAAATATTCTTAGTACTTTAATAAAATATAGCAAATTTTATACGGATATAGAGTATGCTGCATCAGCTCAACAAATTAATAGGATTTTAGGACAAAATTGGAAATCATTTAAATCACTTCTAGAATTATATTATAAAGGCAAACTAAATTTTAGACCAAATATACCACGTTATAAACCAAAAGATGGAGAATTTATGATAGTTTATCCTGGTCAAACATTCCAGACGAAAGAATCTAAAAATCATATCATAAATACTAAAAGAACTACTAAATATAAAAAATTTTCAACTACAACCGCAGAATTACTTTTTCCAAAAAAACATAGAAATTATTTACCCTCTATTCGAGTTAGATATGACATCTTAAAAAATATACGAGAGGTTCGAATCGTTCCTAAAGGTATTTATTATGAGATTAGTATTGTCTACAGTAAAAGCACTGAAAATTATAATTTATGTGATAATAATGCATTAAGTATTGACTTAGGATCAAATATTATTCTTGCTATTGCAAATAATCTTGGCTTGCAACCAGTTCTAATTCAAGGACGGCAACTAAAACAAGTTAACCATATTATAAACAAAAAATCTCCACCTCTTAAATCTATTATCTCAATTTGTAAAGATATATTGAAAAAATATAATAAAAAAGGCAATACTAAATCTATTGTTCAAATTATTGAAGAACGACATCAAAAATATATAGACCATTATAAACTAATAGAATATCTAGTTAATATACAAATAAATAACCCAAACCTTACTTATGACCACTATATAATACAAAATTATGGAGATAATAAAATTAAACAGATTTTTAATCATATCAAGGTATTACTTGATGATAATGCCAAATGCAGTTTTCTTAATTATCAATTTACTGATTGTGATAGAAAACAAGATTTTTGCTCTGAATTTTTAAAAAAATTAGATGAAAAGCCTTCAAGCGAACATAATGAATATATAAATTATGTTTTAGAAAAAAATCAACGTTCTTTAAATAATCTTTACAAAATCTACAATAATAAAATTAGAGACGCAATACATAAAATGTCTAGATATATTATTAAAATGTGCGAGAAAAATAATATTGGAACAATTATAATTGGATATAGTGAAGGATGGAAATCTCGTTCTAATCTAAGTAAATCTATCAATCGTAAATTTATCCCCCTTCCATTTCACAAGTTAATTAATCTTATTAAATATAAAGCTCAGTTAATAGGGATTAATATAATTATTGTGGATGAAAGCTATACTTCAAAATGCTCCGCTCTTGATAAGGAATCTATCAAGTTTCATGAAAAATATGCTGGTGAACGAAATCCTGAAATTTTCGGAAAAGATGGGGAGTCTAATAAGCACTATGGACAATTTTACTCGTATGTTTCAAAAAAATATATCCATGCTGATATTAATGCGGCATTTAACATTGGTCGTAAAGGTTCTCCTCAATTATTCGAAGATGTCCATCCATATCAAATGTTAATCCCACCAATAAGAATAGCAGTATCGTAATTTAAAATTTAAATCATGCCTTTTTACTTCGGTTTTGAGGCTTTCAGGAAGTGCGCCTACCAAATGCATTTATGATTCCTTCAATACAACCTTAATTCGGTTTTAAGGCTTTTAGGAATTGTTCCTACCAAGTGTATTAAATGAACGGTAAGATATAATTTTAAAACTTTTAAGGTTTAGAATATATTATTAATTCATGATTCCATCAATAGAATGGGTTAATAATAAAGTAAGAATGATTGATCAAACTCAACTTCCACATAAACTTGTATTTCTAGAGTTTGATGATTTTAGAGATGTGTCAACTTCAATTAAAGTAATGAATATTCGTGGTGCTCCTGCGATCGGTATAGCTGCTGCTATGGGAATGGCGTTGGCTACTATTGAATTTAAAGTCCTCCCTAAAGAATGGTTTCTAGAAAAAATGAAAGACGTCGCGGCACTTTTTAGAGAAACTAGACCCACAGCTTCAAACTTATTTTGGGCTATTGATAGAATATGGAAAATAATTAGTACATACCCAGATAATCCATTAGATTTGTCTGAACTTGTTATTGAAGAAGCGAAAATAATGGCTCAAGAGGATATTGACGTCAATAAAAATATTGGTAAAAATGGCGCGGCATTATTAGATGATGGAGATGTAGTTTTAACTCATTGTAATGCCGGTTCCCTTGCAACAGTTCAATATGGAACAGCATTAGCACCTATTAGAGCTGCTATAGAAGACGGAAAAAATATAAGCGTAATCGCAGATGAAACTCGACCAAGATTACAGGGTGCTAGGTTAACAGCTTATGAACTACAACGTGATAAAATTCCTGTAAAAGTAATAACAGATACCTCTTCAGGATTATTAATGAGGCTCGGTAAGATTAATAGGGTTATTGTTGGGACAGATCGAATAACATCTGATGCGGTATTCAATAAAATCGGCACTTATTTAGTTGCCTTAGCTGCTAAAGACAATAATATACCATTTTATGTAGCTGCACCTACATCTACATTATCGCTCCACGAGACTATAGAGGATGTCACAATTGAACAACGAAATAGCGATGAAGTTAGTAATGTTCTCGGAAAGGTTCAGATTGTGCCTGATGGTGTTGAATGCTTAAATTATGCCTTTGACTTTACTCCATTTAGATTAGTGACAGGGGTAATAACAGAAGATGGTGTGTTTACCCCCGAAGAATTATTAAAGAGATATAAATAGTTGATAATGTGAAGAATATTAATAGTTCTTCCAACTATTTTCTTCTTTTCATTAAAGTTGGGGAGTAGTAATTTTTAACCTGTTATCTCTTTTAACATTGATTGGAGTAGTTTAATATTTTTAACTTTACTTAAAGAACGTCTAATCGTTGTAGAATTCTTAATATTTTTCGTTAACCATATGGCATTTCTTTTTAGCTCGATAAATTTAATTTCTTCATTGCCAAGTGGATGTGAGACTCCATCAAGATATTGATCAATGCAGTCTTCATAAATTGCAATATTTCTTTTCATAATATCAATACTATTTTTGAAAAGATTTTTTTTACCTATCGTTAAATACTCATGAATTTGATTGAAAACCTGAGGATTCCCTATAGATCCTCTACCAATCATTAAAGCATCGACATTAGTATAATCAATAAAATATTTAGCAGTTATAGGATCTATAATATCACCATTTCCAACAACTGGGATTGTAACCTTTTCTTTTAATCTTTTTACAGTATCTAAATCTAATGAATCTTCATAAAACTTACTTTTAACTGGACGTGCATGAATTATTAAGAAATCTATTCCAGAATCATTAATTATATTAGCTATCTCCTTGATATTAACAGGTTTTTCAAAACCTGTTCTAATTTTAAGTGAAATTGGTTTTGTTGAGTATTTTACTGCTTTCCTAACTAACAGCTTTAATGTTTTCAAATCTTTCATTAGATATCCTCCTTCTTTTGCTTTCACAGCTCTTCGAGAAGGGCATCCTGCATTTATATCTATGACATCAAATTTATAACTTTCAAGATGATCTATTGACTCTCTCAGTGCTTTCAGATCAGAACCGATTAATTGGATACTTATAGGTCGTTCTTCCTCTATTTTAAATAATTCTTTCTCTAAGGATTCAGGATTACTTTCAATTCTTTTGGTGTATAACATTGGGCAAGATACTAACCCAATTTTTTGAAATATCCTACAGAATCTCCTATAAGGCGCTGTAGTCACATTTAACATTGGCGCTAAGATGTATCTATTAGCTAAATCAAGTGTCCCTAATTTCATGAGTTTTTCATATATTTCTTAAAATATAAATAATTTAGATGTTAAATTTCTTCTTTCTTTACTTTTTAAAATTAAAATAATAAGAAAAAACTTATTTAAAAATTTGTAAATTTTTTTTTTTAAATTAAAAATAAAAACTATAAGATTTATAGATTTGATGCAATGTTATTATATTATGATTTAGATATTTTTTAAATAATTGCGGTAGTAAAATGCCAAGAAGCTCTAATTTAAAATTTTGTGTAGTGTGCGAGAAAGATATTGAAAAGTACCTTAATTTTTAATTTATGTTAGAATTTAAATTTTTTACTTACATACATTAGGGAAAGAACATGGAAGATTCTGATACTTTATGGAAAAAAGCTCAATATTATCAAAAAAGTCATAATTATAGGGAAGCTGCTAAGACTTATCTAAAAGCTGCTCAAATTAACATAAAAAATGGTAAAAAAAAAGACGCATCAACGGAATTGAGTTGTGCGGGAACATGTTTGTATAATATAGGAGATTTGGACCGGGCATTGAAGTATTATAAGGAAGGATTGGAAATTACCGAGCAATTAGGCGACTTGAAGGAAAAAAGTTCACTATTAAACAACATTGGGTTGATATTAAGTGATAGGGGGGACTTGGATGGGGCATTGAAGTATTATAAGGAAGCGTTGGAAATTGACGAGCAATTAGGCGATTTGAAGGGAAAATCTACTAAATTGAACAACATCGGGTTGATATTAAGTAATAGGGGAGATCTGGATGGGGCATTGAAGTTTTATAAGGAAGCGTTGAAAATTGCCGAGCAATTAGGCGACTTGAGGGGAAAAGCAACTAGATTGAACAATATCGGATTGATATTAAGTGATAGGGGAGATCTGGATGGGGCATTGAAGTATTATAAGGAATCGTTGGAAATTGCCGAGCAATTAGGCGACTTGAAGGGAAAAGCTACTAGATTGAACAACATCGGGTTGATATTAAAAGGTAGGGGAGATTTG
>SDBS01006730.1_pt1 | contig 11170 bp, 10 predicted proteins | sample 2277091 | NCBI WGS metagenome assembly SDBS01 (sample SAMN10404972, study PRJNA504765) | marine sediment metagenome | isolation source: marine sediment core GS10_PC15, 163 cmbsf | place: Arctic Ocean: Southern Knipovich Ridge | collected 2010 | reverse complement strand
TGACACCTGGCCCACTGGATCTCGATCGCCTCTCTATCCCGAGCATCTTCTTTGCCGTGATAATGGATCAGGTCTGCTTTGACATTTTTCAGGGCGAACAGGCCTTCATGAATCCCGAACATAACATGGTGCGGTGAATTCACCCAGTGCATCCCGAGCTTGCGCCTGATAATCCTAACTTGGAAATCAGGATATTGCCCAATTTCATGTGATACGATCCAAAATCCACCTTCACCCACCATGGCGAATGGTGAATCTTCATATCGCATAAGCTCATAGGACCGTCTGGAAACCGATACAAGGTCAACATCTTCAGGCATACCGTTCTTGTCTATATCGGCCAAAAGATCCTTGAGCTCTGGAGTGCATTGTTCATCAAAATCAAGGATAAAGAATATTTCACCCATCGGAATATAGCTCATGGCGATATTCGATTGAAAAATTTCATTATCGTGAAATCCATGTTCCCATTTGTGCTGATATACCTCAACCTTCGAGAATTGCTTTAATTTATGAACCGTCAAATCGGTACTGCCGCCATCAATGACAACGATTCGATCAACCCATGGTTCATCATGGATGTCGCCGATTATTGTATCGACTGACTTAGCTTCCTGGAGGCACTTCATTTCGATAATCATTCTAATAGTCTCCCTTGTGCGTCTTTCTGTTTAATTCGGAGGACTGGCCAGATATGACCCTTTTCCATGGTGGTTACTTTCCTATAACAATTTGCCAAAAAATCACTACGAAAAGTCCAATCAAAACAACAATAGTCCCATCGTCTAAATGTATTTCTTTGATAAAATTACAATGCCCGGACATCCCTGCCGTAAATTTAACAGTTGTGATAGTTTTCCCAATTAAAATGGATTCAAGTTCATCATTATGCATCCAACAACTCCTTCAATGCGCTCTTCACAACCGCATCCAACAACTCCCTTAACGCATTCTTCACCAACATTGGCGAAATCGTATTGATACATGGCGAGGTGCAGGCCTTATTTGTACCCCAGCAATTTGTTAGGTCTTTACAGACTTTTAGCTTGTTCGGTTCAATGTTGATTATTTTTTTCGGATCTCCCCTTGGACCAACCACGCGGGCAGGAGCTGGCCCAAATAAGACCACCACTGGAGTTCCCAGCGCTCCGGCCAAATGTGAAGGAAAGCTGTCAACTACCACCGCGGCCTTGGCGTGTTTCATCACCCATGCAGACTCTTCCCATGACAGTTTGCCCCGAAGATCAATATTCGCTTGTTTGCAGGCAAAATCACTTAATCCACCAATTTGAACGATTGGAAGATCAAACCCTTTCATCGCAACATCGATATGTTTGTATGTTCTGAATTGGGGATCTCCACCTGTGGTGTGGACTACGATGTAATCAAATATTTTTTCTGATGAAAACCCATCGTTGTGCTCAAGCAGAGCATTTAGAGCTATGCTACCCGTTTCTGGCAACATATCTCTAATAAACATCTGATCAATCCTGACATTACAGAAATACGGATACATCTCATGCAATCGAGTGTCGAGGTTGTTAAATCCACCAGGAAGGATATGCTCCGCGTGCGGGCTGTAAATGATCTCATAGTTGGAAGCTTCCCTTTTATCCCAGTCAACCACCTTGTCAACGTGTGGATTATTCTCAACTATTCCGTGATATTGCTTCTGCGTCATATAGACCAGGGGTATGCCGGGATGCTTTTCTTTAATGCCCTTAAAACATTGGGTGGTCATAAGGACATCGCCTGCAGCGGAATGTTGCATAAACAGAATGGCTTTATTTTTAAGAACCGGTATTTTTTCATCCTGCTGCGCATCGTCCAGCAACAGGTTAATGTTTGAGACCCCGGCAAGATACTCCTGGCCGCGTTTCAGCCCGAATTCGCTTAATCGTTTTCGAAGATCCTCATCCTTGGCCACTCTGATCATAGCTTCTGCGATATCCTCCGGGTTACACTTTTTGGCATTGATCCAGCTTTCCCCACCTTTGGTCCTTAAGGGAACATAGGCCGGAACCTCGCAAGGTACAAGCATGCCCGCGCCATTTTCAAGCATTTCGGTCTGGGCTGTGGTTTCTGATCCAATTACAGGTACCCCGCAGAGCATGGCTTCTAATGGCGTCCATGAAAGCCCTTCCTGCATGGAGCAATTTACAAGGCAATCCAGGGCATTATAAAGCTTAACCATCTCAACAGCCCTGTAGGTGACATTGGGATTCTTTGACAACAGCTCGCCACTTCTCATCCCGCAATCGTTTGCATATTGCTTTATGTTATAGACGCCCATATCGGCTTCCATGTGAAGATAAAGCAAAATATTTGGAACTTCTTTTATGGCGAGTGAAAATGCCTTAATCGTGCCCTGTGGGTCTTTTCGAACTTGATTGACCCCGATTACACCAAACAGGATTTGTTCAGGCGAGACTGTGGGGAAAAGGGTATTGCGAATGGCCTGCTGTTTGTCCTTCATCGGTTTCCATAATTCGGAAACCTGTAACGAAGGCCTGAAATATCTAAGATTGGGAACATGGTCTTTAAGTGCTTTTTCGCCAAACCGGGAATACACACAGGGATAATCAATCAGGTTGATCATATCAATCCAATCGAATCTGAGTTGTTGAAGATCCCAGGGAAAAATCCATATCCATTTGAATTTTTTACGATCCCGTATTTGGCTTATAGGATGCAGAATTTCCCAATACCGCCAGATATCTATTCCGACCATAACAAGGAAATCTACCGGTGAGCGTTGAAGGATATCCAGCAGCTTGCGATAACCCCAGGGATTATCATTATCGGCTGCCGATATAATGGGTATGGATGTATTCTTGAAAGCCAAATCAATCGTATCGATCGTTCTGGTTTCTACGCCGAAGCATGTTGCGTTATACTTTGAAGTGTCCACTTGGGACAGGATTGCCCTCATCATCCCCGAATTGCCAGCGGATCCAAGAGGGTGTTCTCCCACAAATAATACGTTTTTCATTTCTTCACCCATTCTCGTAGATGATTGTTTTAGGTTCGAAGATCCTCGTGATCCCCGAAAGGTGATCTTATCTCTGATCCTCCCCGAGCTTAATAACAACGACTCCGGGAAACTTGCGTGTCTTTATGCTCTCAACCCGGTAATATTCACCGGAAGACGGTTGATACCTATCCAGGACTTGAGCCCCATAACTCTTGGGCAAATAAAGCTCATCGCTCTCAAGACCCAACAAACCAAGCTCTTCATCTGTGTCAAGGTCAGTACCAAACAGGGTTTCAGTTTGAAGGCCATGGGCGTTCGTTTTAATTGTTGCCCACGTAGTCCCGGTTCGATATTGCTCGCTTCGAGCTTCTGTGGGTCTGAAAAGCTCACCGGAAACATTGCACCGGTAAAGAACGCCTGAATATTCAATGATTTCGTTTTCAAAAACATCCGGCGTTTTATTGATAACCAAATATTTGTCCTGGGTTGTATCAAAACTGAGGATGTCCCCAGTTTCCCCGGACGTGTCAAACGGCAAGCTGCATTCGAGGAAAAACCCACGTATGAACGGTTTTGTTGCTTGCCGATTAATGTCAAAATCAAGATACTCTCCCGATAAATCCTCAGCGTCTCGAATAATTGTAAATGCTGTGCCAACTTCCACATAGGCTTCTTTTATGTCTATCCCTATACCTGACATTAGGAGTTGCTATTTGGCGCTGATAGAACTTCGTTTCCATCTGAATAAGTTGTGTCTATACCAGTTTGATCCTGATACTGAAATCCGGCATCAATTTTTGTTCCAAAAAGATTAAAACTGGAAACATCAGCAAACTCTTCTGTATTATCCTCTTGGGCTTTTTCAAATTCTTTATCTTCCCTTTCGACCAATTTTAAATAATGATCGAATTTCTGATTTAAAAACTTGTCTTTAACTTTGAATTTTTCGGATGCTTCTGAAAGAAGGAAATCATATAGATGCCGTTTAGAGCGACGTTTTAACCAGAGAATTCTAAAATCGCTGGTTTGCGGCAAGGTCCAGGTTTCACGTTCGGCGTTATCTATGGCATTGTCATAGTCAGTCGGGTCGGTCAACTTTGCAGTAAGACCCTTGACTTCCTCTTTAATTAATGCCCGTAATTCATCCTGAGTCATCTTCCAACCTGCCAAATATCCGATATGCTCTTTCGACTTTAAGCAAATTATCCGCACTTGGTTTGGATTTGCCGTCATACCAATTTTTCAAGCTGGTATTGGTGGTTCCGATCGCTTTGGCCGCCGCGTTCCAACTGCCATTGTTGGCTTTAACGATCGTATCAACCATTTCGTTGAAAGTCACGACTTTTTTTTCAGAAGTAGTAACTTCTTCAACCTTGTCCGTGTCCGGTTCCCATGTGGCCTTTTTGTCTTCAAATTCCAGTCGGTCTTTATCTAATTCTTGAAATGCAGCATGCAATTTCTTCTCATCTTTTTCAAACTTCGAACGAATCTGATCAAAGTCCCGCACTTCATGTTCAAACGCGGTAACCTTATCTTTCAAGGTACGGGTCGCAACGGCAAGCTCGTCAGTTTCATCTTCAAGTCGTTTCCGAAGTTCGGTAAGTTCCCGGCGTTCGGAATCTATGGCAGTCTTACCTTTCTTGACCCCCTCCCATTCTAAAAGCATTGCTTCTTGTTCTTTTTCAAGGGATTCACGGTCAATTTCCAGCTGCGCCTTTGCTATATCAAAATTATCCTGAACATCAGTTTTTTGGGGCGCCACCGTTTCCGTACCCAACGCCTCGATTTTGCGCATCGATTCAGGAAGAGTCGCTTCATACCGAAGCTGATCATTAATATCGCCTGGGAAGGGGCCATCTTTTTTATCAAAGATGTGCCCCTTATTCCAGACATTCCTGCCACATTTTAACGTCGTTTTGAGTCTAATCCTTTCGATATCCATACGATTGCTCCTCCGTTTAGGTTAAGGTTTTCTTGGTTGAAGTTCCACAACGAGAACGGCATTTCGCATCTCAGTGGTCGGGGTTGCGGTCCGTGTCGGCACTAGATCCACTGTGAGAATATCCCCATCAGTCAGGGTATTAGCATCGGTATTTATTGTTACCTGGGTAATGCCTGTATCTCCCGTTACCTTGGTTGTTTTCTGCTGACTGGCTTCACCGCTGACATGGGCAATTATCGGCGCCGTGGTGAGACAAGTCGTACCATTGATGTAAACATCGCCGGTAAAACTTAAATCATTGGTATCGTCCTTTCCACTTTCCTCAACCGATAGCCAGACATTGGCCACTATAGCGCCCTTGCGTGCAGCTCCCACCACAGCGTTATTTATTGCAGTTTTAAATTCACCCGATATAAGCAACATGAACGGCGCCATGACATTGGCCGCCATTTGAAATTCAAAATCGGGCTGAGGGCGCATACCTTTATGCGTATCTACCATATTGGCCACCTCCCTCCTTTATGTTACCGTCAGTTGATAAACGGCATCTTCGTGATAGAGAACAGGAAGCCCCTTATCCTCGACTCGCAAGAATAAGCCATCGGGATCTTCTACGGTCCAACGGCTTGCTTGCTGTCCCCACCTTCTTTCGAGTAAATGCGGTGCTCGCATAAACTCGGCGATTGCCTCTCCGTCCACCTGGCCGGCCCACATGGTAAATTTGTCGGTGGGGATGAACTTCTTGGTCATGTAGACATAATCCGATGATTTTTTATAGGAACTCGAAAGCGTACCCGTCGCGGTCAATGTGCCAGCGTCAGTATCGATCGCTGTAATGGTAAGAGTCTCAGTTGTCTTGGCTGAAACATCGAGCACCGTAAGGGTTGCGCCGGTTTCGAAATCGGTCGTTTGGTCCACATAAACGGTATGAGGGCCAGCACCGGATGACAGCGCAGTTGTGAGCCACGCTCTTATCTGGTAGGCCTCATCATACAGGTGCATATTGCCGATCCCTAACAGGGAACCCAGGACGCGAGTAGGATTAGCGAACAAATCCCCATCGCCAAACGCTGATTTTTGCAAAAGCGTTTGAATCGACGGATCGAAGATCATATGCTTTAAGACCTCCGAAGTGAAAATAGAATCGGTTAAAGCCCCGGCGTTGGCATTTTGCACCACAAGCTTGGCGTCAAAAATATCGCCCTGGATGTCACGACTGGTACCGGCATCCCATTTGGCATTTGCGGACAAACTTACCTTGTTGGCATCCGGAATGCCATAATCGATGGTAATATACTTTTCGTTCTTATCCCGGTAGGTAAAGCCGTCATTGCAGAGCATTTGCGCAACCATCCACTCTTTTCGGCGGAAAGACCGGTTGCTTTGGTTCATGGTTTGCTTTGCAAGCGTCAACGAAGCACGCTGATATTGACGATCCGTTCCCACCCGCCTAATGTTATTCAAGAAAGACGATCCGAAAAAGGTTCGTTCTTTCCAAAATGCGGCCGCGTTCGAATTAACCGCCACGCCCGGAACTGAAACATGCGGAGCTTCGGCATCCTCGCTAGCAAACGGCGTCAACCCGCGACTTCCGATCTGGGATTCCCATTCAATGGTGTCGGAATCATAATCGACATTTTTGAACATGTTGCTCAGAAGCAGATTGGGTGGCGTCAGGAATTTTGTTACCAGTTTGTTTAATACCGTCAATCTTAATGCCGGTATATCGCTAATTGAGATAGTCATTACTTTTCACCTCCTCTCTATATAATCAGGTATTTACCGTCCACTTTTGCACTGAGATCGGTTAAAACGTCTGCGTTGTAATTGTAAAGGCTGTCCACATAGAGCATGGCGTTACTAAGAACTATAACACCTTGCCCGCCCTTGGCATGTTCACCCACGCCGGTATCAACGGAGCCCTTTAAAACACCCTGGGCCTTGACATACGGGGAGCCGGTCGCTGACTGAATGGTAATTGCGGCACCCTTGGCCAGAGTTTCGGAATCGAAAGCGCTGCCCACTGTAATGGCTGCAATGTGGGAATATGTGGTCCGATCGATTGCCGAAATTGCACCAAGGTCTTGATTTCCTTGGTCGTCATCCGAAGATGTTAAATGATCGGACACTGCAAACTTGTAGCTATCTTCCAGCGTTACCTGAGCCTCGGTTCCAGCTGAAGGTGCAGCTGTCAGATAGGCAAGCCCCGGAACATTATCAAGACCCGCGCCCATACCAACAGTATCAAACGGAACGTAGGGAACGTAATTACCCAGACGGCCAGCAGCGGCCTCGGTGATAATTCCCATGATGGACCCGGCTTTTACAACTCCATAGCCGGCCGGGATGGTAATGGGCTTGGCAAAAGCCCTGTTGGGATCACTATAGAATAACCGTTTCAGGTCTTCTTGACCCCCCCTAAACTGATATGGTGTATCTCCTAATGGGGACATCTAACTTCACCTCCTCTCTATTTAGATTCGGGTTGCGGAGCGCCTGACAGGCCAAAGAGATTATCAACCTCTTTGTCGTCGGCCTCCATTTGCTTTTTCTTGGTTTCAGTTTCGGAATCATCAACACCTTTAATGCTCGATCCCGATCCGAGAACTGTTACCGTGGCGCCTCGCGCGTCCCAATCTTTAATTTCCGCATCGATCGCATCGGCGAAGGCCTGGGTGTCCAGCACGCCATCCTTGACAAACTTATCATGGGACACCATTTTCCGCACCTTGTCATGGATCCGATCAGAAAGATCGCTTTCGGCCAACTTTGCATCCCAGATTCGGGCCGCTTGGGCCTTAAGATCCCTTTCATCACGAATGGCGTCTTTCTTTTCCAGCTTTTTCATTCTTTCGCTCTGCTCGGTGCCTTTGGTCTCCAGCTTTTCGCGTTCAGCTTTGAAACCTTCCTCCAAAGTCACTTTCTCTGCATCGAACTTCGCCTGCAGATCCTTTGAAACGCTGGCGGTGACAGCCGTGGTTACCTCGGACGTGATTTCCGTAAGCAATTCGGGGTGTTTGGCTTTTAACTCGGATAATTTCATTGTTTCACCTCCTTCCAAATCAATATTATGGGAAAAAGCTTTTGGCGTAATTGTTTTTCCCTCAATTAAGTCCCTCGTTGCAGAAATGGCTCCTTCAAAAGTGCCGATATAATCTGCAAGAAAAACATCAACGGCTTCTTGACCGATAAAGTCTTGACCCTGGGCCATCTGTTTATCGACAAATTTTGCATCTTTTCCTCTGTTGCGGGCGATGGTCTCAACGAATATAGCATACATATAATCCAATTTGCCTTGGATGGTATCTATAGAAAATTTGGAGAGGGGCTCAACATCATTCCCAACGGCCTTATACTTTCCGGCAAATAAGATTGTTCTTTTTACGCCTTCTTTTTTATCCGCCTTTGAAAATTCAACATGCCCAGTCAATATGCCGATACTCCCGGCAATCGCTGTTTTATCGATCATTATTTTATCGGCCGCACTTCCAAGCCAATAGGCAGACGATGCCATTGCTCCATTTGAAAAAGCTACAATCGGCTTCCCGCCGCGTGCGTCGAATATTTCCTTGGATAACGAATCAATTCCGGCAATGACACCCCCCGGACTATCGATATTTAAAAGAATTCCATCGACATCAGTGCTGGCCATGGCCTCACGAAAGGCCCCCCGGATAAAATCAACCGACGTTCCGCCAAAGAGAAATGACAAAAACCCGCCGCTTCGTTTCATTATGGGCCCGGATATGGGGATTACCGCCACGGAAGAGCTGGATGATACCTGGGGCCCAGCCACATAGATACTTCCGTCTTTAATGGAAGCTTCAAAGCTCTTGACATCTTTAATTCCAATTTTTTCCACCTGTGCAAGCATGCTGTCATAAGCATCTCTCTGAATCGCCCAGGGATTATTTTTCATGAATTCTTGAATATCCATCTTTTATTCCTCCGTGTTGGCCGGTTTTTTCGGAGTCGGCCGTTTTGGTTCCGCTTCGGCCTGCTCCTGGAGTGATTCTTGGTCTATCCCAAGCACCAATTTCGGATAGCGCTCTTCTTCGGTGGCGCTTTTCAACCTTAACCGGCCGTATCCACTAAAGCCGATCCTGCGAGCGACTTCACTGTGTGGAATCCCAAGATTATCGGATACATTGCCATGTTTTACGCCAAGCAAGCCCTTTGCTCTGGCTTCAAAATCTATCATTTCGCTTACCGGATATGAAACATCGATTAATTTTTCCGGCCGGTACGCTCTTTCCTTGAAAACCGCCTTTTGATTCTTATCCCACTTATACGCCTCTCTGACTTTAAAAGAAAACGGGAATTTGCCCATGCTGGCCTTCAGGAAGAAGATGCCACCCCAAAAATCATGGATCAAAAACCGATGCCAATAGGCGATTTCATCTGAAATCCGATCGCTCATGGGCCCCCGGGAAGCCTTGATAGAGGCATACGTTCCTTTGGCCTGCCCCGTGGTCACATCTTCGGGTTCATTCAACCCGGATGTCGCCATGTGTAAAATATCCGTGTCTTGCTCACTTATGGATGTTAATTGCGGGCTTATGGCCTGAATTTCCATTCCGGGCGGTAAAACAAGCGTTGACCCGGGCGTCTTTTTGACCATAATGCCGGTCTTTTCCCTATCTGCGTCGCTCATTTTCATCCAAGTTTTAAATGCTCGAGCATCGGTTATCTTAACCACCCACACATAGGCCCCGGATGATTTTTTGTGATCGATTTCGTATTTCTTTAAATTCTCATAGTGGTTAAGCCACTCAATGGTTGTTCTTAAATATGCGATTGCCCTTGTGGTGATCAGGCCTTTGTCGATGGAGACAATAAATCGCCGATAACCACCGAATTTCTTATAAATCGCTTTTCTGCTTCTGGATCCCTGCTGTTTCGATCTATCGTAATCCTTATCCGCGGCCGCCACTTCTATCAATTCCGGATAACGCGCAATAAAAATACTGGGAATTTGCTCTGCGTCAGCTCCGGTGCCGATAAGATAAAAAAGCGGCATATTAGTTTTTTTAGGGTGAAAAATAATTCCGTTATTGTCTTCCCCCCCGGTAACACTGGCAGGATCATAAAAATCAACTTCGACAAACCCGTCTGTGTGTGCGGTAAGAGGTAAGAATAATTCACCTTCGACATTAAACCGGCCGACATATTTTGGCATATAGGTATAAAGCCTGTTCCTGGGATCTTCTTCGACTTGTTCTATGGCTTCCTGTATTTCCAGAATTTCAGAGGTTGTTTCAAAGCCCCATCCGGCAAGACGGCCCATTGTGCCACGAACAGAAGTGTTTATTTGGGGGTTTTTGTGGAATTTATCCCAACACTCTTCCTGAAGGATCTCCCGAACAGCGCCGATTTCATCCTTTACGGTTGCCCGTTCAGGTGTAAAGCCATCGGGATCTTTGCGGCCGCCATCTTCCGGGTCAAATTGCCACGGCATTGAAAATTGGAACTTTTCCAACACCTCATTTGGCATATCTTCAATATATTGGGATACTTCTTCGGTATTCATAGATTATTTCATGATGTTATCCATGTTCGATTTGAACAAAATTTTCTAATTAACGAAAGAAAAAAATTGTATTGTCAAGAAAAAAGTGAATAAGGCTTTAGTTTAATGGATTATTAATGAAAAAATAAGTACGCATGAAAAAAACCATCCAATCATAATTGAAAAATAAATAACAAGTGGTTTCATCAATTATAATCCCCCACCAGCCCCTGTTGCTCCTGAAACATCCCGAAAAAAGCTTTCCCGGACCGTTGCCTGAAATCATCAGATGTCAGCATCCGGCCGCCGTATATCATCCAGGCTAAACTATAAATAGAGTCATCCTGCACCCCGTACCGGCTTTTCTTTTCCGGGGATCCGAATTTTTTAGCATCAATGTCATGGTTAAACATTACCATTTCTTCATCCACGATATCAGGCCCCTTTGAACCCTCGATATTACATCTTGGGCTTTTAAACCGGCCGGTATTAACAATTACATAAAGCTCCGTAAATGCAGATAGTTGCTTGGCATATGTCGGATAAATAATTTCGCACTTAATCTCATCCAGCTCTTGGGCCCAGCTCTCCAAATCCCAGGCACCCCATCTTTCAGAGCAAAGTACATCAAGTCCATCAAACTCTTCATTCACAATTCGAATTTGTTCTTTAACCTCTTCGATAGAACTATTTTGTAAATACGCAATGTGCAACATCAGGTAAATGTAATTTGGGAGTTCAATTG
>SDBS01006728.1_pt1 | contig 11172 bp, 9 predicted proteins | sample 2277091 | NCBI WGS metagenome assembly SDBS01 (sample SAMN10404972, study PRJNA504765) | marine sediment metagenome | isolation source: marine sediment core GS10_PC15, 163 cmbsf | place: Arctic Ocean: Southern Knipovich Ridge | collected 2010 | reverse complement strand
AGCGCAAGAACTATAGCATTTAATGGTGTAAAATGCGAATGAGGTGTTTAGGATTGTAAATGCTTGTCTTTCAAGAGGATAGATAGTTATTCTTAGTGGTCCCATTTCCGCCTGACAAGCACATCGGGTGTTGTCGGCTTTGGCTTACACATTTTGAAAGATAAAATCTGCTTGCTAATGTCCAGTCTCGGTGGTATTATCTGGCAAAATTGTCTCTTGTCAGAAGCATTGCTGTTTTATCGCCCCGGCCAAAGCCGAATCACTCGAAGCAATGGTCCTAATGATCATCATGGCAAATATAACAGAGAAAAAACCCTATTGTATCTCGGTATATAAATTGATTCCTCAATAAACACAGCCTGACCTAAGCAATCATTTTTCTCTGACCAAGCAGAAATGTCAACCTTCTGTGAACGTCTACCACATGTTACGGTATTATTAAAGAGTTCTCCGGCAACAGTATTCTCGCCCAACTTTTGTCCCGCTGAAATCCAAAAACAAGATTGGAAATCTGAACTACCTTGCCACCACTTTACTATGCCAGCTTCAGAACAGACAATGGCACAATAATCCTTATTGAGCTCTACGTATCTGATAGCGGTAGCTGTTAAGGACGCACAAAAATAGCCCGCCAACTTACTTAAAGTATCTAAGGACATGGGTAAACCATCTATTTTTTCTTCGAATAGCTTTGTCGGCATTAACAGGCTAGCCGCAAAATAATTTGCTTCTATCTCCTCTGGGCTACCTTTGTACTTGACAATAAAGTCATTTTCTGTACAAACAAATATCTGGGAGATATCTTTATGTAATTCCCAGTGCCCTAACTCATGTGCGATCGCAAATCGCTTTCTTCCTTTCTCCGGAATATCTTCTCGAACACGGACAAATCCATGGTTGTCCTTTCTAACTAAACGGGCATCCATTTTCTGTAATGGCCCTTCTGTAATTAGTACACCTCTTGCATAAGCAATATCCTCTAAACACAACTCGTTTGGCTTAGATATACCGTATATATCCCAAAGATGTTCGGCCTCCCATTGGGCCGCACGTATTCGATAAGATTCATTCTTCATCAAAGCTTTTTCCCAATTCCTCAAGGTGCAGAATGTCCTCAGCCAATGATTTCAAATCTTTATCTGAAGTCTCTTCTAATTTCCGGCAATACATAGCTTGTTTAGAGCCAGTTAAGTATTGCATGATCCATTGCCTAATATCTTCACGACTACCTGAAATGGTAGAACTCATGCCTTTGACCATCTCAAGCATATTCAACCTCTTTTGTTTGGCATTAACAAGAGATTTCTGAGCATGTTTCCTTTCATTAGCCTTAGTGAGTGCAAAGCGGATTTTATCCATCGCTGGCCTAGTATCAATTTTTAGTTTTTGCAATTCAGCTTGAATCTCTTCATCCGTCATATTATTTTCATCTAGATAAATAAAGTTAAATAGCTTGTCGCACAAAACACCATCTATATTTTCAAATTTATCTTTCATCGTTGGTACTCCAACTTATTTATACTTTTTCAGTTCCTTATCAACCTCTCTCCGAAGTCTTTTTTGGGCATTATTGACTTCTTTTACACCTACTTCAAGATACTCTGCCATTTCAGATGGCTTATCGATACCAGCATCCAAGCAGTCTAACATGCCACACACGACCTCATCTTGTACAAACGTTTCTTGAAGAATAGACTTTATTTTTTCTACCAAGTCTTTCTTGATGCATATTTCCAAAGGCTCGGCCTCTCTGCCTTCTGGCTCAATCTCTTCGATTTCTCCTTCATCAGTCACAATGAATGGAATAGACTTTATTTTTTCAGCCTCTTTTGAGTCTATTAAGTGAGAAATAATACTATTCACACATCTCTTCAAGAAATAATAAAAATCTGGACATTTCTTTTCATCATAGGTTCGTCTACCCTCTATTGTTCGAGTTATAGCCTCTGTAGCAACATCTTCGGGGCCTTGGCCTTGGGGAGAGCGATATCGCCCGTTGCTAAACCAGCCCAATCTCATATATTGCCGTTGTGCATGAACCGTCAAACGGTTGAGAAGCCTTTGCCAATCCTGCTCTGTAAGTTTAGGTAAACCCGTCATTTAAAAACCTTTTTCCGATATCGAAAATGCATTCTGCAGTAGCATTCTATGTATATATGCCGGGAAAAACAAAAATTTTTCCATGTTCACGGCAAAAAAAGCATTTTTGTCGGCAATTAGTAGTAGAAAGTCATTGAAGAGGATTTTTTATATGTCCAACTGGCTTCCGAAGTGTGTTTTATGTAAATATTGATAATTTTAAAAAAAGGAGTTCAGAAATGGCAAGACGACAAGGATATCCGCTTTACGGGGCAAGGTACTGCGCAAATACCAGTCCAAGTAAAAAAGAGGTTCATGATTTAGACAATGAAAAGGCCCAGTGTCAGATCAATGAAATAATAGCTGCTGGACATGCAAAGCCTTATCAATCCCTTGCTGAAGCTCACAATGATGGTTATGATAATTGTCACTGGTGTATTGGCGGTTCAACTCGCTAAAAGACATTTATGATTTTAGCGATTGTTTGAAGAATAGAAACAAACACAGAATGTTGTTGTGTTCTTATAAACAGCAAGGCAGATGGATTGTTTTTAGTTAAACATGAATTGTTAACATTTTAGAAAGGAGCCTATTATGGCTGGTAAATCACATCATGTAGTACCCAATCCAGATGGTGGATGGGATGTCAAAAAGGGTGGAGCAGAGCGAGCTTCTGGGCATTTTGATCGCAAGTCTGATGCTGTTGATAGTGGCAGAGAAATAAGTAAAAATCAAGGAACAGAATTCTATATTCACGGTAAAAACGGACAAATCCAGCAGAAAGACAGCCACGGCAATGATCCGTTTCCACCAAGAGGATAAAAATTGAAAGGATAAATATTTATGGCGAGAGACTGGGAAAGCGTTTTCAGAAACTGGGCATCGCCTCCAGGTAAGACCGAGCAGGAACGCTGTGAGAATGCGGAAAGAGCTATCAAGAACGCTATCGCAAGAAGTCCACAGCTTAACCAGAGAAATATCAAAGTATTTACTCAAGGGTCCTACCGTAATAACACAAACGTACGACAAGACAGCGATGTTGATATTGGGATTTTATGCGATGAGTCTTTTTTTGTCGATTACCCCAAAGGTTATAGTGATAGCAATTTTGGTAATAGAGATGGAACTTATCATTATTCCCAATTTAAAAACGAAATTGGTCAGGCCCTTGTTGACTATTTTGGTGCACCAGCAGTCAGTCGAGGGAATAAAGCGTTTGATATCAAGAAAAATTCTTATCATGTAGATGCAGATGTCGCTCCAGTTTTTGAACACCGAAGATATTCCACTGATGGAAGTTTCTCAGAAGGTGTCGAATTAATACCAGATAATGGTGGCAGAATAATCAATTGGCCTGAGCAGCATTTTAATAATGGCGTTTCCAAAAACAATAAAACTGGCAGACGGTACAAAGCAATGGTAAGGATATTAAAGAAACTCTGCAACGAAATGACCGATAATGGAATTTCTGTGGCGCAGCCGATTCCCGGTTTTTTAAATGAATGTCTTGTGTGGAATGTGCCGGACAATCTTCTTGGAAATAGCTCATATGTAAACGATGTCAGGAACTGTCTGGCACATCTTTTTAACAATACTAGGTCTGATGAAAAATGCTCAGAATGGGGTGAAGTTAGTGAATTAAAATATCTTTTCCGTGTGCTTCAAAAATGGACGCGGCAGCAGGCACACTCGTTTATTTCTGCGGCATGGGATTATATAGGATTTGAATAAAATGCTGAAAAATATAAATATCAAACTTTATGTATGGATATTGCTTGTCTTCTCTTTTGTTTTATGGCTTTTAGTGGCAGGTATCAAAGGAATTGAATGGTCAAATATTTTAGACCACATCAAAATAATCCCTTGGATTGTAACTGGCGATACAATTTTAATTGGCTGGTTCATCAAATGGGGCTGGAGAATAAAATGCTTAAAAGGCTGGCTTGTTCTTATTCCCGATTTAAATGGCACATGGGAAGGAATTATTCAGACCAATTGGGAAAACCCTGAAATAGGTGAAATACCAGGGCCAATACCAGCTATTTTAACTATCAAGCAAACATTTGCACATATCAGTTGTATAATGAGGACTGCTGAAATGACCAGCTACAGTTTTGCCGAAGAGGTTAAACTTGATAAAGACCGACAAATAAAGCAGCTTGTTTACACTTATTCAAGTAAGCCATTGCTTTCTGTTGCTGACAGGAGTGCTCCGCATGATGGTACAATAACTTTTGACATCATCGACGATCCTGTCCAAAAACTAAAAGGTCAATATTGGACTGCTAGGAAATCAACAGGAGAAATTACTTTGACATTCCGTGAGGAAAAACTGCTGGATGAAATGCCGGATGGCTTAGGGGATCACCCTTTATCCAAATAATAGCAAGCATTATCTTACGAATGATGTTGTTAGTGACATCTGAGGATGGGCGGGATGATTCGGCCAGTACAGTTGATATAGCGATGATACTGGTCGCCGAAGTGCTTGAGCATTATTTCTAATGACGTGCTGCTGTCGGCGCTTTACTGTTGTTTATTGATACGGGGTTGAGCTGAAAAATGATTCTGGATTTTGTTTCCAGGGGTTCATAGCGGGGGAGGGTTTAATGAATGTCGGAGTTGTCGGTTTACAGGAGCCGCGAATTTCTGTAACTCTTTACACATCCAACACAAAACCATTGTGGTGTCGACAGACCAAACGTGATTAGGGTACCAGGCAGATCATTTTTCCCGTAAAGTCATGTCCGTGACTCCACTGGAAGGTCCCAATGCGGGATGAATCAATAACGCATTGGAAAGTGCCATTCAAGAACATGGAGCACCAAAACATATTATCTCAGATCAGGCCCATGTCTTCACCGGGGGCGTTTTTACAGAGCTATTGGGCCAATGGAATGTGAAGCCACGCTTTGGAGCTATAGGAAAACATGGTTCCATCTCTGTTACGGAAAGAGTCATCAAAACCCTTAAATACGAATGGTTAGGAGCCTTTCGGGGTATCGGCCTATTGAGAATATTGCGAACAGTAGAGGCTGAGATAAAGATGTTCAGCATCGCCAGCTGGTTTGCAATCCGAATCCGACCCCAGCTGACGTTAGACTTTGTTATTTCCCATACAAGAGATGCTATTTCCATGGGTGTTTTATTCGCAGGACTGCTGGACTGCTGTTGATCTTCGATCTTATGCAGCCACCGGTAGAGAGTAGATCTAGCGATGCCAAAATACTCAGTTACCCTGCGCCTTGGTATCTGGAATGTTTCCATTTGCCAGAGGATGAAAAGCTTTTCGCGAAGGGTGTATCGAGGGTTCTTCTGTTTCTTCTTGAACCCTTTTTGAAGGATTGATACCTGCATTTTTAGCTGGTCAACCATGTCTCTGAGAAAAAGGATTTCCTTGTCTTTTTCATTGATGTCCATGGTGGCAAGACGTCTCAAACTGCGTTTCCGAGCCCTTCCTGTGAATCGGGCAGCAATTAAGGCTGCTTTGATGATCAGCGATACAGCAAAGTTGATGATGTCGAGGTTCTTGTTCATGATGCCTGTTTTAATGTTCCTCTAAGGTATATAGAAAGCCAATTTGAGACAGAGATTATAGCAGAAAGTGGGTAAAATGGCGAGCGAGGAGCCCAAGGATGTAAATATCTATTTTATAAAAGGTTAGACTAAATGTCACGTGGTACTATTGGCCCTTGACAAGCGCATCGAGTCCGAATAAATGTTGATTTTTTGAGAAAATTCCATTTAACACTCTTCTGCCTTTCAATTCCATCAAAATATAATTTATATTTTGGGAGATTAACGAACTTGGCGATGCGCCGTTTTACGTGATTCAGAGGCCCCTAAAAACAGCTATGATCACACATACGAACAGCCTCCGCCCCGTTTCCGCTCCGCACTATGAGCAGACTCCGCAATCTTCTTGCGGCAATGCTTCAGATTGGTGAGAGAAGAGGATTCCCGCGAAGGCATGAAGCCACAGAGGACGGAGCGAGTTATTCATGGTTTCCCTTTGTGGCTTTCCGGCTTCGTGTGAGGGTATTATTCTTTGGATTCTCCATCGTCGCCCTTGATCTCTTCGAATTTGGCCACGATCGGGGCCAGCAGCTTTATGTCGGGGGTCTCGCCGGCCTCCTTCGCTTGTGTCACATAGCCCGATACGAGCATCGCCATCAACTGTGCAAATACCTTAGGCAGTTTCCAGAAGGCCGGCGAGAGCGTGTGCACCCCTTCGCCAAACACATCGACAGCCTCGCGCAGTCGCGCTTTCGCCGCAAGGCACGTTCCCAATACTCCCAAGGACCTCGCCAGATCGGGCAAGAAGGTGTCGGGCTGATCCTTGGCTAGTCGCCTGTGAATGTCGACAGACTCCTGTGCGATCTGCAACGCCCTTTCTCTACGACCGAGGTAATTTAGTCTTTCGGCGAGCGTGCTCAGACTCACCGCTAGGTTGGGTAAGAAGGCGCCCGGCCAGTCTGCGGCCAATCGCCTGTAAATATCGAGGGCCTCCTGCGCGCCCTCTAGCGCCTCTTCTCGTCGACCGAGATCATCGAGCATATCGCTGAGGCTGTTCAGACTCACAGCCAACTCAGGCAAGATGGCGTTGGGGCGATCCTTAGCTAATTGCCTGTAGATATCGACCGCGTTCTGTACGGCGTGCAAGGCCTCCTCCGATCGACTCAATGCCCTAAGCCTGTTGCCGAGGTTGTTCAGACTCATCGCCAGGTTGGGCAGAAAGGCGTCGGGCCGGTCCTTTGCTAGACGCCTGTAAGTATCGAGGACCTCCTTGGCTGCCTGCAAGGCCTTTTCCCGCTGACCAAGGCCACTCAGCGTGATGCCAAGGGTGTTCAGACTCGTCGCCAAGTTGGGCAAGAAGGCGTCAGGCCAGTTCTTGGCCAATCGCCTGTAAACACCGACAGCCTCCTGTGCGGCGGGCAACGCCTCTTCCAGGCGACCAAGGTCACTGAGGATGACGCCAAGGGTGTTGAGACTTATCGCCAAGTCGGGCAGAAAGGCGTCGGGCCGGTTGTTGGCCAATCGTCTTCGGATATCGACGGCCTCCTGTGCGACCTGCAAGGTCTCTTCCCGGCGGCCAAGGTCACGGAGTCTGCTGCAGAGGTTACCCAGACTAGCAGCTAGTTCGGGCAAGAAGGCGTCGGGCCGGTCCTTGGCTAATCGCCTATAGATGTCGAGTGCTTCCTGAGCCACCTGCAAGGCCTTTTCCCGCCGACCGAGGTCACCGAGCAAGATGCCGAGGTTGTGCACGCTCATCGCCAGTTCGGGCAAGAAGGCGTCGGGCCGGTCCTTGGCTAATCGTCTTTGGATATCGACGGCCTCCTGTGTGGCCTGCAAGGCCTCTTTGGGCCGACCGAGTTGACTGAGACTGCTGCCGAGGTTGTTCAGACTCATCGACAGGTCGGGCAGAAAGGCGTCGGGCCGGTCGTTGGCCAATCGTCTTCGGATATCAATGGCTTCGCGATCAGCCTGCAAGGCCTCTTCACGCTGACCGAGGTCCGTGTGCCTGACGCCGATGTCGCTCAGACTCGTCGCCACGTTGGGCAGAAAGGCGTCGGGGCGATCCTTAGCTAATTGCCTATAGATGTCGAGTGCTTCCTGAGTCACCTGCAAGGCCTCTTCCCGCCGACCAAGGTCACTGAGCCTGGCGCCCAATTTGCTGAGCAGCCCGGCAAGATCGGTCAGGTTCTCCTGCATTTCTTCATGCGTTCGGACGAATTCCAGAGTTCGGCGAACCGTCCACAGCGCTACTTCCCGCAGAGACACCGTCCGCAAGGGCACTAGCGGAAAGAACTCAACCGCCTGGTCTAGAGTCCCCTCGCGTTCGAGGGCGCGCGCCAGGATGAGACCCAGCGGCGAGAAGGCTGTGCGCGAGGCGAGGCCCAGGGCCGCCAGGAAGGCGGGCCGAGCCCGGTTGGGAATATCTGCCTCAAGAACTCCCGCCAACCAAGGTTCTGCGATGCTCGGATTTTGCAGGGAGACTCGGCCCAGCACCACGAACCCGTTCCGCAAAGTCATCTCATCTGTGTCGGTGAAGACGTCGTCCAGGAACGCCTGGGGCGCGTTCTCAGGATCGGTCAGGACCGACCAGACGAGGGCCTCGCCCAATAGGTCCGGCTCCAGGCCGCCCATGTAGCGGTCTTGAGCTGCTTGTCCACGCCCGGGGTACAGGGACCGCAGGAAAGGCACCAGATGCTGATAGCACGAAGTGGGGCCTCCGACGCGTTGACTCAACGCCTCCGCCGCCTCACGGGACGGCGCGCCACCCAGCAAAGTGACAGCCGCAACGAGCCGTCCGCAACGCCTATCGAAGTCGGCCGCCTCAAAATCATCCTCGCCGAATTGCTCCTGGTAGCGCTTCGCCCAGAAGTGCCTCTCGTGAACCGCGATCTCGCCGACCAAGGATTCCGCCTTTGTACCGAGCCGCTCGACCGCGGCCAGCGCGGACATGTGCAGGTACAGGATGCGTCCGAAGCGCTGGTCTTCAAGGTCTATAAGGTCAGGCGGGGTAGATTTCTCCAGTTGGGCCGTAAAGACGTCCCGCGCGTGCTTCCAGATGCGCGTGCGCAAAGGCCCCTCCACGGCGATAGGTGTGATCGGGACCGGTTCGGCCTGCACTAGCAGGTGACGCACTGCCTCATCGCGTTGGAGCAGCGATTGCCACCAATCCCCCACATGCCGCGCCAGCAGGGCGATCCGCAGACGTTCCCTCTGTTCGGCCGACCGCGCAGCGATCCGTTTGACGAACTCGTGCAACGCGGTTCGACACTCGGCGTAGTCCAGAACCACGAGGGTAGGCTTGTCCGTGTGCAGGATGCTCTCGACCTGGTCGTCGTCCACTCGTTCCGGCAAGAAGCCGGCATACCAGCCCTGCTTTCGCAACCGCTTGGCCCATTCGATGAAGAGCCTCGTTTTGCCAGTGCCACCCGACCCGTGGAATAGGCGCACGCTCGTGGTGACCTCGTCATTTTCGCACCATGCCATCAAATCCGCCAGCTCCGCCGTACGGGCCTCCTCGAAGAAGGGAACCACTTCGTAGCGGGCATTGAGCAACATGGCGGGGTTGGTGGCCTTCGGCGGCTCGCGGATGTTGGAGAGCAGGAAATCGTGGAGTGCTCTCTGGGCGGTTGGCTCCAAGTGCCGTCTGAGGAATCCGATCAACACCTCCGCCGCAGCACGAGCGGCAAAAGCACGAAAGCCGTAGTTCCGTTCGGGCTCGGCATAGTCCATGACTCCCTTGGCTACGATCATATAAGGAACATCCTGCACATGGGCAACCATGCCCACCGCCGAAGCCTCCATATCCAGGCCGACGACTAAGCGTTCGGTCTTTCGAAGGCGCTCCCAGATGTCCGCGGACCGTACAAGGCTGCTACCCGTGCCGAGAGGTCCGACGACTGTTCGCCAAGCATCCTGTTTCGGCAACTGGTCTCCGTGCTTGAAGAGAACATCCTGAATATAACTCCTCCCCGCGTCCGTGAGTGTGGGATTCCCGTCCTTCAATACGATGAATCCCTTACCCATGAGTTGCTGGAACACCGGGGTCCAATCCGAGCAGAGGATATCCCGATCCGCTGCTTTCAGTGGGTTCTGTCCCCGATGAAGCTCGGCCAGCACCCAGTCGACCTGCATTGGCCGGGATCGGGGACGCATGGAGAGCCATACGGTGTCCGCAGGGACGCGGTATTGTTGTGCGAGTTGTCTCCATTGTGGCCTAAAAGGATAGGTCGTGATGTCGGGATAGAAGACCGTTTTTCCACCGGGCGTTGTCCCCTCCTCCCCGACATCGTAGCGGTAGACGCGGTCCGCGATGATCACATCGCCCAGATTGGCCCACCCCGGTCGTCCAGCACACACGCCGCACATAGCCAGACACTGAGGTTTATAGGCATCGGTCAGCCGGCCAGCCGCGTTGACTGCCGCATCCGTGCCCATATCGGATGCTCGGGTCATGGCCACGCGCAGGGGGCGACCGGACCCGGTCTCGTATTGGCGGAACCAGACCTTGAAACCGTAACCTTCGGGGCCGTTTGTCTCTTCCCACGGGCCTAGGGCACCCTCATCGACCGCTTTGACGGCCGTGTCCTCGCCATCGGCTGCGGTGACGATCAGCACATCTACAGTCCTGTCCATTAGCTCTTCTCGCCTCAACGCTATATCTGGCCCTATCCTTCTCATCCCTCGAAGGCGACCGACGGCCGTCAGATCAGTACCGATTATACCCAGTTAACAGCCGAGTGTCAATGGGCTTTGAGATGAACTTCGTCGGTAATCAGCCACTGCTCCGAATCTCCCGCCTCAACTCATATCTCTCCTTACTGATCCTAACGCATAATCCCTCAACTCCGTCCCAAAGGTCTTTTCTATCATCTGAATCGTCTCAAACGCCTCAACATACACGTGGTTAAATAACCGGTAGAATCGCCACCTCACCCCCTGCCGCGTCATCCTAAAAGTCTTATGAATCTTCTCACTAGGTTTCTTCATAGCTCAGCGAAGTAGAATTGCGAAGTCGGCCCCATTCCCACCCTCCATTATAGCCAATCACCCACAGGCTGAATCCCAACGTCTGGGAAAAAGTCCGCTGAGTAGCGATCGCTTTGCTCGTACACGATACGGTACTTAATGGCTCAAGCACGACCTCAAGAAACTGCGATTTTGACCTGAAAAATGGGTCTGGATTTTATCTCCAGGGGTTCATATCGGGGGCGCGTTACGAACATACGACCTATCAGATCTTTATGTCGGGGTCTGCGTGGCCGACAATAGATAAGTCTCAGATGTGTAAAGAGTTACAGAAATTTGCGGCTCCTGTAAAGCTTAACCGCATCAGGGAGCTAACAACTACGGAGAAATGCTTCGTGGGCGGCGAGAATTTCGATGTGTATGAGTACCTCGGCAAGGCCTGGTCAATGATACCGGAAGGCAGAATCTACAACATCAAGCTGCGCTTCCTGCCGGAAGTGGCGTACGATGTTGTTGAAGTCCAATGGCACAGCACACAAAAGGTTGCTTTTGAGGATGACGGTTCTGCAATCATTGAGTTTCGCGTTGATGGGCTCAATGAGATAACCTGGT
>SDBS01006727.1_pt1 | contig 11172 bp, 11 predicted proteins | sample 2277091 | NCBI WGS metagenome assembly SDBS01 (sample SAMN10404972, study PRJNA504765) | marine sediment metagenome | isolation source: marine sediment core GS10_PC15, 163 cmbsf | place: Arctic Ocean: Southern Knipovich Ridge | collected 2010 | reverse complement strand
GCTTTTCAACTAATTTGAATTCGAATACGCTAGTATCCATTTTCCCCATATCTCAAAATAGGTTCAATATCAATCAAAAGTGGGACCCATTCGCTATCAATTACTGGGTCACCTTTCCAGTCCCTTTCGCGTGACATATACTGCATCGTTCGTTTATCTGGTAAACAGGCTAATGATAATCCAATGCTCATCAATTTCGTTCCTGATGTAATATCTGCTATGATTTTTTCCTCTTTGTGAGCAGAACTCCGAAAAATACGATCAACCAAATTCCAAAGACCAATATAGTCTGTTGGTGCTACACATAAATCTTCACCAAAATGGAATGTTATATTTTGATCGGGATGCAAGAATCGACACCAGTTTATTAAAATGGGGGGAACTAAGTTTGAGCCTTGTTCAGTTTCTGAATCCTGTGTTGTAATTAACCAACAATCTTTGAGAGTACCTGCATTAGCATGATATTCGATTGCTTCTAATGGTGGTTCAAGATTCGAGCCGTTTAGGAAGTTAAAATCTCCTCTATTAAGTTCATCGATTGTTGAAGATTTTATTCTTTCCAATCCTTCTGAGAATATGTTTCTGTCAGTATTTCTTCCAGGTCTAATTTTACTAACTGTGATAATTAAACCGACTTTTCCAACAGGTTCCTGTTGTCGCATTTCTATACCCACAAATTGTTCTTCTCTGGATTTCAAGTAATGGATGGTCCAAAAAACCAAAGCCAGAAAAATCAATAAAATAGCAAATAAACAATTTAATTGGATATCCAAGACCGAATAATTCGAAAGCCAAGAAGATAATATTTCTGTACTTAAGTTAAGAACAATCACCAATAATAACAATGAAACTATGAGCACGCCTGGAATTTTTGGCGTACCCAAAAGCAGCAGAACCAAATCAAAAAATGATATCGTCCTTTTTTCATTCATGGAAATTTCATAAAACCATATATGTTCGAATTATTTAGATTCTAACTCAAAATATTTGCTGTAATGTATAAAATTCCAGTTAATCCAGGAATGTATTCCTGGATATATTCATTTATATCCAAAAGAATAAAGCCTCAACTTGAACATCAAAAGTTTTTAAGCATTTAGTTTTATTTTTCATTTCTTTGATTACACTCAAACTCAAATGATATATCTGGAAGTTTAGAAAGAAACCTCCATAATAATATATTATCACTTCTCCAAAAATTTAAAATTGTTTCCCACGGAAACACAATCAGATACTCACTTCTTTATTAAACTAAAATGAGGTGAGGATTAATCATCCGGATTCAATTTTAGAATGGTTGGTTGTAAACTAGATGAACAATATTTGCATACCTTCGATAATCACCAGAAGTAGCTGATCCTCATTGTTTTTATTGCCATCCTATCGCCTTTGGTCAATTATCAGGTACCAACAATACTTGAACATCTTGCGCTTGATCTCTCCCTTTGTATTGACCTATCTGATACTCAACTACCTGCCCTTCAACAAGAGATCTTATGTTTCCCGCAACTTGATTTATGTGCACAAACATACGTGCTCCGCCTCGAGCTGGATTGACGAAACCGTAGCGACCATCCCCTCTTATATCCGTTACTGTGCCCCGATATCTTCCAATTGGTAGTATTTCCCCAAGTAGACGTCGCCTGATTTCCGTGTACGATTCAGTTTCAGGTAAGGGTTTAACATAAATCATCCTTCCATATCCGCTGGAAGTTTTTGCGCCAATCCCATCATTATCAAGTGCTTTTCCCAAGATATCAAAAGCTGTGTCAATCCATTCAGACGGGCCTGCCAATGCAATCAGGTATCTCCCGGTGGCACTAAGGAAAGGTATCGGAGTAGGATTATCCCAATCCGCTGGTGGTGGTGGATTGCTGCTCGCCTGGTAGTATTCAGGATGGTGTACGGTGATCACATCTGGCCACAATGCTTTACCTTTGTGACCACTACCAGGAACAAATAAGGCATCAAAAAAGGTCACATAGCCAGCGGAATTTTCATCCCCGAATAAGTTTTTATAAGCGCGTGTAGAATGACTCCATAAATCAGCATCCAGCCTGTTGTGAGCGTAATGAGCAGCCAAACCTTTAAGAGCACTGCCAGGGATGTATGGCGTTCCGTATGTCTGGTGTAAAGCGATCGAGGTTTCCAAAACCGATTCAGCTCCCAGGTTAACAGCCAATCTGCCTTGAACTCGGGCTTCTTCGAATTTTGCACCCATTTCTTCCAGTGATTTCTTCCATGACTCAAAAAAAGTTTCGTATATTTGCGGAGTTTTGATTTCCTCAGAAACCTCTCGGACCAACCTGGCTTGCGGAGTGGTCTCTGTCTCAGACAAATCGATATATTTATCCATCCATAACCCAGCATGAGTCGATTTACCAACTTTAACATCCTGCAATTCAAGGCGACGACTTTGAGTCATAGTTAATCTCCTTGGACCTCATCCGTTGGAACCACCTCCAAAACAGATTGAGCAAACCGCTTATACCACTTAAGCGCCAACATTGTTTTAAGAGTCAAGTAAGTGTATTCCTGCAGATCACTTTCTCTGCTCTTATCTAAGAAAGTTTTTTTATCGTTCTCCACAACAACTTGAGCCAAATGTTCTAGAAGTTTGTGATGTGGCGGCTGACCACGGCTGTCAACAAAGGATAAAGCCTGAACTAAACCAGCAGTCCGAACCAAAATCGGCAGCTTATGCGACATCGCACCATATTTATTTCTTTCAAGGCTCTCTTTGGGATGTTCGTCCCCAAATGCTTTTACCTGGATATATATTTTTGAGGCCAGCTCTTGTTCTAAAGTTTTCATGATTCGTTCTCCCCAATAAGATGGGCTTTACACAATCCACGCCCGATGGTTGCACTTCCGCCAAACTGTAAAGGACTAATTATCAAGTTGCGAATGGTCCTGAACACTTCACCGGTATCAATCCTTTTGGATGATGCGGCCACGACCAAACTGGCGAGAACCGTTTCAGTGGGTAGAGTTTCTTCATACCACAAGGCACCCCGCTCAACTGTTTTCTTATCTTCATGAAGTCGTATGCGGGCAGTTATTTCCGTAGCTGTCTCAAGCAGAAAACTGATAACATCATCAGAAACCACACATAGACGAACAGATAAGGATTGCTGCCATTCTTCATCCTCAGGGTAGAGTGCAGGAGCTAACCAGCGAGCCCAACTGGAGACCACAGATGAAGGTTTTGCAATGAGTGACAAGTCTTCCAGGATAACCTGATCATTCCCATTCAGTGACATGGTAATCGCACAATCCTCTTCGATAATCAAACAGGTTTTATCATCACCAGTGCTTGGAACTTGGGCATTTATCGAAACACCCTGCACATCTTCTGCATCACGCAGCAGGCGTCGCAGCAGTAGAGGAGAAGTTACCCAGGCAAACACGCCACGCAAGCTTCGAACGGGCAAAAGCAAGAGCCGCGCATCCGTGAAATTTACCGCACCAGCATGCGCATCAGGGTTATCAGTGTCCGGACCAAAGATTTTTGTCCGGGTATTTGCGTCATCACATGCATCTCTAAGCACTCCCTTCAGTGATGATCCTGGTAAATATGGTATGTTAGTAGCTTTTTCACGTGCGATAGGTAAATCTATGACTCCCACACCTTGACCGGTTCCCGCATGGAGCGGGGAAAGAGTTTGTACGAGCAAGAGTTTTGCATCCATTGATGTTCCTCCTTATTATGATTGTATAAAATTTAGAAACGCTTGTAGGATATCAGGCTCGCCATTTAGCGGTGGAATCTTATTAGCTTCCTTTTGTTCAATATCGCTATATACTTGAGGATCACCTGGGGCATCTTTAAGTTTTAGACCTCCGGGTGGAGTATATGGTTCATCATCGGGATCCATTTCTTCCCATTCAAGGATCGCGGCTAGACCAACAGCGCCATCCTCACAAGCTAGGGGGCGTAGAATCAGTGGGCTGGCAAGGCGGTTTAACCACCTATCATCATCTAGTTTTTTTCCTTGAAGGGTAACTGTATCAGGAATACTAGCATCATGGGGCATATGGAAGAGAATCGGTAAACCTAATTTTGCACGTGGAAATTTATGTACCAAAATATCTTCATTAACACCCTCCGGTAAATTCGGTGGTTTACCAAACAAGATTCTGATTTCATTCGCTTCTGGCCACTGACTCAAACCATATTCATTCCCATATCTTGCTTTTTCTTGTCTAAACTCTTGAAACAACCTAATAATTTGCTTCCAGGCAGCTACTCCATCGCCCTTGGTGGGTACAACCTTGAAGCGCAGGTTATGGTGCAAATATGGAACTCCTTTGGGAAATTTATCTGCAGCGATTACATATTTTCCTAATCCAGATTTTATATATTGTTCAATTTTATATTTGTTCGTTGGTATAATTTTTCGATCGTCGATATTTAAACATTGAAGAGCTCCAAATCCTCTTCGAACTCGAGCCCCGATACCGCCAAAAGTTTCCCACGCCCAAAACGCAGCTTCTATATCTTCGATATATTTTTTCGGAAACTGTAAATACAACAAAAATTGGATTTCTACTGCAATATTTTCAGATTTCCAGCCGACTCTTCTTTGCTCATCCTTATCTGGTAGAAGCGAAAAAGCAGCATAAGGAGCGATGTATATAGAAGGCTTTGTTCTCTTTTTGTCTCTTTCAAATACAACCTGAAAGGCTGGTTCGTATATAATTTTTTCCCTGGAATTTACTACTACTGAGATCGCAATCTCCGATGCATATTTTGTACTTCCCCAAACGCGATCTTCTTCCTTTTTCATTTCTTGAACAGATTTAAACTTTCCAATCCTCGTTGCCCTCCACCAGAATCGCAAATGGCCGCGCACTTCGGTGCCGCGGATAACGGTTACTGGATCAGCTTCCGCTGTAGTCACGCCTCCTCCATACAACGGGGTAATTAATTTATAGCGTCTGGTCTGGTTGATGTATTCCGGATTCTTCCGATGTTTTACTTCAGGTGGTGATTCAGCTGGTGGTTTTCGACTCATAACTGCACCTCCGTGTTGCGCAATTTGCTGTCCCAGTTTCCTAAAAGAGCCAGTCCAAATCCATCCCGACGATCCTGCTCATCGTCACTAATAGAATTCATCCATACTGCATCTACGAATTTTTTTATGTTTGTTTCATCACTGCCAAGTTTTAGGAAGTAAACACTTCCGGCAGGGACCAGACGGCGTGTGGGTTTTGGCTCTCCAAGTTCGTAATCCCAACCCGATATTGTCTGATAACGGTTCACAATCGCAGCTTCAATATGTACACTAAATTTTGAAATTATCCACTCAGGTAAAAATCCTGAGTAAAAACATGCTGGGGTTAACAAAATCAACCTGCAAGCACGCTCATCAATGATTTTACGTTTAATATCAGGGGGGAATTCTTCAAATGCTGTTTGCACCTCCCGCCACCTGGTTATCCGCCGCTCTCCACCTAGAAAGCCGATTCCTTTCCTAATATCAGCGTCGGTTTCTAACCACAAAGCCAGCTTTTTTGCCTCGCTGAGAACAGCGCGTGTCCCCTCATCTCGCTCAAGATATGTAAACTCCAGACCAGATGTTTGAAACAATGCGCCAGGTAAGGCTGCTTGCGTTTCAGGCGAAACGCTGACATGAGTCCTGCTCTCTTGGTGAAGACTAACTATCCCCAGGTTTTCGATTGTTACCGGTCCATCCTTGGGGGATGCCAACCAATCCCGATAAGGTTTCCAGCGCCAGTAACGTAGTGGTTTAGGAAGGGTTTTCTCTTTAATATTTTCGGAAAGCCCAACAATCTTAAGCTCATTTTCAAGATCAATCAGATCAGTTCTTATACCTTTTGTGTCGACCGGCGCTAACGAATACCGCAAGACCTGATTACCACTCTTGCTATTAAACAACAAGGCATCCGCGGGAGCAGGTAGCAACCAATCAACGATATCCTCCGTCTCATCTAATTCCACTAACAACGGCCGGCGGATGTACTTACCATACAACTCCGGAATTCGTTTTTTATCGAATTGACCGGTTGAAGTATCTGTGCCCTCCATTGTTCGCACAGCGCCTGCCAGAGTGGATGGATATGGGAAAGCTAAAGATTTCGCCCGGCTTCCAGGTGCAGCAGTAAAAGGTTTACCATCCCGAAAAATTAATGGGTCTCGAGGGGCAATCAACCAATGTGTCATGGGGAAACCTCCTGAGTTTTTTGCAATGGGATGCCAGCTAAGTCTTCAGCGCCGGCAAACATTTGTGCCACGATCATTTGCTGGGCAAGTTCGCCAGGATTAATACCGTCCTTTTCGAGCCACTTATGAAAAGATGCTTCAACCTCTTTCGAAATTTGCTGACCACTCCCAGACTCACGTTTACGTTTGACTATCCGCACAGCTTCATCAACAATTCCCTGGGATGGAATATCTGTTTGAAATAATATCCGGTGTAGTTCCTGGAATTCGTACGCTACGCCAGTACTGATTGCATCCTGACGAGTGAGATTAATTAATTGGTTTAAACGTTCATGCAATTCACCGAATTTACCATAGATCGATCTCTCTACTCCTCCCCTTTTGCTGAGTGTGATCCCAAGCGCATTTTTTCCTGGAACCTGTTTTGCTTTCCGCTCAGTATTCCGTGCAATTTCCAACACATCCGAAAGTGGGGTGAGATGATGGGCTATGACGATCCCAATTGACAGTGTGGGAGATATTTCCAGATCTTCATCTACAATTAAAAATTTTTCCATTTTCGTTTTGAACTGTTGCTCCAACTCTGATGCGCACTTCAAAACGGTATACAAAGGTAAATATGCCAGGATATCATCACCACCGGCGTATATGGAAACTCCTTGATGATTTTTAATTATGAATGGCACTTCCTTTGAAAATTCACTTAGATTGTGTGATAGCTCACGGTGGGTGGCAGGATTTTTTTGAGCGTCTATCGTTTTGCCCATATTATCGCCGTCTGCTATTATCAAAGTGTAATATGGGCTGGGACGAGACTCACCAGCATGTTTCTCGATTATTTCTGCGAGATTTTCACTTAAGAGCTTTTGATCTTGACTTGAAGGTATCCATTCAGCCAGTCTACTTTCGAAAAGAAGTGCACCATCCTGTTCACCAATATCCCAACCAGCTTCCTCAAAATTTTTTTTGATTTTTTCAAGCATTTCCCTATCTTGATCTGCTCCTTTTTCTCGCCTTACCCTCTCCAAAAATGGGAGTGCAGCTATATGAGAGGTGCTTGGAAAATCTGGAACGCTGCTGCGCGCTCCCATACGCTTCAGGAGATCAACACCAGAAAGGCGCTCTCCCTGCCGAGCTCCATAACGAAAATATAGTTGGTTTATCTTATTGGTCCGTTGCTCCTCGGAATCATTCCTATTAGGATATGCATCTTTGGGGATAACACACTCGCGGGCACCATCAAGGGAAGATTTTAGAACATTCTCCCCTATTATTTGTTTGAAGTTGCGCGTGTATTTTCGTGCAGCAAGAAGCGATTCAGCCTGATCTCTTATTACTGAATAACCATGATCCTTTTTGAAAGCAATATTTATCCAGAAGAATTCTGGTAAATCATCTACTTGATCTATTGCCAACTGAATGTTATAAGAAGAACTCCTGATCTCCCCAAAGGCATTTCTTCGAAGCTCTTGAAGGCGGTTGTTCATTGCATTTCGTACATTTTGTCCAAAATCATCTGAATACTCATCAAGCAGAGCGACGATCTTATTCGCAACGCTAAGGTCACTCTCAGGTAGGAGATCAGATATATATTTAGGAGCGGGGAATATCAGGCTATTTAGTCCGTGTGCCTCAGCAATAAAATGTGCTGCGGCTTTTGAAAGTTCGCTGAGCATCCATGAGCCATACCAAAGATCACGGCTGCGACGGGCGGTGGCAATAAAATCCTGAACTGGTCCAATCGCACAAATAAACAGATAATTCATATACATCCTCCTTTAGAGTGATCAAAACCAAAATCAATCACCGTTAACACTGAATGCCCAAGCAACAAAGAAAGAATTTCATAACTAAGGTAGCATCTTACAAAACCACTATATACATATAATATGTGCTGAAGTTTTCACATTAATAAAAAAAGAACCTGTTTAGGAGAATTCCTCCCACTAGCGACCAGAGGATGATCTGGCTTCCTTGGTTCCTATGATTGAAATAGGTCTATATTTCGGTCAATAAATGGTTCCTCTTCCCAGGACCAGCCTCCATTTAAATAACAAACCGGCTCTCGCAATTTATCAAATTCCACAAGAGCCACTGAAGCTTTTCTTTAAATGGGGATCACTTTTGTTCGATAGATCCCATAATTCGCTGCTTACCATCTCAGAAAGTAATATTTCCAGAGGAACCAACGGCCAATGTTCACCAGGTAAAAAGTGATATGCTATTAAACAATTTCTGTCTGGTAACAATGCGGGCAGCAAAGTTTGCACGCCCAATCCTCCTGGTTATTAATATTTCTCATTAGTACTTTATAACAATAATGTCCAAATGTCAAGTTTTTTTCTAATTGTTTTCCACATACCTTACAATCTTCTTCATCCAGTCGCATCCTTAAATTGTGACTATAAGACGTATCGCTTATATTTACACATTAGAATTCTAATAGTGTATGTCGTCAAAGCAATTGTGACACAAAAGAATGTATTGTAATGGAGACTTCCGACGCCACAGTTTGATTATACACTGGCAGGCATCAAGTTTTGCTGTCGTCGTAAGGCCATCGTTCTTCGCTTGATTTTCTCTCGTGTATTCCTGACCTCCTTTTCTTTTCCATAAAAAACGTGTGCAGGTGTCTCACATAAATGGCTTTCAAGTATTGATAACGAAATTTTAGTTGACAAAATATTTACCTATTTAGACCAACGCTTATAGGAGTCTGATTTGTTGAGGGTTGGGAGGTGGTGTAACATTAAAAAGCCCGTAGACTTTTCCTCGAAAACAGATTGCTTCAGCGGGTACTTGCCAATCTGTTCCTGATTTAAATGGGATTCTATCTTTACTCTTGATCAGATTGTCTTCTGTTAGTGCTTGCATCAGTAAGTGGTTTTTCGGTATTTGGGTGAAACGAGCAATTGCATATTTTGCTGACGGGGACCATATCGCATAGAGGATATAGAGGGTATTGATTTGTTGCGCCTGAATAAAAGCCCGCTGACTCGTATTGGCAGTATTGGGAGGCATACCGTAATCACAAACTACACCATAACAATGATTGGGGGCACATTGGACAAGCTGAATCAATGCAGCGGGACCGGATACACAACCTTGTCGGCAAAGTTGGGGAATCAGGTCTAGTGAAAATCCTTGTGATTCAATAAGTTTACGCACCTTATCCCGAGGCAGGATAAGCTCTGCTGCACCAATATTACAAACTAATTCTATGGTTCGGTCGAAATCGTTCGTGTCCTCATAAGTATCATGTAGATACGAATATAGGTCTTCATCCTCACGAATAAGGTGATGAACAAGCTCATGGTAAACAGTAAATTGGCGCCGTTCATCAGAAGTCATTTTACTATTGATGATGATCTTGGAACCGTCTTCGATGTAGGCACCATCTTTATCCATTGGTAGATGATCTTCACACAACTGGAGCCCAAAACTGCGCTCAATATCTTTGAAGGAAGCCTTGTCAGGAAGCTGTTTTCTGGCCTGTTGAGCAAGCTCTATTACCTGCTCACGCAGCTGCCGTTCAGGAAGTAGGGTTTTTCCAGAAATATCCATTGATTAACCAGTTTCCAAGATTCTCCTCAAACTCAGGAATAATTCAAACCATTGGAGTTTAGTCTGTGGACGTTTCCCGCGCAGATTGATCTTCGCCAAAAGTTCGACCCAGGCTTCATCGATTTCGTCCCCTAATTCATCATCTTTCAACAAATCTGCAAGGCCTGGTGGAAGCGCATTTCCCGTCTGCTGACCTGCAAACTCGACCCCTGAAATTAGATCAGCAACGGTAATAACAAAATGATTTGCTAAAGTTTCGAGTGTTTGGAGTGAAGGATTGGTGCGCCCTCTCTCAATATCTGATAAGTAAGAAACCGATAATTCAGTGCCTTTGGAAGTCTCTTTGAGTGTTTCCCCCTTGCGCTTCCGGAGCTCACGAATTCTTTGACCAAGTAACATCGGAATTCTCCTCTCTTTTTCTATATGGTAGATGAATTTTATTATTCGCAGGAGCTGTTGCTTACGTTGTTTACGTAATTCTAACACATATTCGCTTGACGGCGAAATCAAAAGGTGGTAAACTCCAAGGATAATTACGATATTTACGAAATAATGACGTATTATCATGAAATAGCGGAATAAAACCATATTTTCACTAGTGAAAGGTACCAATGGATTTCTATGGAAGATTTAATTGCAGTACTTAATATTGTCGGCTATATAAGCACATTCTTTGTCATCATTTCATTTATATGGGGTCTATGGGCATGGTATAAAGGGATTTTATCTGCACTTATAGGGCTCGGAACGGGACTGGCAAAGAGAAAGATAGCTGTGTTCGCAAAAGGGGATAATCTAACGAGCATTAAAACCTTATTGCTGGATTCGAAGCTTTTTAGCAAGAAAAACATTATAGATATCGCAACAACCAATGATTTTGGTAGAGCAGAGAATGCTACCCTTTTTGTGATATTTTGGCATGATTGGGAAGATAATATCAATCAACTACTTTCCAAAAAGGCAGACGGAACTGCTCTTATTGTTTACGCTCCTAGGGAATTGGGAGCCATTCCAGAAGATTGTATAAAACAAATAAGTGAACTACGTAATACAACAGTTACCAATTTTCGTGGAAGATTACTCAATGACATTGTGATCTCCATGATAACTACCAGCTATGATTAGGTGAAAGTGCTATGACACCGGAAGAATATTTGAGTGGATTTGTAAGCAAATTGAACCTTACTGATGCAGAGCGTGAGCAGATATCCAAAAAACATAATGATTTCCGGGACAAACTTCGAGATAAACTGCCAGTCGAAGATGATTTCCTGACAGGCTCCTACCCCCGAAATACCATAATCCGTCCTGAGGGGGATGAAAAATTTGATGTCGATTTCTTTCTAGCGTTCAGCAATGATGGTTTTGGAGAGTATGAACTTCCTAAGCTACTTAAGATGGTCAAGGATGCACTAGAAGAA